>JGI24025J20009_10002795_pt1 | contig 12222 bp, 14 predicted proteins | sample Cruoilmetagenom3_FD_20009 | JGI IMG/M metagenome (IMG submission 20009)
GAAACGACAACACCTTGGTCATCGCTGCCGTCAACGTCGTCTTGCCATGGTCAATGTGACCAATCGTCCCCACGTTCAGGTGCGGCTTCGTGCGCTCAAACCTCTGCTTAGGCATGGGATAACCTCCTCGCTGGTATCAGTCAGCTAACTACTCTCGAAGAGATAGTTCTTCATAACCCTGGAGCCCACGATGGGACTCGAACCCATGACCTCGTTCTTACCAAGAACGTGCTCTACCGCCTGAGCTACGTGGGCAAACCGATTTCGGATTTGCGATTGCGGATTGCGGATTTAACCTCCCGTCCAGGTCATTCCGCAATCCGCAGTCAATTGGTGGGCCGGGCAGGACTCGAACCTGCGAAGGCTGAGCCAGCGGATTTCATCCCAACTACAGCTTTCGCTGCCAGCTTGTGCTGTTTGTGGGCTGGACTTTGTCTTCATCCGGTCTGGATGCTCCCCGTCAAGTCTCTACACCTTCCCCCTAAGGGGCTTGGCTCGGCGTTGCCACCTCCCAGAGGTTTCGCCGAATTTGAGGAGTTTTCACCTACAGATTCCTCTGTAGGGCTGCAATTAATCGCCAGTGCCTGGGAGGAAGTACTGCTCCCACTTCGACCACTTGCTTTCTCGGCCGACGTTGATGGTAGTTTGACCTGCTACCTCCTCAAAGGGGATAGCATATGCTCGGCCATTCGCGCACAGGACAAAAAGGATGTCAAAGTCTCCTCGTTGATACTTCGTCCTGCGGTTTCCAGCGCTCCTGTTTCCTCCAGATACGTAAAGGGGCACTAAGGAGATGCCAGGACTTCTCCTCTGTCCAGCGTACTTGGATTGAACTGCCTGGAATACGCCGTCTCGCTCTACCACCAAGTCATATTTGGCCGTGTCAGATAGCGGGATGCTCACTGTGTACCCTGCGGATACAAAGTGCTTGATTGCATTGGCGACAGCCAGGTTGCCTTTTTGCTTGTTGTCCATCACAGGACCTCTTATGGCAAACCTGCTTTTCTTACAGTCCGCCCCCTTTGCCGCTCGGGACACCGACCCATGCTATTGGCTAAGGGTTGCGCAGGATGAAGAGCCATTCCTGCACGCCCCCTAGCCGGTTTCATCCTTGATCAAGTCGACTGACAGCACGCCACCGACGGCTAGCCGCCATCCAAGCCGGCGATGGGAATCGAACCCATAACCTACTGATTACAAGTCAGTTGCTCCGCCTTTGAGCTACGCCGGCACCGATTTCATTATACTCGCTACCGGCATGGTGTCAAGTCACGGTGACGCGTTGTCCCTACAACCTTGGAAGTATACTTGCATTTCATTGAACTGTCAAATTGACATCGAGGCTCATTTCTGCTATACTTTCTTGTCCGCTACAAGAAGCGCTATCTCTTTGCTGGGGGCAGTTGCGTTGCCCCCAGCAGACGCGATAATCCCTATCAGGAGGATGAGATCATCATGACACCCGCAGTCAAAGCCATGCCCGCTCACGGCGGGACGTTGGTGGACCGTATGCTGCGCGGCTCCCTGCGCGAAGCGGCGCTGGAACGCGCCCAATCTATGCCCAAAGTGTTCCTCACTCCTATGGCGGTTTCCGACCTGGAGCTCATCGCCGTGGGTGCTTTCTCCCCGCTCACCGGCTTCATGACCAGCGACGTCTACCGCACGGTGCTGGACGACATGCGGCTGCCCAGCGGGCTAGCCTGGACGATACCTGTGGCCCTGCCAGTCGCCAAAGAAAAGGCTGACACATTCAAGGAAGGACAGGAAGTGGCCCTGGTGGAACGCACCTCCGATGGTAAAGAGAACATCATGGGCCTCTTGGAACTGGCCGAGAAGTACGAGTACGACAAGGAAAAGGAAGCGGAGAAGGTCTACCGCACCACCGACGACGCCCATCCTGGCGTCGCCCGCCTTTATCGGCAAGGCGAGATGCTGCTAGGCGGCAACATCTACCTGCTCAACCGCCCCAGCGAGATTGAATTTCCTGAGTTCCGGCACGATCCGGCGCAGACGCGCCGTTTGTTCGCCGCTCGCGGCTGGCGGCGCATCGTCGCCTTCCAGACGCGCAACCCCATCCACCGCGCCCACGAGTACATCCAGAAAGTGGCCATGGAGGTCGTGGATGGTCTCTTCCTGCATCCCCTGGTGGGCGAGACCAAGCCGGATGACATCCCCGCCGACGTGCGCATGGAAAGCTACCAGACCATCCTGCGGGATTACTACCCGGCCGACCGCGTGCTGCTCGGCGTCTACCCGGCAGCTATGCGCTACGCTGGCCCCCGTGAGGCTATCTTCCACGCCATAGCCCGCCAGAATTACGGCTGCACCCACTTCATCGTTGGGAGGGATCACGCTGGCGTCAAGGGATACTACGGCACCTACGATGCCCATTACATCTTCGACGAGTTCCTGCCCCACGAGCTATTCATCACTCCGCTCTTCTTCGACTACGCCTTCTACTGCCGCAAGTGCAAGGCAGTGGTTTCGGCCAAGACCTGCCCGCACGGGCCGGAGGATCACGTCTTCCTCAGCGGCACGCAGGTGCGCCAGATGTTGGCGAACGGCGAACCGTTGCCAGAGGAATTCACTCGCCCGGAGGTGAGCAGGGTCTTGCTGCAAGGCATGGCCCACAAGCGAGCGGAGGAAGCAAAAAAAGGATGAGCCCAGCCCAGGGCGGCGACAAGGGCAAGCGGGTTTTTCTCATCGGTCTTGACTGCGCCGACCCGACATTGGTCTTCGAGCGTTGGCAGAACGAGCTCCCTACGCTAAGTCGGTTGATGAACCAAGGAGCTTACGGCCTGCTGCGCTCCAGCCATCCCCCCATCACCGTGCCCGCCTGGTCCTCTATGTTCAGCAGCAAGGACCCTGGGCAACTGGGCTTCTACGGCTTCCGCAATCGCGCCGACACCTCCTATGAGCGGATGCGCATCGCCACCAACCTAGCGGTGGATGTGGATCGGGTGTGGGACGTGCTGAGCCGCGCCAACAAACGCCCCATCCTCGTCGGCGTGCCGCAGACCTATCCGGTGAAGCCGCTCAATGGCATCTGCATCAGCTCCTTCCTCACGCCGCCGGGCGGCAAGAGGTGGTGCTGGCCCCCTTCACTGAAAGACGAAATCACCGAGTTGCTCGACGGTGAACAGTACATGTTCGATGTGCGCAACTTCCGCACGGAGAACAAAGCCTGGCTGCTGGAGCAGATCTATAAGATGGCCGACCAGCACTTTGAGGTCATTAACCACCTGATGGACAGCAAGCCGTGGGATCTGTTCATGTTCGTGGACATGGGCGTGGACCGCATCCATCACGGCTTCTGGTCGTACATGGATCCGGAGCATCCCAAGTACCAGCCTGGCAGTGCCTTCGAGAACGCTATCCACGACTACTACGTTCACCTAGACCGGGAACTGGGCAAGCTGCTGGAGAAGCTAGGCGAGGACACGGTGGTGCTGGTGGTTTCGGACCACGGGGCCAAACCGTTGGAAGGCGGTTTCTGTGTCAACGAGTGGCTGAAGCAGCAGGGGCTGCTGGTGCTCAAAGACCAGCCGCCGGGCCTGGTGCCGCTGGAGAAGTGCGAAGTGGACTGGGAGCAGACGAAGGTGTGGGGCTCCGGCGGCTATTACGCCCGTATCTTCTTCAACGTGGAAGGTCGGGAGCCCAACGGCATCATCCCTGCGGCGCAGTACGAAGCGTTCCGCGAGGAGATGATCCGCCGCTTTCAGGCCACCACCGATCACCAGGGTCATCTGCTGGGCACGGTGGCGCTCAAGCCACAGGATCTGTACCGGGAGGTGCGCCACATCGCCCCCGACCTGATCGTCTACTTCGGCGACCTGGGCTGGCGATCTGTGGGCTCGCTGGGCTTCGACGCTATTCACACCTTCGAGAACGATACCGGCCCCGACGACGCCAACCACGCACAGCACGGCCTGATTATCCTCTACGATCCGCAGCGAGACATGGGCGGCCAACAACTCGACGGCCTGCAACTGGAGTGCGTCGCACCGACGATCCTTCGCTTCATGGATGTGGATGTACCAACAGACATGAAAGCCAAACCCGTAACGGTTTGAAAGTTCCAGGTTCGAAGGTTCGAAGGTTCGAAAGTTCAAACTTTCGAACCTGAAACCTTTGAACCTGAAACCGAACACACAGCTAACTCTGCAAAGAAGGAGTATAACGACTTATGGCACAGAAGGGGTTTACACTTTGGTTTACGGGCCTTTCCGGTTCCGGTAAGACCGCGCTGGCGGAAATGGTCTACGACGAACTGAAGCAGAAGCGCGGCCTGAAAGTCGAAAAACTGGATGGCGACGTGGTGCGCACTAACCTGAGCAAGGGGTTGGGCTTTTCCAGAGAAGATAGGGACATCAACATCCGCCGCATCGGTTTCGTCTGCAATTTGCTGACGCGCAACGACGTCATCGCCATCGCTTCGGCCATCAGCCCCTACCGGTCCGTCCGGGATGAGAACCGGGCGCTCATCGGGTCCGATAAGTTCGTGGAAGTCTACTGCGAGGTGCCGATCGAAGTCGCCGTCGAGCGAGACGTCAAGGGACTGTACAAGAAGGCACTGAGCGGCGAGATCAAGAACTTCACCGGCATCAGCGATCCTTACGAAGCGCCGCTGAACCCAGAGGTGCACATCAACAGTGGCAGCGAGGCCATCGAAGAGAGCTTCGCCAAGATCATCACCTACCTGGAAGAGCGCGGGCTCATCAAGCCGCTGGGCGAGAGCGGCTACTCGGAAGAGGAGGAAGAGGCCATCAGCGCACATCTGGAAGCGCTGGGGTACTTGTAGGTTTCAAGTTCGAAGGCTCGAACCAGGAGAGATTAGGAAACATGGGTCTGTTTCGCCGTCTGCGCACACCAAAACGCCACCGCGTCTGTCTCATCGGCCTCGACTGCACGCCCCATTCGCTGCTGCAGCGAATGATCCGCGACGGGGTCATGCCCAACGTGGCCGAACTGGTAGGCGACGGTTCGCTCCGGCGCGTGAACTCCGTCTATCCCTGGGTCTCGTCAGTAGCCTGGTCCAGCTTCATGACCGGTCAAAACCCGGGCAAGCACGGTATCTTCGGCTTCATTGACCGCGATCCATCCACCCTGAAGACCTTCGTCCCCACTGCCCGGCACATGAAGAGCCGCACGCTGTGGGAGATCCTCGGCGACGCCGGCAAGCGGGTGGTGGTGGTCAACGTGCCAGTCACCTACCCGCCCAAGCCCGTCAACGGCGTGCTCATCTCCGGCTTCCTCAGCCCCAGACTGGAGAAGGCCGTACATCCACCGTCGCTGTTGCCCAAGCTACAGCAACTGGGCTATCGCATTGACTCGGACCCCTGGCTGGCGCGGCAAAGCCGAGAGAAGGCTTGGCCGGACCTCTGGGACGCGCTGGAGAAACGGACGAAAACGCTGCTCTACCTCCTGGACCACGAGCCGTGGGACTTCTTCATGGGATTGATCATGGAGACAGACCGGCTGCACCACTTCTGGCTCGAGCTTATGGAGCGGGACGATCCGGTCTGGGCACCGAAGTTCTTTGAACTCTACCGCTATGTGGATGACTTCATCGGACAGGTGCGGGAACGGCTGGACGAGAACACCACGCTGATGCTCATGTCTGACCATGGCATCTGCAGCATCAAGAAGGAGATCTTCTATAACTGCTGGCTGCACGATGCCGGCTACCTGCGCTACAGCAAACCGCCAGACGAGATCAAGGGCCCCGACCTACAGGCCGTGCATCCCGACTCTGTGGCCTACAGCATGGACCCTGGGCGTATCTTCATCAATCTGAAGGGACGCGAAAAGCACGGATCGGTGGACCCCGCTGACTACGAGCGGGTACGAGATGAGATCGCTGCTGCTGCCGAGGCTCTGACCGATCCTGACAGCGGTGAGAAACTGGTGCAACGCGCTTACCGCCGCGAGGAGCTATACTCTGGCCCTTACCTGGAGCAGGCGGCTGACCTGATCCTAGCACCGGTAGATGGCTACGATCCCAAGGGGGCGCTCTGGAAGCCCCACTTCACGCACAAGGACCAGGCCATGGTGGGCATGCACACCTACGACGACGCCTTCCTGTACGTCCCCAACCACTCGCTACCCACAGATGGCCTCAGCATCCTAGACATGATGCCTACCATCCTGCAACTGCTGGATGTGCCACTGCCGCCCGGTCTCGATGGCCGCGGCCTCATCTAGGAAGTAGACAAGGATACAAGCAAACAAGTAGACAAGGGAACACCATGTGAGCACTCATATCACCCCTTGTGTACTTGTGTACTTGTTTCCTCATCTCGCAGATTGCGCGAAATGGAGAGATGTGATAGAATAACGGCGGATTAGTGATTTCCAGTATCCAGGCATTGATGGACGAGCAACCTCCCAGTCAGAGCGATTCTGACCAACCTAAGAACTACCGATGCTCTGTGAATGAGACCCAAGGCAGGGTTCGCGCGAGCGCGCGGCCAGCTTTGGGTTTCTGTTGTTGGGGAGAGAGCGTATGAAGTTGGCTGTCGTCGTGCTGGCCGCAGGCCAGAGCACACGCATGAAGTCGCAGCAACCCAAAGTGCTGCACCGGCTGGCTGGCAAGCCCATGATCGCCTACGGCGTGGAAACGGCCGGGCAACTGGGCGTGGGGAAGCCGGTTCTGGTGGTAGGTTGCGGCATGGAACAGGTGCAGCAAACCGTGGGCGACGCCGCCGAGTATGTGTTGCAGGAGGAGCAACTGGGCACGGGACACGCCGTGTTGCAAGCGCGCCCCCTGCTGGAAGGCCACTGCGATGCCGTGCTGGTCTACTACGGTGACATGCCGCTGCTGACCATGGAGACCCTGGAGCGGCTGCTTACACTGCACGCCGAAGGCCGCGGCCCCATCGCCATGCTCACGCTGTTGGCCCAAGACCCCAGGGGCTTCGGGCGCATCGTGCGCGACGCCGATGGCCGCGTGCGAGCCATCGTGGAAGAGGTAGACTGCACGCCGGAACAACTGGCCATCCGCGAGCTGAACGCCGGAGTCTACTGCTTCGACGCCCCCTGGCTGTGGGAACACCTGCCGCGACTGTCCCTCAGCCGCAAAGGCGAGTACTATCTCACTGACATCGTGGGCATGGCCGTTGCCGAAGGGACGGAGGTGGCAGCGGTGAGCACCGACAACGAAGCAGAGTGCCTGGGGATCAACACGCGGGTGCATCTGGCAGAGGCTGAGAAAGTGCTGCGACAACGTATCAATCAGCGTTGTATGCTGGAGGGCGTCACGCTGGTGGATCCAGAGACCATCTACATCGACGCTACGGTAAAGATCGGCCAGGACACGGTGATCTATCCCAACACCCACCTGCGGGGCGAGACGCGCATAGGTCGCCAATGTACCATCGGCCCCAACTGCGTGCTCGTGGACACCGCCATGGGCGACCACTGCGAGATCAAGCTGTCGGTGTGTGAGCAGGCGCTGCTGGAAGATGACGCTGACATCGGCCCCTTTGCTCATCTGCGCAAGGGCGCTCATCTGGCGCGGGGCGTGCACATGGGCAACTTCGGCGAGGTACAGAACTCCTTCCGCGTCAGGCGGAAGCAGACGGAAGAGACGGAAACTTCGTCTGTTCCTTCGACTTCTGTGTGAGGAATAGGTTGCGCTAGATCCCAAGGAACACAAACTGAAAAAAGGAGAAAGGTGAAGTAAACCATGGGCAAAATCAGAAGGCTGGTGCTCGATGTTCTGAAACCCCACGAGCCTACCATAATAGAACTTGCCAGCCAGCTAAGCGAGCTTGACGGTGTCGAGGCAGTGAACATCAGCATCTACGAGATTGACCTCCGGGTGGAGAACGCCAAGATCACCATCGAGGGGGACAACATCAACTATGAGATAGTGGATTACGTGATCCAGGAAAACGGCGGCACGGTGCACTCCATTGATGAGGTGGTGGCAGGCAAGATGATCATCGAGGATGCCGAAACCCCTCAGGACGCTCTAAGATAGCGGGCTTGTAGATGGGACTCCTATATCGCGCACTACAACAGCTTCGAGAATATGACGACATCGCCGAGATAAGCGAGATCGCGCGACGCTACTTCGCCATGAACGCCTTCGACGGCGTCTTGACCATCATCGGCGTCCTGATGGGCAACTACACCGCGGGCGTGAACTCCCCTGCCATCGTTATCTCCACCGGCCTGTCCACTTGCATGGCCATGGGGATTTCAGGGCTGTGGGGGGCCTATCTGACGGAGTCTGCTGAGCGCAAGCGAAGCCTGGACATCCTGGAGAACCACACCCTGAGCGACCTGAGCGGGACCAAGATCGGCCGAGCCTCGCGGGCGGCGGTGATCATCGTGGCCCTGGTAGATGGGCTGGCCCCCTTCGCCGCAGCGCTATTGGTGCTGTCGCCTTTCTTCTTCAGCACCCTCCAGGGAGAGATTACCATCAGCTACTACCTCTCCCTGGGATTGGCCCTGGCTACCCTTTTCGCCCTGGGTGCCTTTCTGGGGCGGGTGTCCAAGGATAGCCTCATCCTCTCGGGCTTGAAGATGATCGGCGCGGGGGTAGTCGCCATCCTGCTGAGCTATCTGCTTGATGGCCGATAGGTTGAGACTGGCGTCAAAGGAGATGCTAGTTATGACAGCAGAGGAATTGATTGGACTGGCGCGGGAAGCCCGCCAGCGAGCCTATGCGCCCTACTCCCGCTTTGCGGTGGGCGCCGCGCTCCTGGGACGCTCAGGCAGGGTCTACACCGCCTGCAACGTGGAGAATGTCTCCTACGGGCTATCCATCTGCGCCGAACGGGCGGCGGTGTTCAAGGCAGTGTCCGAAGGCGAGCAGGAGTTCGAGGCCCTGGCCGTGGTGACTTCTGCGGGTGGCTCCCCCTGCGGCGCCTGCCGCCAGGTGTTGGCCGAGTTCAACTACAACATGACGGTCTACGTGGCCGATACCGAAGGGCAGTACCGGGCTTTCACCGTGGAGGAGTTGCTGCCGGAGGCGTTCATGCCCGAAGACCTGCCCCGCTGAGGGCTGGCGAACGATGAGCGCGAGAGGCCACGTCGAAAGGCGTGGCCTTTTTGATCGTTTGCACAGCCTCAGGGGCGGTGGTATAATGCACAAGGCTCACGAACAGGACGTCTACAGAAGGCAAGTCAGCACTCAAGGGAGGATCAGTGACTGAGGAGACCGCACAAGTAACTGGAGGGCTGAATGCCAAAGTGGTCGAGGTGCGGGCTATGTGCGAGGCCAAGGGGTTCTCGGCCGAGCACCGCCGCATCTGGGAGATGCTGGCGCTGATCCACACTGAGATCAGCGAGGCCACCGATGCCTACAAGAAGGGTTTGCCATTGGAAGCGGTGGGGGAGGAGTTGATTGACGCCATCATCCGCATCTTTCACCTGCTTTCGGCCCTCGACCTGGACGCCGATGCGCTGTTCGAGGCGAAGATGGCCAAGAATTGGCAGAGACCGCACAAGTACAACACAGTGCGAGGAGGGTAGCAGTTAGCGAGTGAACGGGCGGAGAGAGCGTCTCTATCGAACAGAGGCCATCGTCCTCAGGCGGCGAGACCAGGGGGAGGCCGACCGCGTGCTGACAGTCTTCACTCCTGGCATGGGCAAGCAGCAACTGCTGGCCAAGGGCGTGCGCAAGATCACCAGCCGCAAAGCGGGACACGTGGAACTGTTCACTCATAGCCAGTTCCTGGTCGCCAAGGCGAGAACTTGGGGCATTGTCACCCAGGCGGAGACGATACACGCTTTCCGCCCGCTGCGCGAAGATCTGCTGCGCACCAGTTACGCCTACTACGCCGCGGAACTCGTAGACCGCTTCACCCAGGAGGGGGACGAGAACCGGCAGCTGTTCGAGTTGTTGCTGGCCACGCTCGGTTGGCTGGGCGAGGCGCGGGACCTGCGGCTGCTGGCTCGTTTCTTTGAGCTGCGGCTGCTGGCACTGGTCGGCTACCGCCCACAGCTCTTCCAGTGCGTCCGTTGCCAGGCGGACATTGAGCCAGTGGACAACTTCTGGAGCCCGGCTGCAGGGGGTGTGCTCTGTCCTCGTTGTGGCGAGGGGTTGGTCGAGCAGTCAGGGAACGACCGCCCATCGGCTGAACCGTTGCCATTGAACGCTCTCAAGGTGTTGCGCTTCTTGCAGACGCGTGACTGGGAAACCTGCTCTCGGTTGAGGCTCAGTCCGGGGTTGCACTTCCAACTGGAAACACTGCTGCAACGTTACATCGTGTATCAACTGGAGCGCAGCCTGAAGTCGGTGGGCTTCCTGCGTACCGTGCGGCGGCTGCTATCATCCTCGGGACAATGATCATGGATGTTCAAGAACACTTGCCGCAACTCAAAGAGATATTCGAGGGTCACGACGTGGTGCTGGCCTACCTCTTCGGTACTCAAGCGCAAGGCACGGCAGGGCCTCTGTCTGACATAGACGTCGCTGTGTTACTCTTGCCTGAAGTGCCCCGTAAGCGGTGGACCGAGATTCAGACCAAGCTGATCTGCGAGTTGATGAGCATCTTCCACCGTAATGATGTAGATGTGGTGATCCTCAACCGCGCGCCTGCTCTCCTGGCTTATGAGGTCGCCAAGCATGGCAGGGTAGTGTACCAGGATGCTTCACTGCCTCACGTGGATTTCCTCACGTTGGCGATAAGCCGGCATGCAGATACCCAGCGACTTCGGGACATCTTCACGACATACCTCCTGGAGCGAGCTAGCCAGCGCGCCACATTGCGATCCAAGGCCCTGACGGAGGTGGCGGCATGATCAAGACAGAGGTGGTTCTCAAACACTTGCGCTCTCTACAGGAGTATGCGCTTAAGCTGCGCACCTTGCTGGTGCTTTCGGAGGAGGAACTGATTGCCGACACCATCACTTACTGGGCGGTGCAGCGCGGGTTACAAGTTGCGATACAACACGTTACCAGTGTCGGCGCGCATCTTCTAGCTGGATTGGGGGTGGGTACACCAGCGGAATACAGGGACATCATTCTCGACCTGGGGCGACATGGCATCATCCCCTTCGCTTTCGCACAACGCATCAGTGCTATGGCAGGCTTCCGCAACATCCTTGTTCACCAGTATCTTGAGATTGACGAGGGAGAGGTATACAGGAACCTACAACTGGGACCGGATGACTTTGAAATCTTCGTAGACCACGTGCTGGCATTTTTGCAGCGAGAGGGCTATCTGCAAGTGAGCGAGGATGAAGACAGTCCAGATTAGCGAGTACCAACGCTGGCTGGAGGAGTGGGATCGCGCGCGGGGCTGGCACCGCGTCGGCCCCAGCCACACCACCATCCATGCGATGCAGGATCTGTGCGCAATTCGGCCTTGAAGCCTTCTGCGAAACCCGAGGTGTTGAAGATGGATAAAGACGCAGACAAACTAAGGGAAGAAAAAGAATCGGTTTCTGAGAGGCTGACAGGATATCTTGTTTGGCAATCGATTCTCATTCTCGCATTTGCTGAGATAATGGGACAATCTCGTTTTCTTGCTCAAGTTCTTAGCGTATTGGGACTGGTCTCAACCCTCATTGGTTTTGGCAATTTCCTTCGCTTACCACTAAAGATGGATGCTTTGGAAGGACGAGAAGATAAAGGCGCTAAACGGTTGATTAGATGGGTGTTTCAAGGAAGGGGCTTAGGATTAGATTGCTCCGTTATCTTCCTCGTGTTTTGGGCTTGCGCAATAGCTTGGAGTTTCTTCTAGGCACTCATAGTGGTTGGATCGTAGACGACTAGACTCGATCAAGAATGAGAATAAGAGCATACCAACACTGGGTGGAGAAGTGGGACCGAAAACGGGGGTGGCACCGTACCAGCCCCAGCCATACCCTCATCCACGCCCTGGAGGAGATGGGCGAGGTGGCCCGGCTCGTCCTGAATCTGGAGGGATACAAAGGCGCAGAGAGCCCAGAAGCGGTGCGGGAGGAGCTGGCGACGGAGCTTTCGGACCTCTTCGTCTTCCTGTTCAAGCTGGCCTATCAGTGCGGCATTGACGTGGAGGAGGCACTGAAGGCGGGGCAAGCCAAGGCAGACGAGCGCTACGGCGACCTGGCCGCCGCCAGCGCCGAGTTGGAGCGCTACCTGGCCCAGCAAGCGGAGAACCTGGCGCAGATGCAGGGGCAAGAAGATGGAGGAACATGATGCTGACGAAATTCGAGGCTTATTTCGATGGTGAGTACTGGTGCGCCCGGGGTATTGGTGCAGATGTGTTCACTCAGGGGGCGTCC
>JGI24025J20009_10002796_pt1 | contig 12222 bp, 10 predicted proteins | sample Cruoilmetagenom3_FD_20009 | JGI IMG/M metagenome (IMG submission 20009)
CCTAAAGCGCCATATTCACAAAAGTTGGTCGTCGAAATCGCGCCCAGATAGGGAGTTATTCCAGCCGCTCACCCGTTTCTACGGAGAAATAAGAAGCCTTCGACATGTCAAAACCGATGTCTAAACTGTCGCCGACCGACACTTTCGTATCCGCACGCATCCGTGCCAGAATGTTCTCGCCTGCCAAATCGAAGATCACGAACATGTCCGAACCCGTCGGCTCGATAGCCGTAATCGGGCAAGATACCACCTGAACTCCGTTGATATCGCCCTCGCGAACATTAGTCATATCTTCTGGGCGCAGACCAATCGTAACTGTTTTTGCTCCACCAGCCCTGCCGTTTTCGGCGTGAAGCACAAGATCGTCTGCACCTTCACGGGCAACGATGAATTCACCATCGGCGGAAACCGACGCCTCAAACAAGTTCATTGACGGAGAGCCCATAAAGCCGGCCACAAAAATATTGGCTGGCTTATTATAAATTTCGGATGGCGTCCCTGCTTGCTGAATCAACCCGTCCTTCAAAACTACAATCTTGGTCGCCAACGTCAGCGCTTCGATCTGGTCATGTGTCACGTATATGATCGAGGCGTTCAGGGTCTGATGTAATCTCCGGATTTCCGCGCGCATTTCAACGCGCAACTTGGCGTCGAGGTTCGACAGCGGTTCGTCAAACAAAAACAACATCGGATCACGCACCAGCGCCCGCCCCATAGCAACACGTTGCCGCTGTCCACCCGACAACTGGCTAGGCTTGCGATCCAGCAATGGTTCGATTTGCAAAAGCTTCGCGACGCTGGCAGTTTTTTCTCCACGATCCGCGTTTGGCACGCTCCGGACTTTCATGCCGAACCCGATATTCTCCTCGACGGTCATATTCGGATAAAGAGCGTAGGACTGGAAAACCATCGCGATATCACGATCTTTCGGGGGAACGTTATTCATCAATTTACCGTTGATTTTTAACTCCCCGCCCGAGATTTCCTCAAGGCCGGCAATGCAGTTCAGCAACGTGGATTTGCCACAACCCGACGGCCCCAAAAGCACAAGAAACTCGCCTTCCTGAATGGATACGCTGATGTCTCTCAGGACTTCAACACTTCCGAAGCTTTTGTTTAAGCTGTTAATTTCGAGAATTGGCGCGGTCATGGGCATCTCTTTTACGGGGCTGGGGCTGTAGATTGCCGGACGATCAAGTCGACCGGCACAACGCGTTGTATCGGGGTGGTGGCGCTTCCATCAACGATGGAGCGAAGCATGGACGCCAACTCGGTTCCCGCTGTCCGGATCGGGGAGCGAGTGACGGTCAGCGGTACAGAAAAATTCTCGGTTTTCATAGACGACAAACCGTCATCATGACTGACAATTGATATGTCTTCGCCAATTTTCAAGCCTTTTTCGCGGATCGCCCGCTGTCCACCAAGCGCCAAAATCATAGAGGAGCATAGCACCGCTGTTGGCGGATCAGGCAGTTCCAGCAAAGGTTTCAAACGATCATAACCTACTTCTTCCGTCATCAAGTCCTGCACCATCAGGTCTTCGGGAACCGGAACACCGTGCGCCTCAAATGCGGCGAGGTAGCCAGCATTACGCTGAATAGCGAACATCGCATCGGGTGTCCCGTTCAGTATGGCGATGCGGCGATGCCCCAACTGAAGAAGGTAATCGGTCGCCTTCTCGAATGCCCCGCGGTTGTCGATGTCATAGAAGCTGTAGCTATCGCTACGCTCGCATTGACCATGAACCACAAACGGGAAATCCATATCCAGCAAGGTCTCGATTCGCGGGTCCATATTCTTGGGGGCGGAGACGATAAAACCGTCGACTTTTCCCGAATTCGCGAACCTCTGATACGTTGCGGACTGGTTTTCGAGGGTGGCGGCAGTCATTAAAATGTCGATATCGGATTCGGCCAATGTTCGCGTCAGGCCCGCCAGAAACTCGGTAAAATGCGGGTCGATAAGCATGTTCTCACCCGCAGTAACGATAACCCCGAACGCGCCGGCCTTGCCGGTCGCCAGTCGTTGCGCACTTGAATTCGGGCGATAATTCAGACGTTTAGCCGCCTCTTCCACCCGCAAACGTGTTGCAGGCTTAACGGTTGTATATCCGTTTAACGCACGACTTACCGTGGCCTGCGAAAGGCCCAGATGATCCGAGAGAGTTTTCAGGTTCGTCAAAACGATGCTCCGCCAAAGTGATCCGACCAGTATGTAAAGCGCTTTATATTTTGTCAAACGATCTATTCAACTATCGCTGATACATTCGTAATTTCTTTTATTATTAGCGCTATTGACAGATAAATATTCTTATGCCTTTCTTGAAAGCGCTTTAATTTCTAGGATTGCACAAATGCAAACAACTGCTCTGCAGGACACAGCGGATACCGACTTGAATGCCGATTGGTGGCGCGGTGCCGTGATTTACCAGATTTACCCACGGTCCTTTCAGGATAGCGATGGTGACGGCATTGGTGACCTACCGGGTGTGACACGCCGCCTGCAGTACATCGCCTCACTTGGTGTGGACGCTATCTGGCTGTCGCCTTTTTTCACATCGCCAATGGACGATATGGGCTACGATGTTTCCGATTACTGCGACGTCGACCCGATGTTCGGAACGCTCAAGGATTTCGACGACATGCTGGCCGAAGCCCATCGCTTGGGTTTGAAAGTGATGATCGATCAGGTGCTTTCGCACTGTTCCGATCAGCATGAATGGTTCAAGGAAAGCCGCGTCAGCCGTGACAACGCGAAGGCCGATTGGTTCGTCTGGGCAGACCCGAATCCCGACGGCACGCCTCCCAACAATTGGCTGTCGGTTTTCGGCGGTCCTGCTTGGGAATGGGACGGCACGCGCAAACAGTTTTATCTGCACAACTTCCTCGCCAGCCAGCCTGACCTGAATTTCCATAACGTGGATGTCCAAGACGCGCTGTTGGAAACCGTCCGTTTCTGGCTGGATCGTGGCGTTGATGGCTTTCGTCTGGATACGGTGAACTTCTACTTCCACGACGATCAGTTGCGTTCCAATCCGCCGGTTTCACGCGACAACGACGCGGGCGGCATCGGGGCCGATGCGCCGGACATGAACCCTTACGGCATGCAGGAGCACCTCTACTCCAAGTCGCGCCCGGAAAATATTGGCTTCCTCAAGAAGTTCCGCGCCTTGTTGGACGAATATGACAACCGCACCTCCGTTGGCGAGGTCGGCGACGGTTCGCGTTCGCTTCAGATCGTGGCGGACTACACCGAAGGCGATGACCTATTACACATGTGTTACACATTCGACATGCTCGGGCCGGACTTCTCCGTCGCGCATTTCCGTGGTGCTGTCGAGCGGTTCGAGGCCGCCGTCAAAGACGGTTGGGTATGCTGGGCATTCTCGAACCATGACGTAAATCGTCACCTGACCCGCTGGCTGCAAGAGGGGGATGACCCCGACCATCTGGCGAAGTTCTCGGTGGCATTGCTTACGTCGCTTCGCGGCTCGCTTTGCATCTACCAAGGCGAAGAACTTGCCCTACAAGAAGCAGATGTAGCCTTCGAAGACCTAACCGACCCCTACGGAATTCGCTTCTGGCCAGCTTATAAGGGTCGTGACGGGTGTCGCACCCCGATGGTTTGGGAAGGCGGCGCCGACAATGGCGGATTCACAACCGGCAAGCCGTGGCTGCCTGTGTCCGACGCCCATAAAGCCGCGTCCGTTGACACGCAGGGCGAGGGTTCGGCCCTTTCCGCCTACCGCCAAATACTGAAATTCCGCGCGGCCCATCAAGCCATGCAGACCGGAGATATCACTTTCCTGCAAGCCGCCGGCGAAGTGATGGCGTTCAAGCGCGAAGACCAGAACGAGAAATTGTTGTTTGTCTTCAACCTTGAACGCAGCCCAACAACATGGACGCTTCCCGAAGGAATGCCTGTGACCACAAACCTGATCCCCGGCTTCACGGCCTCGGCGGCGGGCACGACGATCAATTTGAACGGACTGGATGCATTCTGCGCCCGGTTAAATTAGACCGAACATTGGGAGGATATAATGTTCAAAAAACTAACCACGGCAGCAGTTCTTGCGTCTGCCACTCTGCTTTCCAGCCCGGCAATGGCGCTCGAAGACGGCAAACTACTTATCTGGATCAATGGTGACAAAGGCTACACCGGCCTTCAAGCTGTTGGCGATTTATTCGCAGCCGAACTAGGCGTGGAAGTGGTTGTCGAACATCCAGAAAACGTAACGGACAAGTTCCAGCAAGCAGCTGCGAACGGCCAAGGCCCCGACATCTTCATCTGGGCGCATGATCGCTTCGGCGAGTGGGCTGCTGGTGGTCTTATTACGCCTGTTGAGCCATCCGACGCTGTTAAAGCCAACACATTCGACTTCACATGGGACGCAATGCAGTTTGGCGGCAACACCTGGGGTTATCCGATCTCCGTTGAAGCTGTTGGTCTGATCTACAACAAAGATCTAGTACCGACACCTCCCGCGACAATGGAAGAAATTCCAGGTATGGATATCGAAGGCGTAACAGCCAACATGATGTGGGATTACAACAACACATACTTCACAATGCCATTGCTAATGGCTGGCGGCGGTTATGCGTTCCAAAAGGTTGACGGTTCCTACAATGGTGCCGACACAGGTGTTAACAACGCAGGCTCCAAAGCCGGTGTTCAGGTCATCAAAAACATGATCGACAGCGGTGCAATGCCTGCTGGTGTTGACTACGGTGTTATGGATGCGGCGCTTAACAAGGGCGAAACAGCCATGGTCATCAACGGCCCTTGGGCTTGGTCGAACCTCGAAGCGTCCGGCATCAACTTCGGTGTGGCTCCGGTTCCATCAGTAGGTGGCAACCCGTCCAAATCCTTCGTTGGTGTTCTGGGTGCGGTTGTTAACGCTTCCTCGCCAAACAAGGACTTGGCTGTCGAGTTCATCGAGAACTACATGCTGACCGATGACGGCCTCAAAGCCATCAACGATGACACAGCGCTAGGTGCGGTTGCCTCCGTATCCTTCGCCGAAACGCTCGCTGGTAATGCCAACATCGCGGCAACACTTGCAAACGCGCAGAACGGTGTTCCAATGCCTTCCAACCCTGAAATGGGGAAATTCTGGGGCGCAATGGGTCCGGCACTTACTGCTGTGACTACTGGTCAGTCTTCTGTTGAAGAAGCGCTCGACGATGCAGCCGCACGCATTCTTGCTGAATAAGTACTAAGCTAGGGGTTATCCCCGACGTTCGGAGCGCCTTGGGCCGAGACGCTCCGAACACTTTTACCAAGGAACCACCCATGTCTGACGCAGCGCCAATATTAAGCACATTGAACTGGCGTGGCATCGCCGGGAGAGCCCTTACCGCGCTGGTCGGCTTGGGGTTTTTGTATCTGGTCTGGGGTCTTTACCTATTGGGCGAGCCTCTATTCGCTGTTATCGCCTTCGCCGTCGGTGCCCTCGGAGTATCGTTCTTCTGGTCCGCTAAGTTTTATAAGTTACGTTTCGTCTATCCCGGCATCGCCGCCGTCTTTCTCTTTATCCTGCTGCCGGTGTTTTATACTTCGGCCATCGGCTTTACCAATTTCGGCGCTCGCAATCTTCTGTCGCTAGAGCGCGTTCAGGCTTACCACTTGTCCCTCACGGAAACCGACGCCGGATCCAAACGCCCCTTCGGCCTGGTTATCGAGGGCGAAGCCTTCCGCATTTACCTACCAGAAAGCGGCGACAAACCAGCGCTTCTAACGGATGCAATCGCCGGAACAGCCACAACCGCCGAGCCGCACAGCGGCGAGGCCCCCGAGACACTCCCCGTGAAAACCGCCATTCAAAACCGCGCAATGCTGTCTGAACTGACAATCACAACGCCAGACGGTGATCTGACAATGGCCGGACTACGCGATTTTGCCGCCTCGCGACCAGCCTTCACTTTGGGTGACAACGGTGCCCTCACTGCTACTGACGGCACTGTTATGGTACCCGACCACGACGTTGGACTATACGTCAACGAAGCTGGCGAGACCGTCGCCCCCGGCTGGCGTGTCGGCGTTGGCTTTGACAATTTCACCAAAGTCCTTACCGCCGAAGGCATCCGTGATCCGATTTTCAAGGTCTTCATATGGACGGTCGTCTTCGCGTTCAGCTCCATGGTCCTGACTTTCTCTTTCGGCCTCGGTCTCGCCGTCATCCTCGAATGGCGCCACATGGCGTTCAAAAACTTCTACCGCGTCATGCTGATCCTGCCCTATGCGGTCCCGAGCTTCATTTCAATCCTCGTATTCCGCGGGCTGTTCAATCAGAATTTCGGCGAAATCAACCTGATCCTCTCAACCCTGTTTGGCCTGTCGCCCGATTGGTTCACCAGTCCCGTGCTGGCAAAAGTTATGCTCCTAATCGTCAACACATGGCTCGGATATCCTTACATGATGCTGCTGGCGGCGGGCTTCCTGCAAGCCGTTCCGCGAGACCTCTACAAGGCAGCAGCGCTCGAAGGTTCAGGTGGATTGCGTAACTTCTTCTCGATTACACTACCGCAGATTTTGCCGCCCTTCGTGCCGCTACTGATCGCGAACTTCGCGTTCAACTTCAACAACGTCGTCCTGATCCTTCTATTGACCCGCGGCGGGCCGGATATGCCGGGCACTCTGGTCACCGTGGGATCGACCGACCTGCTCGGCTCCTTCACGTTCCGACTGGCTTTTCAGAATTCGGGACAGGACTTCGGTATGGCCAGCGCAATCTCGACGCTGATCTTTATCGTGACCGGACTGATCGCCTATTTGAACTTCAAAGCAATGCAAAATTACGCCAACAAGAAAGGGAGCGGGCACAATGGTTGAAGACAAAAAATCCCTGCTATGGAGAAAGCTTCTCGCTCACGGCTTCATGATCGGCTTTATCGTCGTAATTATGTTTCCATTCCTGATGGTGCTTTCGATTTCATTCCGCGAAGGTAACTTCTCGACCGGTTCCCTCTTTCCCGAACACCCGACACTCGAGCATTGGCAACTCGCCCTCGGCATCCCTTACGAGCGCGCCAACGGTGTAATCGTGGAGCCGCCCTTCCCAGTCATGCTTTGGCTGTGGAACTCGATCAAAATCGGTCTGATCGCCTCTGCCGGTATCCTGCTGCTATCCACCACTTCGGCCTACGCCTTTGCCCGCATGAAGTTTCGTGGTCGTGGCGCCATGCTTGATACGCTGCTCATCATCCAGATGTTTCCGGCAGCCCTGACCGTTATCGCGATCTACGCAATTTTCGACGCCCTCGGGCAGGTTGTGCCATTCCTCGCAATCGACAATCACCCAGCATTGATCCTGACCTACTTGTCCGCGATCACGCTGCACATCTGGACGATCAAAGGCTACTTCGAATCCATTGACCCGGCCATCGACAAAGCCGCCCAGATCGACGGAGCAACCCCGTGGCAAGCCTTCCGTTACATCTTCTTGCCTATCTCGCTGCCGATCCTCGCGATCATCTTCGTGCTGGCTTTCATCTTTCTGGTCAACGAATATCCGGTTGCCTCGGTCCTGCTACGCCAGACCGACAAAATGACCCTCGCCGTGGGCGCACGCCAATACCTGTACGAGCAAAAATACCTGTGGGGAGATTTCGCCGCCGCAGCGATCCTGTCAGGCCTGCCAATTACGGTCCTATTCCTCGCAAGCCAGAAATTCCTGATTTCAGGCCTCTCGGATGGCGGCGTCAAAGGCTAACGGTTCGGGTCGGTTGCAAACGCGATCGACCCGCGCTTATCGTTTCAGATAGCCAAGCAATTCAAACTGATAAGAAGGTTAATGGTGCACCCGGCACGATTCGAACGTGCGACCCCCTGATTCGTAGTCAGGTACTCTATCCAGCTGAGCTACGGGTGCGTGAGGGGCGGTTTAGCCTCGCCAGCCGCTCATTGCAATAGCGAAAAAGCGAAATTTTAGGCAATTATTTTTTGCTGTCCGGCAAATAAATCCGGAACGAAGTTCCTGCCTCTGATGTCTCGATTAATTCCAGAACGCCACCATGCCCGCGGACCAGCTCCGCCGCAATTGCCAAGCCAAGACCGGTGCCGCCCCGACGCGCCCCGCCTTGGAACGGCTTGAACAAAAACTCGCGCGCTTTTTCAGGCAAACCGGGTCCGGAGTCGCGTACAATTATGTCAACGCCTTCGTCCAGCTGGGTGGCTGAAACGCTAACCACCCCCAGCTTGCCTGTTCCCTCGATCGCTTGACGCGCGTTGCGTATCAGATTGGTTAACACCCTGAACATCTGTTCAGGGTCCGCCGCCACTTTGGTGTCATGTGAAACGGTCGAAATCAGCTGCACCTTTTCGCCGGTATCGCGCAGCAAATCGTTTTCGATAACGTCATCCACAATCGCCTTCAGATTTACTTCCTTGATTTCCGGCTCCGGCTCGTCGGCCTTACCAAAAGTCAGCGTCTGCTCACACAGGTTAATCCCGCGAGACAGGGAAACCAGCAATTTCGGTGCCATCTTCTGAACCTTAGGATCGTCGCTAATTTCGAGCCGGTCAGCAAGTATCTGCGTCGTCGTCAAAATATTCCGCAAATCATGACTGACCTTCGAGACCGCACCGCCCAGCGACGCTAACCGTTCCTTTTGGCGCAAAGACGAAATTAACTGCATCTGCATATCGTGCAACGCGGTTTCCGCCTCGCGCAGTTCCGAAATTGCGGCGTTCGGCTCGATAACATTGCTAGCGTCTTCAGGGTCGTTCCGGAACTTCATCATCGACGAGATCACCCGTGTGATCGGCCGCGTAATCAACGCCTGCAACGCAAGGAACAGCAACAGGCCGGTAACCAGCGAAACAATCAGCGACAGGAAAAACACATTGCGGCTGTATTCCAGCATCGCAGTTTTTACCGGCGCTTCATTCAAAACGATCTCGATCTGGATGCCCGCATTTTTAACCGGTTGCCCAATAACCCGGATCACGTTCCCGGGCTCGCCGACAGCACAGGCTATCGCATCTCTTATCGGTCCAAAAAAACCGGGGTCGCGCAGGTCAAATGTCTGGCTTATCGGCTTGGTGATCGGCATCGCCAGCACCAGTTCCCGCACCTCGTCACGCCGCAGAACGATGTTCAGGACTTCGGCGTTTTTGAGCAACTCGTTAGCCAGTTCCGGCGCAACCATATCATCCGGCGTCGCAAGCAGAGCCAAAGACGCAAGTTGCGCCAGTTCTAGGCGTTCCTGCAAATACCCCAGCCGGAAATTCGAAACCGAGGGCACAAACAGCAAAACCTCGGCAATCATCACGAAGATGAAGCTTAAAAGTAGGAACCGACCTGAAAGAGTTTTGAAAAACATTATGGTCCGTGCGTTTGCTAAAGTAGCGGCGACTCTATGCCCAAGAATCCCCGCCGACAAGTTTTGAGGCGACAGGCGCCGCGATTAAAGAAACCGCTGCACCAGCCTGACGATTCTTTTTACACGCGCGCTTTCGAAAAGGCGCGGCGTATAATACTGCCCCGCCACCCGTTTGTTGATCTCGCCGAGCGTCGGGTAAGGCGCGACCATCGCGGCAACGGCTCCGATCTTCAGGCCGTTCGCAATCACCAGCGCCCAAGTCTGTATAAGTTCACCCGCCTGCGCCCCGACAATAGACGCGCCAACTGGCTTGCCCTTCAATACCATCACCTTGATCAGACCTTTCGTGTTCCGCTCAGCTCGCGCCCGGTCATTTTCGGCGTATTCAAAGCGCAGGACTTCGACCTTGTTCCCGTGCAGCTCAACCGCCTGCGCCTCGGTCAGGCCGATTTGTGCGATTTCAGGGTCGGTATAGGTCGCCCAAGGGATATGTTTTTCGCTGGCTTTGGCGGGAAGTCCAAACAGCGCCGAGCGAATAACAATCCCCGCATGATAACCCGCGACATGCGTAAACTGCAGGCCACCCGCCACATCACCGATTGCATAGACCCGTTTATTCGCAGTTTTCAAACCGGCGTCCACCACGATACCCGACCGGTGGGTTTCGACCCCTGCGTTATCCAGATCCAGCTTATCAATATTCGGTTTGCGCCCAACCGCCATCAACAGGTGGCTACCGGAATACTCGGCCCCGTCTTTGGTTTTGACCGTCACGCCTTCGCCGCCGACAATCTCTGTGACCATAGCTCCCTCGACTATCTCGACTCCCTCCGCGCGGATGCTTTCCAGCGCGACCCGCGCTATGTCCGGATCATCCCGCCCCAACGCTTTCAAACCTTCCAGAACCGTCACCTTGCACCCAAGGCGCGCATGCGCTTGCGCCATTTCCATACCGATAGGGCCGCCGCCGATGACAAGCAGATGCTCGGGCCGCTCGCGCAGCTCGAAAAGCGTTTCGTTGGTCAGGTAGTCGACCGTATCCAGACCCGGAATCGGCGGCACAAACGGCGATGAACCCGTGGCAATCACAAACCGTCTAGCCTCGATCACAGTATCCCCTGCCTTCACCTCGCTGGGCGAAATGAAACGGCCGAACTCCGAAATGACGTTGACGCCCAGCCCCCCGAAGCGTTCGACAGAATCGTGTGGTTCGATACCTTTAATAACACCCGCAACGTGCTCCATCGCCGCCGCGTAATCCACTTGCGGCTCCACCGGCGTCACCCCGTAAGGTCCGCCTGTCTTCATCGCATGCGCATGTTTGGCCGCCGCGATCAGCGCCTTTGAGGGAACGCAGCCATAATTCAGACAGTCGCCGCCCATCTTGTGACCCTCCAGCAACACAACCCGCGCCCCCATCTGGACCGCGCCCGCCGCGACCGAAAGCCCACCGGAGCCACCGCCAATTACACAAATGTCGGTTTTAATCCGTTCCATGATTCTGCCCCTTATTTCTTTATCGCTTTTAGGATGACCGGCAGCGCCGATAGCGCGCATAACGCCAAAATTGGTCCAAGGATTTTTGGCTCGAATATTATGCCGAGATTCGGTGTCTCACCACGTGCAAACACCTCGCCCAGTCCCGTGCCCACCCATGTGTAGACAAAACCGCCCGGCATAATGCCGATAAAGGTTGTCCAAACGAATGTGCGGAGCTTCGTACCAACCAACGCCGGAACCAAATTGGCGACAAAGAACGGAAAGGCCGGAACCAGCCGCATCAACAACAGAAAGCTGACCTCGTTGTCGTCCAGTCCGGTTTTGATTTTGCCCACTACCCCGCCCGCACTATCCATCTTGCGCGAAAGGTAATCCCCAAGCCCCATCCGCGCCGCCAAGAATATCAAGACCGCGCCGATAGTGGCGCCGGTAATATTGTAAAGTACCCCCGGAAACAGTCCGAACAAAAACCCGCCCGTCAGCGAAATAATCGCGGCACCGGGCAACGAGAACGCCACAATAGCTATATAGACCCCGACAAATCCGACCGACGCCATCAGGAAATTCGCGTCCCGCCACGCCAAAAGCGCTTCACGGTTATCCCGAAGCGACTCAAAGCTCAGATAATCCCGAAGCGTAAAAAACCCGATCACTGCAACAAGCGCGATTCCGATCAAAGGGAGCAACTTTTTAATCGATATCCCGCTAGATTTAGCCATAGCCATAAATATCTCCTTGATGGCGTGTTCTGTTCCATCCTATGTGCCGCGTGCGGTTGCTGGCCGAAAGGGGGCTCACGCTTCGTTGATGGGAATTCATCTAATGTTTCAGTATTGCGCAAACATCGCTGGAATACGGCCTGCAAATGTTTCTGAAAATGGGGCATTTTTACGCGAAACCTTAATTGACTTCCATTAACAACGGTCCTAAACAGCCATTTCGAAATTCAGCGCAGGCGAATCTCTTCGTCGGCCACCGCTGCGGTAGCCCCGCAGTCGATCAGGAGACAAGAAATGAAACGTACTTATCAGCCGAGCAACCTTGTTCGCAAACGCCGCCACGGCTTCCGTTCGCGCATGGCAACTAAAAACGGTCGCAAGATCGTTAACCGTCGTCGCGCTCAGGGTCGCAAAAGCCTAACTGCGTAATACCGACTTAAGGTCACAGTTATGAAACCGCCGGAGGCAGACCGCGAACCCACTATAGGGAACGCCGGTGAGACGCCTCCGGCGGTTTCCGTTTGCCCGATGGAAACATTGCGAAAACGCAGCGATTTCCTGCAAGCAGCCCGCGCCCGTCGTCAATCGGCCAAAGGTTTGCTGTTGCAAGCCCACCGCCGCGATGACGGCAGCGACACAATCCGCGTCGGCTATACCTGCTCGAAAAAGGTCGGCAATGC
>JGI24025J20009_10002798_pt1 | contig 12218 bp, 16 predicted proteins | sample Cruoilmetagenom3_FD_20009 | JGI IMG/M metagenome (IMG submission 20009)
CGCATGGGTTTCATGCATTGTGATGCAGTCGCCATGATGCTTAAACCTAACGCCGATTTCATATCTGTTCGTTTAAGTGTGATTTCCCTAAGTGGCTTCAGGACAACATTCATCGATACCCCTGCCTGTGCCGATGAGGTGTCACACACTCCATAATCTCAAGGTACCAGCTCTCCGGATATCGTGTGCCACAAGCTTCGGGCCGTGTTTCACTGATCCCTATGCTCCTTACACGCGTTCTCATCGGTCGCTTCCATGAGCCGCCCCTGCTGTCATGCCTTGATCACATCGCGCACCGTACCCTCTGCACCCACGAAGACATCGATGCCGAACTGTTCGAACATGTGAACCGCTTTCGGTCCCAGCCCGGAGCAGAGCATGACGTGGGTGCCCGTTTTCGATGAACTCTGGCGGCACCCCAACACCACCCCTATGCTCGCTGGTATTCGGAATTACCTCGACATTGTTTGTGTCAATATGTTGGAACCCTGCCGAAATGCTGACCCACGAAATCATCGATGCCACCAACTCCCGCGGTCGGAATACATACTTTCATCCTTGATCATCTCCTTGTTTATCTCGCATAAGTTTGTCTGGTTGTTCTAAAATTCGCGTATAATCATTGATCGCTGCATGAAGAGTATCTACCGCAAGGACCGTACAGTGTACATACTCCTCAGGCAGTCCGTCCAGACTGCGCAGGAGATCGTCGCTCGTGATCACCAACGCCTCCTCAATCGTCTTATCCCCAATCATCTCTGTGAGCATACTTCCACATGCGATCGATGTGCCGCATCCATCGGTCAAGAATCTGCTCTCTCTTATTCTGCCGTTCTCAACACGGATTTGTATCTGCACCGTATCCCCACAGGTGCCTGTTACCCTCCCGACTCCATCCGCATCACTGATCTCGCCCACGTTTCTCGGATTGTAGGTGTATTCAATCACCGTCTCTGAGAATACCTCCCGTGCATCCTCTAATACCGAATTTTCCAATTTTTCAGCCAGTTCGTCGATATCCACGCTAATTTAACTCCAAAAAAATACCAGAATGGTAGGTTATACGCCTACCATTACTGCTCCGCATTTCGGACATGCCTGATTGACACATGGCACACCCGGCTGGTGTGGCTGTGTGTATCCGCAGTTCGGGCATCTGCACGACTGAGCAGGACCAAGATGCTGTCTTCCGCCGCCTCTGCCCATGCCGCCTCCTCTTCCTGAACCTATCTGCATCATTTCTTCAGCTCCTCAAGTCTTTTCTTGATCTGTTCCAGTTGCTGCTCAAGCATCGCTGCATGAGACTCAAGCATTGCGAGTTCCTGCTCTTCGGTCCATGCTGGCGGTGTGTATGCAGGTGGTGCATAACCTGGCATCGGTGCAGGTACCGGTGGCACAGGTGGCATATCCGGCATAGCCCACCACCGTCTTGGCAGCCACGGGAACCTTCTGCATCTGCCCCAATAATAGGGGTCATCGATCTCTCCGTACCATCCATTCATTTTTATCACCTCTTCAGTTCATTGATTCTTTTCTTGATCTGCTCTAACTGCTGCTCAAGCATCGCTGCCTGAGACTCTAAGATCGAGATCTCCTGCTGCGCGGGCATGGCTGGCATGCCTGCCGGCACAGGATACGCAGGTGGAACAGGCACGCCTGCTGGCATTGGGTAAGCTGATGGCCATGTTCCGGTCATCAAATACTGAGCTCCCGGTGGAATCCCTCCCCAGCCTGGAGAATAGCCAAACCGCATCCAGCCTGGCACGCCTGTTGCATAATACAGGTATCGGTGTCTTGCTTGCATTTCTACCACCTGTAATAACCCGTATATCCACCTCTTGGGAACCATGGATATGCCCATGGATACATTATTCCCGCAGGTATCGATCCCGTCGGAAGCAATGGATACTGTCTGCAGAATCCAGAGCCTCTTCTTCCAAAACCTCTTCCTCTTGGCATTGTTACCGCCTCCTTTTGTTCTGTTTATTCATGCCGCGACCGCCTCCGCCACGTCCACCACCGCTACCACTGCCACGACCGCCTCCGCGCCCCATACCACTGCCCCGACGGGAGCCGGTAGAGGTGCTGCTACTTGCGTATCGCTTGACCGCGTTTCCGACCGCCCCGATGGTAGTTGCAACTCCGGACGCTATTGCGGCAGGCACAGACGTAGTCTCCTGCACCGGTTTATCCGCAACCTCAATGATCGCCCCTATCTTGCAGACGTTGGCACAGGCGCCACATCCAGTGCAGCGGTCGATGTCGATCTTTGCCTTATCTGACAATGTTATCGCCCGCACCGGACATACATTGACGCACAACCCGCACCCTACGCAGAGCGATTCGTCGATCTGGTACTTCATTTCTTCAGCTCTTCGATCCTCTTCTTGATCTGTTCCAGTTGCTGCTCAAGCATCGCTGCATGAGATTCCATGATCGGGAGCTCCCGCTCCGCAGGGATGACTGGCATGCCCGTCGGAATTCCCTGCCCTTGAGCCTGCGGCTGTGGCGTTTGCCACGTCCCGGTCATCAGGTACTGTGCAGTTGGTGGCAGTCCGCTGGACGTGCGTCCTACCCAGCCCGGGGAATATCCAAGCCGCATCCATCCGGGCATGCCTGTCGCATAGTACATATTCCTGTGTCCGCCTCTCATTTTTATCACCTCTTCAATTCTTCAAGTCTTTTCTTGATATCTTCCATCTGACCTTCTAAAGTTTTTATATTGCTTTCTAAGGTCTGAATCTCCTGTTCTTTGGTTTGTGGTGGTGGGGGGGTGGTTGGCGCTGCAGGAGCGGGCGTTACCGGAACTCCCATGCCCATACCACGTCCCATACCTCCACCCATGCCGCGACCGCCGCCGCGACCGCCACCCATACCTCTGCCACCGCCCATTCCGGCACCTGCGCCAGCACCAACGCCAGCGCCGCCGAGTCCGGAATACTCGGGAACAGTTGGACTCGTGGTCTGCGAAAGCCCTCCGCTCTTGTACTGCTCGACTGCATCGCGGACAGTGCCGCTTGCGCCCGTCACCATCTCGATTCCGGCAGCAGTGAGTGTCTGGACCGCATTCGGTCCCAGGTTTCCTGTGACGACGACGCCGACGCCCTTACCTGCAACGGTCTGCGCCGCCTGTATTCCTGCACCGCCTGAAGCACCTATGCTCGGGTTCGGCATCGCCTCATACTCCATCGTCTCTGAGTCCACGATCACGAAGTACTGGCATCGGCCGAATCTCGGGTCTACGGGCGCATCCAGGGATGGTCCCGTTGATGTTACGCATATCTTCATTTTTATCACTCTCCTTTTACAATGTGTTCTATACTGTCAACGATCGTCTCGAAGGCACTGGCAGCTTCTGACTCGTGTGCAAGCACGAACGGAATGCCGCTGTCGCCAGACTCAACGATATTAACCTCGATTGGAATCCTGCCAAGGAACGGTACACCCATGTCAGCGGCAGCGCGTTCGCCACCGCCGATCTTGAATAGATCGATCACTTCACCGCATTTCGGGCATTTGAACCCGCTCATGTTCTCTATGATCCCGATTACAGGCATGCTAAGCTCCTTTGCGAAGGTCACCGACTTTCTCGAATCCAGCAGGGCGACGTCCTGAGGAGTGGTTACAACGATCGCGCCGTCGATCTCCGGGATCAACTGGGCAACACTCAATGGTTCATCGCCGGTTCCGGGCGGGAGGTCGATTATCAGGCAGTCCAGATCGCCCCAGAAGACATCGGATAGGAACTGCTTGATCGCACCCATCTTGAGCGGTCCCCGCCATACGACCGGCGTGTCCTTGCTTGCGAGCAGAAATGCAAGGGACATGACTTTCACCCGAGGAGGTACGAAGACCGGGGATATACCCTCCTCTGACATCTCGGGACGTTCGTCCTCGATCCCGAGCATCTTCGGGATATTCGGACCATGAATATCGGCATCCATGATCCCGACCTCATATCCTTTTGCCGCAAGTGTGAGTGCAAGGTTGACCGTTACGGTGGTCTTTCCAACGCCGCCCTTTCCACTCATAACCATTATTTTGTGCTTTACTCTTCCCATACGCTCTTTTAAGCGTTTTTCTTGAGCCATACTCTCTTCGTCTTTATTCATGATTTCACCATCTTACTGTTACTGCATATCATGCCTGCCACCTCCATTTCTGGCATAGCCGCGATCGTCCTCTGCCCTGTGTATGTTCATGCTTCCACAGTTCGGGCAGTTCTCTGGTCTTCCGGTGCCGTATGAAACCTCCCATACATGCTGGCATTCATAGCACTGGAACTTCCTCGCTTGCGTCATTCCCATCTCGTACGTCCCTCCATGGATTCGTATCGCTTTGCCACAAACGAGAGCGTATCCGATCTTTCTTCTTGCCTCGGAGAGGATCCTGTGGAATGTTGGCTGCGAGACCTTCATAAGGTCTGCCGCCTTACGCTGGTCCATCCCGAGATGATCCTTCAGCCGGATGCTTTCCATCTCTTCCATCTTCAGGACCACTTCGCCGCGGTCCTCCAGACAGGTTGCACACGGTCTCCAGTAGTCGTAATCGAATGATGACCGTATATGCCGGTGGCGTCTCGGTCTTGGCATTAATGAATAAATATTCACAATAAACTTAAACCTTTCGGTGACGCCGATATCTCAGCATCCCACACACCATTTCCCGAAAGATTCTTTGCTACGACAAATGATCACAACTCTGCATCATCCCACGTAAGCGCGCTTGCAAGCATGATCGCGTCCGAAAACTTAACCTTCGCCCGTGACGTGTCCACAAAGACCAGATCCGCAAGCACAGGTGCGCCAAATCCGCCACCGCCGCCAAGGAATGTCAGCGTGCGAAAGATCAGGTTTCCTGTGATCCCATCGGGCGCAACAATGACGTTTGCATTCCTGATCGCATCCTCAATGAGGATTCCGTAGTGTTTCGCATCGATCCCGAGTTCACAGAGTCGCTCTGCGACAACTTCGCCATCAGCAAGACTCCGGTCCACGATCTCGCTCCTGCCAGCGTCCTCGAATCTGCCGCCTGAAAGAACAGCCACCTTTTCCCTTATCCCAAATCTTCTGATGGTATTTACGCTTTTAGAGACCAGATCGACCCTGTCTGCCACCGAATTTCCTTCATCGATCCCGACCGGCACAAGGAAGAACAAAACGCCGTCAGCGGTTGTGAGGAGCGCAAGTCTCTCCAGTCTCGAAACTCCAAGCACGCTCTTTAAGTACCCGAGGGTCTTTGTGGCGCCAAGCGTGCCGCGGACAGCGGCATCGATCCGCCTGCTAACGAGTCGGTCCACCAGTTCAACTTCTGGTTTATCCGAATAGATGATCTCAAGATCGGTGCCGGTTGCAGACAGCTCCTTCTCGTCCCCGATCAGCACAACATCTGCGAACCGGCGTGCGCTCTTGATATCTGAGATCAAGGACTCGCTTGCCGTGCCACCTGCGATGCCGATTCCGACACGCGCTCTGCACGCCTTCGCCCTGTTCCGGATCGTCTCTATCATGTCAGTCATGTCAATCATGTCGATCGGGTCTATCTTGTGTATCGGGTCTTTGGTATCTCGCGTTGCGGTGACCAAAAACCCGGAGACTTTTTGATATTTTCGAAATAAAGTTTCGGAAAACCACAGAGGACACAGAGTGACACAGAGGGGGCGAAAGATAAAAAATAACAACTCTCTGTGATCCTCTGTGCTCTCTGTGGTTTAATCTTCCTTAACGCCGAAGGCGTCGATGCTCGATCTTGAGAATGTCGACACTGCATTACCATAACCGGATCCTCCGGAAGAGTGAAAAGTGAATGCAACGCGGATTACCAGAGAGCCTGTTTATCATGCCTATCAGGTCATAATCTGATCCAGCCAATCTCGACATAGCCGACCCCTCCGGTTTCATTTCCTGCCGCATCATCGGGATAGCCAAAGACCATCCGCTTGTGGACGGTGTTTGCGATGCGCACAGCGCGCGAGAGTTCGGGCAGGGCGAAGACGTAATCGGACGCGATGGTGTGCACAAGGTATTCTGAGTGCGCATCGGTTTTAAATTTCTTATAGACCCGAAAGTGAGTCCCGAACTTAAATCCGGTCTTGACAACGAATCCGCGGTCCCGAAGGTTCGAATAAACCAGGTATTTCAGCATATATCCGGGTTCGACCCTTTCCGCGTATTCATTGAACTCGGCTGCGTTCTTATGCTCGATCCTGATCCACTGCCTGACAAGGAGGTATCCTGACTCGACGAGCGATAATTGGAGGCGCAGTTCATCTAGTTTCTTTCCGAAAAGGTAATTCTGGTGGAGAAAATCGGCAATCTCCGGCTCCCAGACAATCGTGCGGTCGTTGATCAGACTTGCAGCCGCAGGCGTTCCTGCGCCACCGAGATCCGGTTCGGCTTGCCCGCCTGACATAATTATTTTCTTTAGTTCATAAAATGTTATATCGCTCTCTTCATCGACTATCGCGAGTATCAACCGTTTTCTTGCATTCTTTGCCCTGTTAAGTTCCGAGATTATATGTTGCAGCGGCAGATGCGCCCGCTCCGAGATCACATAGACGAAGATATGAGCCGACGTCTTTCCGGGATGCCCGCCCCTTGGATAGAGCCGGAATCCGATCGGGCTCATCTTCGTGTAGTACCCGCGTTCGCGCAGGTCCTTAAAGACGATGTACCCGAGTTCAAAGTCCCTGACGCGCTCTGATGCGATCTCGAAGAACGCTTTGAAGTCAAGAGCCTTTCTGTCTGAAAATATCTCTATCTTTCCGCGGGAAAGCAGATATGCTCCCTCGATCAAGGACAGTTCGAGTTTTCCGTCCTTTACGCGCCCGTAGAATCCACGATCGTACAGTTCTTCGACCGCTTCACTTCCTGCTGTCAGCACATCATCACGTAGTTCGCATTCCATCGTCTGGTTTTGTTCGCGTAATGTTTATATTGCTATCCATCCACTTATGATTCACTACGGCTCATGGGCTCGTGGTCTAGTCGGTTATGACGTCGCCTTGACATGGCGGAGGTCCTGAGTTCGAATCTCAGCGGGCCCATTTAAGTTGTATATGTCACTCTGGTGGTGCGGGGCTTATCAAACGGCATTGAAAGCCAGCCGCATGTATTCCACCGCCTGTATCCGGTGTACCTGCATGTCTCACAAAAAATTTGCCACCCTTGCCGTTGCCGCGCTCCTCATCGTTGTGGTAGCGTGGTTCGGGCACGTCACCAACCAGGAGGTGGAGGAGATTGTGCAGCAGCAGTTCACTGAACAGCAATTGCTGCTCACACGGCAGGCAGCTGTCGGAATCGAGAGTTTTCTTGAGGAGAAGACTGTTTTAATCGAGGTGCTGGCAGCGGGTGCATCAGATACGTCACCAGAAGGTATGGCATGGAGTTTTATACCAATTTATTACAGATCCAGAAGTTTTTTTGCAATTCAATTTATAAATAGTACCGGGGTGGTGGTATCAGGCTATCCGGCAGAGGATACGCCAGTCGGATTCGATCTGTATGCGGCGAACAAAAATCAGGCATTCGATTGTGCAAAGGATCGCAGAGAGACATATATCACAGACCCGACACCGCTCTTCGAAGGCGGGCTTGGTTCATACGTATGGGTGCCGGTGTATGATGATAACGAATTCAAAGGCGCGATACTTGCGATTATCAGAGTGTCCTCGCTATCTGAGCGATTTCTTACCGATGTCATGCCTGAAGGGTATGGATATATGTACATGATCGATTACTCCGGACGTTCGCTGTACGATGGTGCGCACAAGGAGATGATCGGCAAAAAGTATATCGGGAGTTTCTGCACCAATAATTCGCCCTACACAGAAATCTTATCGGAGCAGATGCAGGAAAAGGAGGGTACTGGCCATTATTTCGACGAATCTTCCGGAGAGTGGCGGATCGTAGTACACACACCGGTCGTCTGGCGTGACCAGGTCTGGTCGGTTGCCACAAGCGTTCCTGCAAGCGATGTGGATGCGCTGGTGCATTCGGTCTACAGAAAGCAGATCCTGTTCATCGCAATCGTCATCGCAATCATCCTTGCCGGGAGCGGAAGCATCGTTCATATCTTTTCGAGATGGAACAGGGAGCTGGAGAATGGAGTCGAAAGGATGACAGAGGACTTGAAAAAGTCAAATACGGAACTTGAGTCCGCAAACATCAGATTAAAAGAACTTGACCGTCTAAAATCCGAGTTCGTCTCGATGGTCTCGCACGAACTGAAGACGCCGCTCACATCGGTAAAACTTTCAATGGACATCATGAGATCACTTTCCGGCTCAGAAAAAGACATCCGCACGAAAGACGAGTTATTCGGGATCATTGACCGTAATATTGAGAGACAGAGCAGGCTCGTAAACGATCTCCTCGATATATCACGAATCGAGACCGGGACTCTGAAACTCAATCTTGGACCGGTAGATCTGTACGACATCATCAGGGAATCGGTCAGAAGCATGAGAGATATCGCAGAGGAGAAAGGTACTTCCGTTCACATCGATCCGGAAGGCGAAACACTTGCGATCACTGGAGATCGTGATCGGTTGGTGCAGGTTTTTGTAAATCTCATCGGAAATGCGCTTAAATTTACTGAGAAAGGCGAGATTCGTATCCAGGTACGGATGGTGGCAGGGCATCCCGAGATCAGGGTCAGTGATACCGGAACCGGAATCCGGCCAGACGAACTGGACCGGATCTTTGACAAATTCCACCAGGTGGATTCCGGATTGACGCGCGAGGCTGGCGGCACGGGCCTCGGGCTTGCGATCTGCAAAGGAATCATCGAGGGGCATGGCGGCAGCATCAGGGCTGAGAGCGAGGTTGGACGCGGGAGCACGCTTGTGATCGTTCTGTAATAGATCCAAAGAGTGGTGGGATTTGCAATAGATGTTGTGATGAGGAGAATCTCACCGCCCATCCCACACCACATCCCACTTAATTTTACCCCGCAGTTGCGGCATTCCGATGTTTCACATTTCATCATTAAGTCTTTCGATTAATCGAAATGTTTAAGTACTGTTAGTTACATACATATCATCCGATGAGTCTATTAATCGACCAGTCAGGACAGGAGCAGCAACTACTGGATGGGTGAAGAGACGTGATCGCCGGAATTGCAGCTGGAGTTGGCGGTGGCGTGGTGGCAGGGATAGGGAGTTTGATGGTGTCCCCCCAGTCCATACGGCACTGATTGCGGCAACTGTTGCTCTTGTTTTTTATGGATTGATGAACTACATCTGGCTTTCTACCCCGGATAAACCCACGTGACCACCAAACGCCCGGGCAACCGGACGGATCGCGCAAACTTGCGGAAATCTTTTGAATCGTGCACCCCTCTGGTAAACCATGACCATTGAGATAACCCTGATCGGGACCGGAGTTGCCATGCCCCAGCCGCACCGGGTGCAGTCAGGCATTCTTGTAAATCTCGATTCGCCGGTATTGTTCGACTGCGGAAGCGGGGTTCTTCCACGCCTTCTGAACTGTGCATCGATCGGGCATGTGTTCCTCACACATCTGCATCTTGATCATGTTGCAGATGTTATGAGTCTTATAAAGGCGAAATGGCTATGCGGAAGCCACGATCTTCGGATATACGGGCCATCTGGAACCAGAGAGTGGCTTTCACGGGTTTTCGATGCGTATCCGTACATGTTGGGCAGGATGGATATCGAGGTCTCTGAGATGGCTGATCAGGATCGTGTCTCGATCGGAAGATATGAGATCATCTGCGCGAAGACCGCACACGGGATGCCTTCGCTTGGCTACGGCATCGCTGACGAGGCGGGACGTGTGCGGGTCGTGTACTCTGGCGACACCGAACCAGTAAAGAGCATTGCTGCGCTCGGAAGCGGCGCAGACCTCCTGATCCATGAGTGCTCGTTTCCTGACTCGGTGCCTGATGTCACCAATCACACGACGCCGCGGATGCTTGGGGCGATGATGGTCGGGATAGCGGTTGGGCGGATCATCCTGACGCACCTGTATCCGCACACGATCGGATTTGAGGATGAGATGGTGGCGACGGTGCATGAGTACTGCGGCTGCGATGTCACGATCGGGGAGGATATGGAGACTGTTGTGCTCGATTCCGCCTGATCCTGGTGACTCACATTACCAGGGCATCATCCGGTAATGTCCAGCCAAGCCCGTGGGCCGTGGCATCGATGAATCATGACGATTCATTACCGTTCTCTGGCACATAGATCACCTTTCCGTCGGCAAGCTTGTATGCCGTCCCGAGCACCTCGCCCTGCCCGCCAGCGATCCTATCGGTCATGTTCATCACCTCGATCGTCTTCCCTTCCTTTACGATGATCTGCATATCCTGCTGTCCCGGGTTTGTGACCACGGTGAGGTCGGCGTCAGGATCGAGCAGTTGTGGCAGATGGTACGACACCACAAGCATCACGATCAGCGCGACCGAGAAGACCATCGCAACATCGAAGATGTTTGCCACGCCGGAGAGCGGACTCTGATCGGAATCCCCATCCAGCAATCCTTTCCGCCGTGTGCGCTTACTTCTTGGCATATTTCTCCTCAAAAGCATCAAGAATGCATTCGATGTCGTTTATGTCCTGCTGGTACCATCTTCTGCGGATCATCGTGAGACTAAATCCGATGGCTCCCGAAAAAAGTCCGAGCACAGTGGTTGCGAATGCGATCACCAGATTGCTTGCGAGTTGCTCCACATTTCCCTCGGCAAGCCCCATCAGCGCAGGACCCAGGGGTATCAGTGTACCCATGAGACCTAACATCGGGCCGACTGTGGCTAAGATCCTCGTCGTTTCGAGTTTCTTTGCCATCGCAATCTCGCAATCGCCGAACAGCCTGTCGAAATTGGAGTAGCCTCTCCCGACCTGGTCTGCAAGATCGCGCATGAATGCAGATACAAAGAATGGCAGTTTGCCGTTTCTGAGGGTGGAAGCGTCCGTTTTCCTGCACAACTCTTCCAACTCCGGGACGTCCCGGTATCTCCTTGTGTATTCGGAGATGAACTCGCCAGCAAGCGCAAGTGACCAGACCACAAACGCCATGAGCAGGAGGATTACCGGATACAGGAGCGCGTACGAGATCCAGTACAGCGTCTCAAATATTACTGTCGATGGGTCCATGTCAGTGCCTCACTGCTCCTCTGCTCTGCCGATGGCAAATCCGATCGCTATGATAAACAACAGTGCGATGAGCGGTACCACGGTTCCCGCGAGATCAAAGTTCCCGGGAGCTATATCTAATTGTTTTGTCTTCATGTATGCTGGCATTAGAAGCGCTCCAAGAATATAGAAGAGTCCGATAAAGATCATCGCATCGCCGAGTGCGGCAGGGGTCTTGCCAAGTCGCCTGAAGAAGAGAGAGGATACGATTACGAATACAGAGAATGTCGTCCCGACGATGATGCCGATTGCGATGCCGCCCATGCCGATGTGTGAAGCAAGGATGCTACATGCGATGAATATGGCGGCAAGACAGACCGGACACGGCAGCGACAGGATTGCAAAGGTGCGCTTCGTGACATCAGAGCCGGAGTTCCACTTCCTTGTTGTGTACACGCCCGCGGCGATCAGGGCGAGCGCGAGCATCGTGTGGAATGCAAGACCAAGATTAAGCAGTCCCTGCATAAGATCGATCGAGAATAGCGTTATCAGGTAGCCGATGAAGATTGAGATCACGAGGTAACCTGCTGCAACATACAGGGCGTCTCTCTTCCGGATGCTTGAGAGTCCGCATCCGGCTCCGGTCTTGATCCCGAATACTGCGATACTTGTCAGAACTCCTATTACTGCAACGTTTGTCAGACTCATTGTTTATCCTCTATTTAGTTGAGTTTAGAACAAGTCTGGTTTATAAGGATTGTGGTTGGGGCATTCGAAAGAATGGATAAGAAACGAAAGTTGGGAACGAGGGACTCTCCATTCATTTTAGTCTCTGCACCGCATTACCAGATATGTAGCCGCAAGCAGTCCAGCATCATATCTTCCTCAATCATTTTCAGTGAACAGGTTACTTTTCTACGAGCTTTTGCAGGATCCGCTCCAGACGGAGGTTGTGCGTATCCATAAGTTTGTTATGTTCTCTCATTTCCTGATTGAAAGTTCTTTGTTCATCCGTGAAAGCATCGAATTTCATGTTCATCGCATCAATACCTGTCTTGATATCCGGGAGAATACTAACGCTCTCTTTGATATCCGGGAGAATACTAACGCTCTCTTTGAT
>JGI24025J20009_10002799_pt1 | contig 12212 bp, 10 predicted proteins | sample Cruoilmetagenom3_FD_20009 | JGI IMG/M metagenome (IMG submission 20009)
GGCACTGTCTGAAAATCAAGTGATTTATGTTGTGGTCGAATCGATCCCACACAAGCGGTAAAAACCACCGGATTTAACCACAGAGGACACAGAGAGCACAGAGTTTTAAAATCGATCCTCTGTGTCCCTCTATGCTCTCTGTGGTTGTATTTCCTATTGATGCCATTTATGCCAGTCGCGGTGTTGTGCATCCAACTGACCATTACAAAATCAAGTGATTTATCACCGCGGTCTGCGAAGCAGCGCCGAAGGCCGGGCGCAAAGGGCGCAGAGTTTCGAGACCACTTTAACCCTCCGCGTTCTCCGCGTGCTCTGCGGTAAAATCCAAGGGTATGGCGATTTCACTTGAAAAAGCGACAGTGCCGGTAAATGGCAAACTCATTCACGATATATTTTATACGCCCTTGCGATCGGCTCAATTCATTTGGTGCAGCGAAAACCACATACGTCACATTATCAGATGTTCTGATGTACCCGTGCTTCAAACGTTTGAATTAACCCCTCCAGAGTCTTGTGCTTCTTTTTATCTGGGGTCAGATCGTGATCTTGAGGCAATTTGTAAGCCCCATCCCGGACTTGATCGAGCAATCGCCTGAGTAGATCACGGAATTTAGACTCGGTCTGTTCAAGGTATCTGTACAGTGCTTGTAGCTGGTCGGGTTTGAACACAGATGTGGTGACGTGACCTACATCAAACTCGTTTCGAAGGATCATGATTGGGATGAAGTCACCCTCAATCTCATCATTGGAATATCCAAGTTTGCCCAATTCAGCGCGGACGTCATCTCGCGTATCACGTTGTTGCACAAACAGAATCTCCAGCACCTTCGATAGATTCAGAACAGATTCCGCCATGAACTCCCATGGAGACTTTCCCGCGGCAACCAACCGACAAGACACATGGAAGTAAAATAAAGCAGCAGCGAGTCTGCGATTGGACGTCCCCGTTATGAGTTGGAGTCTCTCAAATGATGAAATAATCCGTTTTTCCTGCAGCCCTTGTGTTGTGGTTTCAAAAGAATGCAGCACCTCTTCAAATTCCCAATTAAAAGCGGTTTCACCGACCATCCCATATGTACGTTTCACAGTGGGTGGATCGGCAAATTCTACATTCAGCAGGATCGGAAAGACGTAATGCAAGCTGGTGAGCAGTTCATCGAGATCTCTTAAACTGTCGCATCGGGTTTGTACGAGCATTTTATTGCCGCGAAGCTCGAACTGGAAATTGGCATACTCAAGAATAACTTCAATTGGCTTGAGTGGGGGATCTGACTGAAGAGTTACTCTGCCAGTGTTTGCATCGTATAAGCATTCTGCCTTGTGACCTTTTATGGCAGTTCTACTTGGACCCGGCGCTGCACCAAACGGTTCAGGCGGTTCTATAAGAAGTCCGATCTCGACATCGTTTGGAAAGACCAATGTGCCACCATCCCTCGGATGGTAAACACGACTCTGCAGCTGATACGTCAACATGGTGCCATTTCACTTCACGTCACGATCTCCGCAACCCTGCCCGCATCCACTGCCCGCCGCACCTCCATCGCAAGCCGCCTGCCCGTGCTCATATTCCTGCGCCAGAGCGCATTCCCGTACGGATGCCCGACCGATACGTGCACGTTTGTGCCGCCACCGATTCGGGGGGCGACGTCGTAGATGTAGAAATTAAGATCCTTGTCCACACAGGTCTGGAGACAGAACGGACCGACGATCCCTGGCGAATAATGCTTCTTTGTTGCTTTCACGTACTTCTCTGCAAGCTCGAATGCATCCTCCAGGAGCGACTCCCTTAGCGTCGCCGAGTTGTGCCCGCAGACCGTATACTCTGGCACCATCTGGTGCTCTGCAAGCGTCATCTGCTGCGGCGCAGGCAGGCGCACATGCCCGTCAAGACTCGTCTCGAACCGCCAGTCGATGCCGATCAGTTCGGTCTTGCTCATCGTATCCTCAATCGGCGAATAGAAGAAATCGAGATTGAAGACCGGACCGATCACGTACCGCTCGATCCGTGCCATGGAAAGCGCATCCTCCGTGATCACGCCCTGCCGTATCAGGGACTTAGACTTCTCCTGATACTCGTTGTAATCAGACGCCGTGAAAAAGCCGCGTTCGAGTTTCTTTACAGCGTGCGGGAGTTTCACCATGACCAGTTCATCGATATCCTCCGGATCATCGATCCTTTCCGGGTATGGCAGACCCGCCTTCTCAAGTAGCCAGTAATAGTCCTCCTCACCGCCCCGCTCCTCGCTTCTGAGGAGATTGCGGCTTCCGACCATCGGGACTGCAAAATCGTTCTCGATTGCATCGATGCTGCAGTACGATGTAAAGGACCGGTTCGGCACGAAGAGGATGTTGTTCTCGCGCAGATGCCGCTGGTTTTCTGGCTGCAGGACCTCATCGAACCGCGAGTAGACCACAGCATCATCCACGATCCCGCGCAGGAGATTTCCGCTCGGGTCGCGCTCTGCCCTGAAATATTTGGTGTACGTCTTTTCGCGCCCTGCCTGGCAGACCAGATGCGTCCTGAAACCCTCCTCGATCGCTCCGTCGCAGACATCGAGTGCGGAATGCGAGCCCACAAGCCCGATCTTCACATTGTCGGTCTCGTATTCGTCCAGTATGGATGTGATCTCGTTTCTGTCGATCATGGTATCAATTGCAGCCCGATATCATATTATGTGTTGTTGTTGTGTGTTGTTGTGCGTGGTCGGTCAACCTGCGTGAAGCGCGAAACTATGGTACAGCCTTATATATCCCTGGCAACCACAACTTCGCTGATATCAGGCACTTCCTCCTTCAACCGGTTCAGAATCCCTTCCCGCACCGACGCAACCCGGACCGCACCCCTGCCGCATAAGCACTCCCTTGGGACATTGAAGGTTCTTATAAATTTGCTGAAGGTGGTCGGGACTGTGGTTTTTTTGAGCGTGATCGTAACGACACCGCCACTGACATCCATCAGGGTGATATCGCCGCCGTCGGCTCTCAGAACCGGACGGATGCTCTCCTGTATGATCTCATCGATCCTTTTGAACATGTCGTTATCTTCCATCGGGCTTTTGGTCTCGTTCCATGATTAATAAGACTTTTTCAGGTGATCGTCCCGAGCAACCATTAATATTAAAAAGCATCGATATGATTATTGGTGCGATACCATGGACATCCTCATAGCGACCGGAAGACTTGCGCAGCAGACCGTCAGAGAAGCGGTGGGGGAGAATGCGGCTGTGCTTGTCCTCGATATCGAGATAGCNGCATTCATAACGCCGGGTCTGCTCGGGTCAGCGCTGCCGGGCAAGCGGTACGATCTGATCCTTGTTCCGGGTCTCGTATCGAGCGATTTCACGGATCTCGAAGAGAGGTGCAGAACACAGATCCGTCTCGGGCCGAGACATGCGTATGACCTGACTTCGGTGCTCTCGTGCGCGGGCGAACTCGAACTCTCAAAAACCATCCCTGCCTGTGAATTTCTATCAACAAGGATGCGAGAGGATGCTCGTTCGCACCTGGAAGAGCACGAGAGGGACGCCAAGCCAGCATTCGAGATATGCGGAAGAAAGATCGGCGGAGACTCGCGCATGAAAGTGATGGCAGAGATCGCTGGTGCGACAGCGATGAGTGACGAGGGATTGGCGGAAAAGATACGCGAGTTTGAGGAGAAGGGCGCTGACATCATCGATCTCGGCGCTACAATGGATTGCAGTGTCGATGATGTTATAAGATCGGTTAAGATTGCGAAATCCACAACAGAACTTCCTGTGAGCATAGATACGCTCGATCCCGATCTCATTGTTGCTGGAATTAAGTCAGGAGTCGATCTCGTGCTGAGTCTTAATTCGAGTAACATCGATGCCACTACCGGTGCGGTGCTGAAACACGGAACAGCGGTTGTGATCATCCCGGATCAGGGAGCTCCCGTTTCTCTCTTCCGGAATATCGAGTATGCGAAGGAAATCGGCATCGAGAAGATCATCGCAGACCCTGTACTCGATCCTGTCGGGTATGGAGTCGTTGAATCGATTTGCCGGTACAGGGATTTCCGGAAACAGGACCAGGCTACCCCGCTCTTCTTCGGTGTCGGCAATGTTACAGAATTGATCGATGCCGACTCTGTGGGCGTGAATGCGCTTCTGACCGGGATCGCATCCGAACTCGGCGCAGACATCCTCTTCACGCCCGAGCACAGCGACAAGGCATGCGGGAGCATCGCAGAACTCGTTACCGCCTCGCAGATGATGGTGCTTGCAACAGAGCGCAGCAGTTCGCCAAAGGATCTCGGAATCGATCTCCTCATCTTAAAGGAGAAGCGGTATCTTCCTGATGCAGAAGTTCCTGAAAAATCCATTCTTGCTTCACAGAAGTCAAAATGGGCTCCAGACCCTGCCGGATGCCTCCGCATCGAGATCTCGAGAGAGAGCAGGGCGATCATCGTTACCCATGCGAAGGCAACGATCACCGGAACGGACGTCTGCAGGATTCTCACGACAGCGATCGAGATGGGGCTTCTCTCGCGGCTCGACCATGCCGGCTATCTCGGGCGCGAACTGACGAAAGCGAAGCTTGCACTCGATCTTGGATGGAACTATACGCAGGACGAGGAGTTTCTGAAAGGGCAGGATATTTGATAATTGAGAACATGCTCTATTAGGTTATGGTCGTTTTTTGTGCAATCATGAGATCACTTTTCTCACCGCAGAGATCGCGGAGCGTGCAGAGCAACTCCTCTCTGCGCCCTCTGCGCACTCCGCGGTTAAATTCTCTGCTTTGATTCATGTCTTTCGGTGCCAGGATGTTGACCACACACGAGAATCGCGGTAACCATCCGGAGCCAGAACGATCGGGGTGATCGCGATGAGACCGACGAGTGCTGACCTGAAGAAGAGCGACGCCACGACAAAGACCAGCACAAAACCTAAAATAACCAGAGATCACAGCACATAAACATCCACTCAAGGATCGAGAGGTACGATGAAGAGATTCACAAGATGCCCGATCTGTGGCACAAGCGTCAAACAGAAACAGAGAATGTGCCGGATCATACGAGGCGGCTACATGCCGAGAGCCTCGACTCAGGAGAGATTGCAGGTGCGGAGTGTCCACCCATGACTCGTACAAGGATTGATACTTACGATATGCGGTATGCCAAAGGACATTGGTTCGTAGAACAGGATGAGGTGCGAGAGAAAGCATCGAAGGATCTTTGGTATCTGAAAGAGTCGGAGGATTATATGCAGGAGGGCTATTTCTGATCCGGCATCCAGGAATGAACCTCATGGCGCCGGCAGATTCGTTCGAGACCGCCGCCGGCGTGATCGAAGCCGGCGCAGACGAGATCTATCTCGGGCTTGAGAACGAGAACTTTGTGAACCTGAATCTCTCGGGACGCGGGCGTGGCTCTAACGTTCCAACGCTATCGGAACTCGAAGGGATCGTTGAGTTCGCCCACGAGCGTGGAGTTCTGGTCGATTACGCCGTGAACACACCCTTCATGAGCGACGAACTCGAAGAGATGTTCATATCGCACGTCATGGCTGGCGTGGACGCGGGTGTGGATGCGCTGATCGTCGGGGAACTCGGTGCGATGCAGCTAATCAAGGAGATGGACACAGGACTGCCGGTTCACGCAAGCGTTCTCTTAAACACGTTTAATCGCGGGCAGATCGAACTTCTAAAGAATTTGGGCGCAAGCAAGATCGTCCTGCCGTTTAAGATGGAACTCGATGAGATCAGGACGCTATCAGAGAGCGGAATCGATCTCGAGATCTTCGGGCAGTTCGGATGCTCGAACATCAATGGCACATGCCATCTCATCCACAGCGCGGGCGAGAGCATCAATCTCGGACTTCCGTGCCGTGCGAACTATCATGTCGGAGGCAAGGTGCAGCGGGTGCATCCGATCCTCGATGCGGGCACGGACTGCTCGCTCTGCAGCATCCCTGACCTGCTCGAGATCGGGGTGAGCGTACTCAAGATCGTTGGAAGAGGCATGAATCCTGAGATGATCCGGGAGATCGTGCAGATATACCGGAGGTGCATCGATCTCGCACTCGATGGTGGCGATATGGGCGCAATCAGGGAGTATGTGCTCACAGAAGAGCCTTTCTGGCAGATGTTATGCGAGCAGAGGAGATGCAAGTACCTTGAAACACCTATCATTGATTCGTACGTGTGATTATGATGATTGAACTGAGAACATCTGATTATTCGAAGATCGAAGCGATCACCGGGTTGATCGAAGATGCGGATATCGGTTCGGACGTCAGGATCGGGGTCGGGAGTGAGGCGTGCGTACACAAACTACCCGCGACCCCGGAGATCGCACAAGTATCCGACCTCGATTGCATCGATGGCGTGACACTGGTAACCCCGATAACGCCACAGAAGCACTTCGATCGCGTATGTGGATATGTGAGCGAGGTCGCAGATCTCGGCATCAGGAACCTTCGCATCGTCGTAAACGACCTTGGAATCCTCTACTCCTGCGAGATCGATCGCCCTGTTGCCGGGAGGGGCATCGTGCACACCTCAGAGGCGTGCCCATGGGTGGACCACATCCTGCGGGATGAGAGCGACTACGTGAGGGATGCGTACCTCCAGACCAATCTCAACTATTCGAGAACCTGCACCCTCTTGAAAGGCATGGGCATCGAGGCGATCGAGACCGATCTCCTGCCCCGGACGATTGCGGCGGCAAGGAGACTTGACCTACCAGTGTATGCGCATTTTGGGTACGCTGTGGTCGCTTATGCGCGGAGCTGCCATACGGCACGGTTCTATCAGAAGACGCCGCCAGAATGTGCGCAGTTCTGCAATTCGCCACTGGAACTGGAACTTCGGGATATCTTTGATCTGGAGAGTCTCTCTTTTGCGCCGCCTGATGCTGATGTGAAGGAGGTGTTTCCGGTGCTTTATCTTCTTGGGAACACGATCTACATGAAGAGCGATTGTCGTGATGCTGCGGGTGTGGATGGGGTTATCGTTAATTGCGATATGGGCACACCATCCTCTAAAATATTAGATGAGATGCTGACACTTGTATAACAAAAGCCAACGGATTCAAAGACAAGAAAAGCGTCCTCTCAATCTTTGTTAACTCTGAAGGCTACCCATTCGCGCGGGAAATTCTTGATACTGTCTCAATATACGATAGCTTCTCATAGTGGGAGATATAATCGAATATCCTTACCATCTGTGGTCAATTATCACTATGTTCTCACCGCAGAGGGCGCGGAGAACGCGGAGCCCACTATTCTCCGCGTTCTGCCAACGGCTTTGCTAACACATTCAGCGGTTAAATTCCCTGATTTAACCCATGCGATTTTAACCACGCGGTATTGAGTGTATATATGTAATCACCCTCTTGATGGCGATTATGGCACAGGTTCTTTTATTTTTATCAACTATTCCAGATTAGGGCAGTACCTTAATTTCACGCGAAGACAAGACACGATCATGCAACCCGATCGATTCACATTAAAAGTACAGGAAGCGCTGCAGACCGCTCATGGAATCGCGACTGAGTATGATCATCAATACATCGACTGCGAGCACCTTCTGCTTGCACTCTTGCGGGATGGGGAGGGTCTCGCCCCGAGAATCCTTGCGAAGATGGATATCTCGCCGGAATTACTGAGGGGGCAACTTGAGCAACATCTCTCGGAACAGCCGCAGGTGACAGGCATAACCGAGATCCACATCACCGAGCGGTTCAACAGCGTGCTCATCGCTGCGGAAAAGGCTGCAAAGAAACTGAAAGACGAGTATGTAAGCGTTGAGCACCTCTTAATCGCGTTAATCGAATCCGATGGCGCATGTGGCAGAATCCTTACGGAATCCGGCGCAACAAAAGACAAATTGCTCGAGGCTCTCAAAGAGGTTCGAGGGAGCCACCGGGTGACCTCGCAATCACCGGAATCGACCTACGAGGCGCTCCAGCAGTACGGAATCGATATGACCGCGCTTGCACGGGAGGGAAAGCTCGATCCGGTCATNGGAAGGGATGATGAGATCAGACGGACGATCGAGATCCTNTCCCGGCGGCGGAAGAACAATCCGGTCTTGATCGGCGAGGCAGGGGTNGGAAAGACTGCGATCGTTGAGGGGNTNTCCCAGAGGATCGCAAAGCAGGATGTTCCGGAGGGACTGAAGGAGAAGAGCATCATTGCGCTTGACATGGGTTCGCTTCTGGCTGGCGCAAAGTTCAGGGGCGAGTTTGAGGAGCGGCTGAAAGCAGTCTTAAAGGAGATCGCGGATTCGGATGGCGCGGTCATCCTCTTCATCGATGAACTGCATACCGTTGTCGGGGCTGGCGCTGCCGAGGGCTCGATGGATGCGAGCAACCTGATGAAGCCGATGCTTGCAAGGGGTGAACTCCACTGCATCGGGGCAACGACGTTAAATGAGTACCGGAAGTACATCGAGAAGGACGCTGCGCTCGAACGAAGGTTCCAGCAGGTGCTTGTGGAGGAGCCGGATGTTGCGGACACGATCTCAATTCTGCGGGGTTTAAAGGAGCGATATGAGGTACACCACGGCGTCAGGATCAAGGATGCTGCGCTCGTAACTGCTGCGGTGCTGAGCCACAGGTACATCTCGGATCGATTCCTCCCTGACAAGGCGATCGATCTCGTTGATGAGGCAGCAGCGCGGATCAGGACAGAGATCGACAGCATGCCGAGCGAACTGGACGAGATCAGACGCAGGATCATGCAGCTTGAGATCGAACGCGAGGCTCTTAAGAAGGAGAGCGACGCGGCGTCGAAGGAGCGGCTCGATCATCTGGAACGAGAACTTGCAGACCTCCGTAGCGATTCTGACGTCATGCAGGCGCAGTGGCAGTCAGAGAAGGATGCGATCTCACGGATGCGCGGGGTCAAACGGGAGATCGAGGACGTGAAGGTTCAGATCGAGCTTGCGGAGCGGGAGTACGATCTGGGTCGGGCGGCAGAACTGAAGCACGGGAAGCTTCCTTTACTTGAAAAAGAACTTGTAGAAGAGGAAACGCGGCTGCAAGCGAAGCAGACTACATCAACGCTTCTAAAAGAAGAGGTCGATGAGGATGACATCGCAGAGATCGTGAGCAGATGGACGCACATTCCTGTGAGCAAGATGATGCAGGGGGAGCGGGAGAAACTCCTCGATCTTCCTGAGGAGCTGCACAGACGGGTCGTCGGGCAGGATGAGGCTGTGCAGGCGGTATCTGATGCGATACTCCGTGCCCGTGCAGGGATAAGCGATCCGAACCGCCCGATCGGGAGTTTCATATTCCTTGGTCCGACAGGTGTCGGGAAGACCGAACTATGCAAGGCGCTTGCGCAGTCGCTCTTTGATTCCGAGGGGAACCTGATCAGAATCGACATGTCCGAGTATATGGAGAAGCACACCGTATCCCGGCTGATCGGCGCACCTCCAGGGTATGTCGGGTACGATGAGGGCGGGCAGCTTACAGAGGCGGTTCGCAGGAAGCCTTATGCTGTGATCCTGTTTGACGAGATCGAGAAGGCTCATTGCGATGTCTTCAACATTCTCTTGCAGATTCTCGATGACGGGCGGCTCACTGATTCGCATGGCAGGACAGTGGATTTCAAGAACACGGTGCTGATCATGACCTCAAATATCGGCAGCGATCACATTTATAGGGATCTAACGAATGGCGGATCCGGGGGTAGCTACGAAGAGATGCGGGAGATGATTCTTAAGGATCTGTCCGGTTGTTTCAGACCGGAGTTTCTGAACCGGGTCGATGAGACGGTCGTGTTTAGAGCGCTTACAAAGGAGCAGCTTGTCGCGATCGTGGATATACAGATCGGGTATCTGATGGATCGGCTGAAGGATCAGAGGATCGAGCTTATGGTTACCGATGCTGCGAAGAAGTATCTCGCGGATGCCGGCTACAGCCCGGTCTACGGGGCGAGACCTTTGAAGCGGGTGATCCAGAATGAGGTTGAGACCGGGCTCAGCCGGATGATTGTGGCGGGAGAGGTCGCGGAGGGCGCGAAGGTTGTGGTGGATGCTGTTGATGATGGGATTGAGATGAGGGTGGGGTGAGGGGGGAAAGCGTGGACGCAGCAGGTGAACAAGGTGCTGAGATGGCGATGGATGCGGAATTAGCGTATGAGTTAGCGGAAAGAAAACTCTCGAAAGAGGCGAGGAATGTCATAAAGGATGTTCTATGGGGGCTGCGTGGTCAAAGCAGTCTCAAACTCCGCCTATATCCATGCACTCCTCGGCACACCCAATGACCACCGTCCGCGCCCCTGCGCAAAGTTCAGCCCAGATACCGCTCCGCGGACACAGCAGCGAGCGCACCATCGCCGACAGCGGTCGCAACCTGCCTGAGTTGCGTTGCCCGGCAGTCTCCCGCCGCAAAGACCCCGGGTATCGAGGTTGCAAGCTGCTCATCGGTCAGGATGAACCCGGCAGCATCCTTCTCGGCATCGATAAATTCGGTGTTTGGAACCAGACCCACATACATGAAAACACCGCTGACCGCAAGTCGGGAGCGCTCTCTGGTCACAACGTCCCGAAGTACCACACCTTCGACAGTATCCTTCCCGGTGATCTCTTCGACGACTGAGTTCCAGACAAACTCGATCTTCGGATTCGCAAACGCCCTCTCCTGCAAAATCTTTGTAGCCCGGAGTTCTGAGCGCCTGTGGACAACGTATACTTTGTTAACGATCTTCGACAGGAACAACGCCTCTGTTATCGCAGAATCTCCACCACCGACCACAAGGATGTCCTTATCCCTGAAAAAGAACCCGTCGCAGGTAGCACAGAAAGATACGCCCCTTCCGATGAATTCCTCCTCGCCTTTCACGCCAAGACGGCTCGCCTTTGCCCCTGATGCGATGATAACCGATCTTGTCTTGTAATCATGATCGTCGGTCAATACCTTTTTATACTCGCCTTCATCCCGTATCGTAATCACTTCCCCGTCCTCGATTTCGAGATCGAATGATCTTGCCTGCTCCTCGAATTTCTGCATCAATTCGTACCCGCTGATCTCCGGAAATCCCGGATAATTTTCAACGGAATCGGAAAGTACGATCTGTCCACCGACACCGAGTTTTTCTATGACCGCCGTCTCAAGGCGCGCCCTCTTGGCATATATTCCTGCGGTGATACCGGCAGGACCTGCCCCGACGATGACGACATCGTATATCTCCATGTCCAAAGCAGAGGGGCACATTTTACTTAAGGATTGCTGTCGCCGGGAATCGATTTCTTGCCACACGCGAACGCTCCGATATTCGCGGGCATCCTTGACCCGTGCGCACACCCAACACATTTATGACCGATCGTTTGATTCTTATCAACAATGAAACTCGCAATCATCGCCGGAACTCCGGGATCTGGGAAGACCTCGATACTCATGCATGCAATCGCATACCTGAAACGCAGTGACATCGCACCGGCTGTGGTCAAGGTGGACTGCCTCTTCACAGATGACCAGACAAGGTTCAACCGGCTCGATGTGCCGGTCCGTGTTGCGCTCTCAAAGGATATGTGTCCTGACCATTTCGCCATCTATAACACCGAGGAGATGCTGTCGTGGGCTGAAGGGCAGAACGCGGACATATTAATTAGCGAGACCGCAGGTCTGTGTCTGCGCTGCGCCCCTTACGTGGATCAGTGCGTTGCGGTCTGCGTGATCGATGTGACTGCCGGACCGAATACGCCGGCAAAGGTCGGTCCCCTCCTGACCACTGCCGATGTGGTGGTCGCGACCAAAGGCGATATCGTGTCTCAGGCAGAGCGGGAGGTTTTTCGGGAGCGGGTCATCGAGGCGAACCCGGGATGCGTCATCATCGAGGCGAACGGTCTTTCCGGGCAGGGCGCATCCGAACTCGGAAACGCGATGATTCGTGCACCTGAAATCGAGATCGGCAACATCGAGATGCGGCTGAGACACAATGCGCCGCTTGCTGTCTGCACGCTCTGCACCGGTGAGACAAGGGTTGCAAAGAAGTATCATTCAGGCGTTCTCAGGCACACCGACGGTTTCATGGAATATCAGGGCGAGTGAGGGGCAGGCATCTTCAGACCTCCTTTTCGCGGCTAAGGGACTACCACAAAATAACCCGGTTCAGATTGGAATATGCTCGAGTAATGTGTGGCAAACAGATAACCCTCAATCTGTGTAATCTGTGTAAATCAGTGGCTGACAAGGGTTTTTAGCCACTGACTGCGACAGCAGCGGCGAAGCCATTAAC
>JGI24025J20009_10002800_pt1 | contig 12211 bp, 10 predicted proteins | sample Cruoilmetagenom3_FD_20009 | JGI IMG/M metagenome (IMG submission 20009)
CGGCATGACGGCATCTGGCCAGCGGATGAGGCCGCGCGCGCCTTTGCCATGTGCAGCGTTTCCGAAATGCACGGCGGATTTTCAGCCTTACGCAACCAGTGCCCGATGAATGTCGGTGTGCGGGTAAAAATGCCCCCACATGACGATGCGCTGGCCAAGGATGTGGCGCGGCTGGGCGGATTGTTCGCGGAAGGTCTGGAGCGCTTTGGCGGGCCGTGGCTCGCCGGGGCGGACTTCACTGCGCTCGATGCTTTTTTCGCTCCCGTCGCCTTCCGCATCCGCACGCATGGGCTGGAAGTCGGCAAAGGCCAGCAATGGGTCGATCACATCCTCGCCCACCCGGCCATGCGCCAATGGGAAGCCGAGGCACTCACCGAAGACTGGCGCGAGCCGAGCCACGAGAGCGAGATCGGCGCGAGCGGCGAATTGGTCGAGGATTTCCGAACGGGCTAGCGCCGCTCGGCTTCCTGCTTGATCACGGCGAGCACATTGCTGTGAATGTCGCCCAGAAACAGCTCTCCCCAGAGCGCAGCGTAACCGTTGAAATGGGTTTGCGCTTCGTATTCTGTAGAAAGTCGCAGGATGTGGCGGCCATCGTCCAGCGGCTCCAGTTCGTAGCCGCCAGACAGAATGCGCATATAGGGGCCGTCGGGCCGCAAATGCGGATCGGTGATCTCCCAGCCACTGCTTTGCGCAAAGTCAAAGCGCCAGCCGAGGCGGTGGCCCGGTTGCCAGTCAGTAATGACTTCCTGAAACACGACCCCGCGGTCCCATGCCGCATGACGAACGGCTCCCAGACCTTCACCGTCCAGCCAGGCGCGGGCTGGGCGCGGAATGCCGATCACGTCTTGCGTCACATTCCATTGGCCGGAACCCGGCTCGACCGCGCCGATCCCCTCCATCATTGGCCAGATGGTGTCTGCGGGCGCATCGATAATCACTTCGCGCGTCACCGTGCGGTGATCGACAGGCACAGGAATGGCGCTTTCAACCATCAGGGCGAGCATGGGCAGCACCAGCAGGCCGTGCGCTGCGAAAGTGTCATCCACCCGCTCATCATCATCGCGTTGGCGCAGCATGTAAGTGAACAGCGTTCCGCCAAGGCCAGACAGGATCCACAGCGGTGCCAGCATCACGATGCAGGCCATCCCCTCGTGCAAGACAAAATACGATACGAACACCATTCCGAATGCGCTCAGGATTGGCACCAGCGCATAATAACTGCGGCTGCGCTTGCCCAGCGAATCACCCACATAGGCAATGAAGGCGCAGATCGCGGCGGGCTGGATCATCGTAAAGCTGACGGTCACAAAGCCGCTGTCCGGGCGGGCCCATTCCACAAGGAAGAAGCACAGGATCGCCCAGAGACCGGCAATTGCGCACGCCTTTGCGAGTCGCCAACCGGCTATTTGCCACTGGGCTTTTTGCGACTGGGCTTTTTGCGACTGGGCACTTGTCATCGAACAGTTCCTGTCCTTGCGAGCCAACGGCCACTTTCCAAATGGAATGAACCTGCTTGACCCGAGTCGGCGTTTCATCTATTTCAGTTTTTACAGAAATGAAAGGCATTGCGTGGAACTGATCGATATCCCCGAAGCCCGTGCCTTCATTCTCCATTGGGGGGAAATGGGCAGCCATTGGGGTGTGAACCGTTCGGTCAGTCAGGTGCATGCGCTGCTCTATCTGAGCGATAAGCCGCTCCATGCCGAGGAAATCTGTGAGGCGCTGGGGCTTGCACGCTCCAACGTGTCGACCGCGCTCAAGGAATTGCAGGGTTACGGCATCGTCAAGCGCACCCATGTGATCGGCGACCGGCGCGATCATTTCGAGGCTGAGACTGATCTGTGGGACATGCTGATGAAGATCGTGGTCGAGCGCAAGAAGCGTGAAATCGACCCGACGATCCAAACTCTGTCCGACCTCACCGACCAGCTTAAGGGCCGCGAGGATGTGCCTGCTCATGTGCGTGAGCGTATTGGGCGAATGCACGATTTCCTCGGCACGCTCGGCCATTGGTATGATGACGTGCGCCGCCTGCCCAAATCGACACTGGTGGCGCTGATGAAGCTGGGCGGCAAGGTCGCCCGCTTCATCCCCACGCGCAGCAAGTCGCCGACCAAGCATTAGATTCCCCAAACTTAGAGAAAAACCAACCACTATTGTTGACCAACAACAAAGTATTTCTGCTTTTACCGAAAGGACAGAAAATATGAGAGAGGAAGCTGTAACACAGTTTTTCCGCGCCGTTGGTGGTGGCACTGTTGGTGGGAGCCTTTTTTTCGTCTGGCTAACCATCCCGGGCGGAATTGGCACTGTTTTGGCCGGTAACCCCGTAGAGGGGCTGTGGTTCGCCTTGGCTCCGGTCGCAATTGTAGGCGGCATAACCATGCTTGCAGCGGTCTTAATTGGCCTCCCGCTTACAGCGATACTGCGCGCTCGCAGTCGGGAATGTCGCAAAACCTATGCCGTTGTTGGGCTGCTTTGCGGGGCGATCATTCCGATTGTTGCGTCACACGAATTACCGCCTGTTGGCTTCATTCTCGCTGTTCCCGGCATGATCGCCGGATCAATTACCGGCAGTCTTTGGGGAGACTATCGCAGATCGCTTACCTCATCATCGCTATCGCCATGACTGGCTGGGTTGCCCGCACCCTCAGCACGAATGGAGAGGTCTTTCTGATCGACTGCTTCGGCCATGATGAAGTGCTCGCGCGCAGCACCAATCATCGGCTGGTGCTGGGCTTCTGGCATTTCTTCAACATGCACGCGATTGCCAAGTTTGGCCGCAAGGTTGGACGCTGGGTGCGCGAGAACAAGGACGGCGTGCCCGCCCTGCTCGACAAGGCCTGATCGCCAACACGGCGCCAACCAAAATGGCGGCTTCCCAGCGGAGCCGCCATTTTCATTATTGCCACAACGCCAAGGCCCGCTATCCCTCTTGCCAAAGGGAGAGCCATGAAAACACGCCGCAATTCGCCATGGCTCGCGCTCGCGGTTCTGACCACTATCGCAACCGTCGGTTTTATCGACCGGATTGTGGTCAATGTTCTGGTCGAGCCGGTCAAAGCCGAATTTGGCCTCACCGATTTACAGGTTTCCATGATGGCATGGGCCTTTGCCCTGCTCAACGTGGTGGGCGGCCTTGTCACCGCGCGCTTTGCCGAGCGGGTGCGGCGGCTGACGCTGATTTCGGCGGGCGTGGTGATCTGGTCGCTCGCAACCGCGCTATGCGGCGCGGCGGGAAGCTGGGCGCAGCTGCTGGTGGCGCGCATGGGCGTGGGGATGGGCGAGGCGATTGGCCTGCCCGCCAACCAATCGGTGATCGCGGATTACTTCCCCGCCAACAGGCGCGGCTTTGCCATTTCCTGCCTGCTGCTTTCCCCGCCATTGGGTGCCTTCGTCGGCTTTGTCGGCGGCGGCTGGATCGCACAGGAATTCGGCTGGCAAATGACCTTCCTGATCGCTGCTGTGCCGGGCTTTATCATGGGCTTTGTCGCTTGGTTCTTCATCGCTGAGCCGAAGCGCGGCCAGCACGATGTTGAGCATAGCGAGGAAGTGCCGCCGTTCTCGGCTTTCCTGTCACGCCTGTTTCGCCTGCCGAGCGCGCGCAATCTGGTGATCGGATCCTTTCTGGCGTCGGGCCTCAGCTATGCGCTCAACTTCTTCTTTGCCTCCCTGATGGTGCGTAAATTCGACATGGGGCTGGCCGAGGCGGGGCTGTACGCCGGGATCATCGCCAGCCTGCCTGCCGTGCTTTCTATCCTTGGCGCTGGCTGGCTGGGAGACCGGCTCGGCGCGCGCAATCCAGCCGCCTATGCACTGATCCCCGGCACGGCGCTGCTGCTGGGCGGGCCGCTGTATGCGTTCGGCATCATGCAGGATAATCTGGTGGTGCTGTTGCTGGTGGTCAGCGCGGCGGTCTTCCTGACGCTTGGCTATCTCGGCATTACCTATGCCGCAGTGCAAAACCTGATGCACCCGCGGATGCGCGCCAGCGCTGCGGCGATGTTGACCGGCGTCTATACTCTCGCCGGAGGGCTTGGCCCTTCGCTGCTGGGGGCCTTGAGCGATTATCTGGCCGAAAGCCATGGCGCGGCGCAGGGTCTGGCGATGGCTATGGCCGCGGCGGGATTTGTCTATATCTGGTCTGCCGCGCATTACGGGCTCGCTGCGCGGCATCTGGCGCGCGATACTGCGGCCGTGCGCGCTATGTCCTGAACGGCAAAAGACGCCCACTCGCCGCCGAACGCCACAGCCACTCCGCTGGTCCGCGCCGAAAGCGCGCGAGCCACTGCGGCGACCACAGCAGCATCAGCGTGATGGGAATGACTGCCAGCAGCAGGGCCTGACCGCGAGATACCTCACCATAGAGGCCCAATCCCCAACCCATGAACAGCAGCGCGAAAATGAGGCTGGTGGCGATGTAATTGGTCAGCGCGATCCGGCCTGTGGCGGCGAGGCGCGCGGTCAGGGCGCTCTCCCGCAACGCTCCGCCAAACAGCGCCATCGCCATCGCCGCCCAGCCAATGCCGAGGAGCAAATCGAACGGCGCGCTCCACACCAGCGCATTGGCGGTGGTCACGATAGGGTCGAAGCCGGTGCTGATCGACCACGCAGCCAGCCCCGCCAGCACCGGAAGCGCGATAGCAGCGCAGCGCCCTGCCAGTTTGAACGTCCGGCGCACCTCCCACTTTCCCGCCAGCAAGCCGCTGCGCCACAGGGCAATGCCGACAAGCATGGGCGCCAGTGTCGATGGCAGGGATGCAATGACAAAACCGATCTGCTGCGGAGCTTGGCCGATCCGCCGAATAACGCGGTCGCCCATCCCCTCATTCGCTCGCTCGACGGCGGCAGCAATAGCCTCGGGGTTGTAGCCATAATCCCGCTCTGCCTGCATCTGCGCTGCCGGATCGACCAGCGCGCCGCTCGCGCGTTCATACCAATAGGCGAGCCAATCCCATGCAAACCAACCCGAGACGAACAATTGCGCCGCCATGATCGCACCCGCCGCCCACAGCAAAGTTCGTACTCGCCAGTTCACTGCCAGCGGCAGCAACAATCCGGCCACGGCATAGCTGCGCAACACGTCATTGTTGGCGAGCACGATGGCATGGGTGATCGCAATCACGAACAGCACAGCCATCCGCGCATAATGCCCGCGCAATGGGTGCGGGCCTGCCTTGTCGAGCAAGATCGCCACGCCCGCGCCAAACATCATCGCAAACAGCGTACGAAATTTGTCTTCGATCAGCAGGAAGCTGATCGCCCACAGAGCGGTCTCAAGCGGCCCGTCCCCGCCAAAGCTGCGTGGGTTGAAATAGGCAGCAGGCGGCATCGAAAAGGCGATGACGTTCATGGGCACAATGCCAATCACCGCCAACCCGCGCAAAGCATCAAGCGCGGTGATGCGCCCCGATGGAGTATCCTTAAGTGTCGTCAAACTCCCCTCCCCACTGGGAAGGGGCAGGGGGTGGGGGGTGCCACGCTAATGGCGCCGAACACCCACACCCAACCCTCTCCCTCAAGGGAGAGGGCTTCCATCAGCCCAATGCGGCTTTTAGATCATCCGCCAGATCAGTGCGTTCCCACGGAAAGCTGTCGCCTTCCGCGATGCGCCCGAAATGGCCGTAAGCCGCGCTCTTGCGGTAGATCGGCTTGTTGAGACCAAGGTGCGTGCGAATGCCGCGCGGGGTCAGATCACCCAGCTTTTCGATACCTTTGATCGCCTCTTCCAGCGCCGCATCATCGACCGTTCCGGTGCCATGCGTATCGACATAAAGCGACAGCGGGCGCGACACGCCGATGGCGTAAGCGAGCTGGATCGTGCAGCGCTTGGCAAGGCCAGCAGCGACGATATTCTTGGCGAGGTAGCGCGTGATATAGGCAGCACTGCGGTCAACCTTGGTCGGGTCCTTGCCGCTGAACGCGCCGCCGCCATGGGGCGATGCGCCGCCATAGGTGTCGACGATAATCTTGCGCCCGGTCAGGCCTGCATCGCCATCAGGGCCACCGATCACGAAACTGCCGGTCGGGTTGATGTGCCATGCGGTGTTTTCGGTGATGAAGCCATCGGGCAGAATGTCGCCCACAACGCCCTTCACATAGGCATGCAGTTCAGCTTCCTTTTCGCCTTCGTCATAACCTTCAGCGTGCTGGGTAGAGACCACCACGGCGGTGCATTCCACCGGCTTGCCGTTTTCGTAACGCAGAGTGACCTGGCTCTTGCTGTCAGGCTCCAGGAAGGGCGCTGCACCCGAATGGCGGTCGGTTGCCATCTGCTGGAGGATCTTGTGGCTGTAATCCAGCGTGGCGGGCATCAGATCGGGCGTTTCATCGCAGGCAAAGCCGAACATGATACCCTGATCGCCTGCGCCTTCATCCTTGTTGCCGCTGGCATCAACGCCCTGCGCGATATGCGCGCTCTGGCCATGGAGATGGTTTTCAAAGGTCAAGGTTTCCCAGTGAAAACCGTCCTGTTCATAACCGATTTCGCGCACCGTCTGGCGGGCGATCTGCTCAATTTCCTCGAGCGCGCCATTGGCCCATTCGCCGTTCTCATAAACGCCCTTGCAGCGGATTTCCCCGGCCAGCACCACGCGCTGCGTGGCGGTCAGCGTTTCGCAGGCGACCCGCGCTTCGGGGTCTTTGGCCAGCATCATGTCGACGATGGCATCGGAAATCTGGTCGGAAACCTTGTCCGGATGGCCTTCAGAGACGCTTTCGGACGTAAACAGGTAGGATTGGCGCATGTTGGAGATTGCCTTCTCATATTGGAAAAATGTGATTAGCGGGCGGCTCTAACGGGCTGCGCGCCGCATGGCAACGATGCCGATCAACAGGAAAATTGCGGCCCAGATTAGCGGGAGTATATTACCCAGCCGCGCGAACAAAGTCGGCGGCGCGGCTGGGGGGACAATTGCGTCAATCCGGTCCTCGTCATGATTGCCAAGATGTTCGCGCACCACGCCGCGCGGATCGATCACCGCGCTGATGCCGGTGGTCGTTGCGCGCAGCACGGGCAGGCCTTCTTCAATGGCTCGCATCCGCGCCTGCGCCAAATGTTGCGGCGGCCCGAATGCGCCGAACCAGCCATCGTTGGACGGGTTGAAAATATAGTCAGGCCGGTTCGCCGGATCGGTCACCTGGCCAGAGAAGATGATCTCATAGCAGACCTGCATCCCGGCCTTGCCATATTCGCCCAGATCGAGCGTTTGCGGACCGGGACCGGGCCAGAAATCGATAGTTCCTGCGACCAGCCGCGAAAGACCGAGCGGTTCGAGCCACTCGCGCAAGGGCAGATATTCACCAAATGGCACCAGATGGGCCTTGGAATAACCGCCCAGTATTTCGCCATCAGGAGAAACCACGGTCACCGCATTGCGCGCTCCAACCGCCCGCACCACGCCCGGCTCATCTTCGCCAAATTCCAGATCAACCGCGCCGGTTAGCAGCAGGCTTCCTTCCCCCACCGACTGACCGAGCCGGCGACGCGCGAAGATCGGGCTGCCGAGCGCCGTGGTCTGGTTGTAATAGCGCTGCGGGTAGCCTTCACGAAGATAATCAACCATGCCGGATTCCGGCCACAGCACGATGCGCGGCCGTGTTTGAGCCGCATCCAGAGGCGGCGAGAGCTGCGCCAGTTTCTGGAAGTTTGGCTCAAACGAACGCGGATCGTTGAGCGTTGCCTGCTCGATGTCTGGCTGCACAATGGTAACCAGCAGCTCGCCTTCGCGCGGCTGCGGCGCAGGCCAATACATGCCCGCTGTAATCAGCACTGCGACTAGCACCAGCACACGCAAGCGCCGCTCTGCCGACAACAGCACCAGCGCCGCACCCAGCAGCATGGCCACGCCCGAAAGAGCATATGTGCCCATAATCGGAGACAATGCCGCAAGTCCGGGCCGGTCGAACGGGCCAAGCAAGGCCATCGCAAAGGGGTTCCACGCATAGCCGGTGAAGAGCCAGCTGCGCAGCCACTCGGTCACGATCCACGCCGCTGCAAAGACTGTCGCGAAAGCCCATGGCGGGCCTTTGCTGACCACGGCGCGCGCGGCGAGAGCGGTCAGGGAAGGATAGGCCGCCAGATAGATCGCCACCAATGGCACAGCCAGCCAGCCGAGCGCGGCGGGCATTTCCGCCTGATAGGTGAACGCCGTCGCGATCCAATTGTTGCCGAAGGTGAAATGGGCCCAGCCAAACAGCCAGCCCAGCCATGCGGCCTGTTTGCGGCTCTCCGATCGGGCGATCAGCGCGACGAAGAGTCCCGCCGCGACCAGCGCAAGCGGCCACAATCCAAGCGGCTGGAAACCGGTCGCCGACAGCAGGCCGAGAGCGAGCGCCCAGAGCCAGCTACGTGCCGGAACATAATCGATGATCGGGAGTGAACGGTCCGGTGACGTCATGGACAATGCGCCTTCGCCCGCTTGCAACCCGGCCAGCTACTCAGCCGACGGCTTCTAGCGCCTCGTCGCCATCCTCGTCGCGTGGCTTCTCGGCACGTGAGCTTCGGCGGGGACGGAGGCCCTTTTTCGGCTTTGGCTCATCGGCCTCATCATCCTCATCCGCGCGCGCAATGGCGGGCGGGAGCATGGCGGGATCGAGGCTGTCATCACTGTCAACGGCGTCTTCAGTAGCAGCTTTCTTGCGCGGCGCGCGCGGCTTGCGAGCCGGCTTGGCCTTGGGCGCTTCACGGGTGAACGGGTTCTCGCCGTCTTCCTGATCGCCATCATCGCCTTCACTGCCCTGTTCAGGCTCCTGTTCCGGCTGGTTCTGGTCCTTGCGCGGGCGGGTGTTGCGACGCGGCTTGCTGCGATCTTGGCTGCGTTCCTGACCGCGATCATTATCACGGTCGCTGCTGCGGCTGCTGTTCCGGTCATTCTGGCGATCATCATCGCCATCGCTGTCCTCGGAATTGTCCGATCCGCGCTCGCCTTCACGCTTGGCGCGCTGTTCGTCCTTCTGCGCCTTCATATCGGCGATCACGCGGAAATAGTGATCCGCGAATTGCAGGTAATATTCGGTCTGCACCCGGTCGTCATTCAGCGAGGCTTCGTGGGCCAGCTTCTTGTACTTGTCGAGCATCTGCGGCGCATTGCCGCGCGCNCGGCTGTCGATCCGGNTGGACTGGTTCTGATTGCCACCACCACGGTTGTTATTCCCGCGTCCCCGGCGACGATTACTATTGCGATTGCTGTTCAAAGGAATTCCGCTTCCTGTGTCGATCGGCGACATAGGCCGCATGCGATCAGATGACCCCTTTTCGAACGCATCCCACATGGATGTCAGTTCGCCCATCATCTGCACGAACGGAAGCGAGAAGCCGCCCCCTGCCAGGCAAATGTAGGAGTTTAGGACCCGGGCATTCACTGCAACCGAGGCCTGCCATTAGAGTTAGCTACTCGATTCGCCTTTGCCAAGCCTTAATCGCAGGACAAGCGCACGGTCGCGTCCACCAAGGTCTTTGCGCACTTGCGTGTTAAACCCCTGTTCCTCAGCAATTTTTGACACCGGAGACGCCTGCGAATGGCCGATTTCGAGCACTGCGACACCGCTTTCTGTCAACAGGTGCGGCAATTGCGGCACAAGTATGCGGTAATCATCCAGCCCCTCCGGCCCGGAAAACAGCGCCTGTGATGGCTCATATTCGCGCACATCGGGCGCGAGATCGGCGCCTTCTTCGACATAGGGCGGGTTGGCGATGACGAGATCGAAGCGGCCGAGACTGTCTGCCCAGCCGGGTTGCGACCAATCCGCCTGCTGCATTTTCGCTCTGTCCGCTAGGCCGAGGGCTTCGGCGTTGGCGCGCGCAACTTTGAGCGCGGCGGGCGAACTGTCCACGCCAACACCCCTCGCATCGGGCCGCTCGGCCAGGAGTGTTAGCAACAAGGCGCCCGATCCTGTCCCGCAATCGAGCACACGGCTTAGCGCAGGCACGGCTTCGAGCGCCGCCTCCACCACGCTCTCGCTGTCGGAGCGCGGGATCAGAACATCGGGAGTGACGAGAAATTCGCGGCCGTAGAATTCCTGACTGCCAGCAATATACGCGACCGGTTCCTGCCCGAAGCGGCGCTCGATAAGCGCAGCAAAGGCAGCGGGCGGCGTGTCCTGCATATGGCGCAGCAACATGTCAGAACGCGATGCGCCGAGCGCATGGGCCATCAGCACTTCGGCATCAAGACGCGCAGTGTCGGAGGTTTCGGCAAGGCGTGTTGTGGCCTCGCGCACAGCTTCCCCTACCGTTCGCCCTGAGCCTGTCGAAGGGCTGCCCTTCATTTCTGCCAATCCACTCGAAGAAAAAGCAGGGCTTCGACAAGCTCAGCCCAGTCGGAGTTGCGAGGATCACTCATCCATCGCCGCCAGCCGCTTCGCCTCATCCTCGGCGATCAGCGCTGCGGTGAGCTCACCCAGACCCGGTCCGGCGAGCACTTCTTCCAGCTTATGCAGTGTCAGCCCGATGCGGTGATCGGTCACGCGGCCTTGCGGGAAATTGTAAGTGCGGATGCGTTCGGAACGGTCGCCGCTGCCTACCATCGCCTTGCGCGCTTCGGCCTCTGCGCCCTGCACCGTCTCGCGTTGCTGTTCATACAGCCGCGCGCGCAGCACCTGCATCGCCTTTTCCTTGTTCTTGTGCTGGCTGCGGCCATCCTGACAGGTGACGACTATGCCGCTCGGCTCATGCGTGATGCGGATCGCGCTATCGGTTGTGTTGACGTGCTGCCCGCCCGCCCCACTGGCGCGATAGGTGTCGATCTTGAGGTCCTTGTCCTCCAGATGCACGTCCACCGCATCGGGTTCCGGCAGCACCGCCACGGTCGCGGCAGAGGTGTGGATGCGCCCGCCGCTTTCGGTGACGGGAACACGCTGAACGCGGTGAACGCCGCTTTCAAATTTCAGCTTGGCGAACACGCCGGTGCCTTTGATATTGGCGACAATTTCCTTGAAGCCGCCGACTTCCGCCGCGTTCATGCTGACCGGTTCAACCTTCCAGCCCTGATCGGCGGCGAAGCGTTCGTACATGCGGTACAGATCGCCCGCGAACAGCGCCGCTTCATCACCGCCTGTGCCTGCGCGAATTTCGAGCATGGCAGGCTTTGCATCGGCGGAATCGCGCGGCAGCATGGCGACCGCGAGCTGCTTTTCGGCGAGGGGAAGGCGCTGCTGAATATCGGCCAGCTCCTCCTCCGCCATCGCCTTCATTTCAGGATCGGCGAGCATTTCGGTGAGACCCACCATCTCCTCGCGCATGGCCTGCACTTCGGCAGCAGACTTGGCGACCGGCTCCAGCTCGGCATAGTCGCGCGACGCCTGAACGAATTCCTCGCCCTCCAGCTGCCCCGACGCCATGCGCGCCTCAAGCTCGGCAAAGCGATTGGCGATCTGGCGCAGGCGTTCGGCTGGGATGGTCATTTGCGGCGCTTCAACACAGCCGCGAGCCGCTCATTCTCACCATCTTCAGAAATCGAATAGAAACCGGTCTCATTCACACGAAGGATCGCTTTCGGATCCTGCTTTACGGCCTTATCGTATCGCTTCTTCACCGAACCAGTCGCGACCATGTCAGAAACCACGCCGCCCGCGCGCAAATCGGAAAGCAGCTCGTTGGCCGCAACCAAACCATCGTCATGTTCAAGCAGGACGATAGCTTCCAATTTTGGGCTATCCCGATCACCAACCAACATAGCCAGCCGCTCAATCCCCGCAGCCCAGCCGACCGCAGGGGTAGGCGCTCCGCCGAGGCTTTCCATCAGCCCGTCATAGCGTCCGCCGCCCAGAATAGTGCTCTGCGAACCCAAAGCGTCTGCCGCCGCCGAGCCTTCATCGGGAATGAATTCAAACGCTGTATGCCGGTAATAATCCAGCCCGCGCACCAAGCTTTCGGCGCGCTTCCATTTCACACCAGCCGCATCCAGCCCGCTCGTCACAGCTTCAAAAAACGCTTTCGCCTCATCGGACAAAAACGCATCAATCTTCGGCGCATCGGCAACGAATTTCTGGTCGCGGCGGTCTTTGCTGTCGAGAATGCGTAAGGGATTCTTCTCCAGACGCTCCTGCGAATCTTCGGAAAGTTCTTCCTTCACCGCGCTGAAATATTCGACCAGCGCCGCGCGCCATGCTTCGCGGCTGTCGCCATCGCCCAGCGTGTTGAGGTGCAGTGTCACGCCCTCGATGCCCAATTCCTTGAGCAGCTGGTCGGCCATCGCCAGCAATTCCA
>JGI24025J20009_10002801_pt1 | contig 12206 bp, 10 predicted proteins | sample Cruoilmetagenom3_FD_20009 | JGI IMG/M metagenome (IMG submission 20009)
GGGCAGTAATAAATTGCGAAACGTTTGAAATTTTCCATGAACCCGGACTTAGNCGTCTTGTGTCACACTTCTGTGACGCGGATGTGCAAGTCAGGCAGCCCAAAAGATGGGGACATCCATGCACGATATGACTTTCACCAATGCTCGCATCGTTTTACCTAATGAGGTGATCGCGGGTAGCTTGCGAGTTGAGAATGGCCGGATTAGTGGCATTTCCACTGGCCAAACCTCTGCTCGGGATGCGGTTGATCTGAACGGTGATCTGCTGATCCCCGGCTTGATTGAACTGCACACCGACAACCTTGAACGCCACATTCAACCGCGCCCCAAAGTGGACTGGCCCCATGCGGCGGCCATCCTTGCTCATGACGGCGAACTCGCCAGTGTCGGCATCACAACCGTCTTTGATGCCATGCGCGTGGGGTCAATCCCGACAGGGCGCGCACGCTATGGAAAATATGCGCGCAATTTGGCCTCTGAACTATGGGAAATGCGAGAATCCGGGGCGCTGCGCATCTCGCATTTCCTGCATTTGCGGGCCGAAGTCTGCTCGGAAACCCTTGCCGAGGAAATGAATGAGTTTGGACCCGATGACCGGGTCGGAATTGTCAGCCTGATGGACCATACACCCGGCCAGCGCCAGTTTCGTGATTTGAGCAAACTAAAGGCATATGTGCAGGGCAAACAGGGCATGTCTGATGCCGAGTTTGAAGACCACGTCGCCCAGCTGTACGCATTGCGAGAGGCCCATGGCGAGCGCCACGAAGCCGAGGCTGTGGCGGCGGCAAAACGCTATGGGGCGGTGCTGGCCAGTCATGATGACACCACGTTTGAGCACGTGGCAGCAAGCAAAGCGCACGGTATCCAACTGGCTGAATTCCCCACCACAATTGAGGCGGCGAACGCCTGTCACGACCACGGAATTGCAGTAATGATGGGGGCACCCAACCTGATCCGCGGAGGATCACATTCGGGCAACGTGGCTGCCCATGAATTGGCTGATCGAGACCTTCTGGATATTCTTTCGTCGGACTATGTGCCCTCTGCCTTGATGACATCGGCCTTCTTGCTGGCCGATCTTTGGGAGGACCTGCCGCGCGCCATCGCAACCGTAACCGCCGCCCCGGCAAAATCCGCAGGCTTGACGGAACGCGGACAGATCAAAGAAGGCCTGCACGGTGATTTGGTGCGGATCGGGCGGGTCCAGGGAAACCCCGTGGTGCGCGGTGTCTGGTCCCATGGGCGGCAGGTCGGATAGTGGACCTGTCCCGCTTTCGTTCCGCCCCGGGTGCTCATTTAGGCGGCTTTCTTTTCAAAAGCCAAGGGACTTTTCCAGCCTAACGCCGAGTGCTTCCGGCGCGGGTTAAAAAAGCCATTGATGCATTCGAAGATGACCTTGATGTGCCTGCGTGTCGGGTTGTAAAACATCTCGATGTAATCGAACACGTCCTGCCTTGCAGCGTCGCGTGTCAGGTATGTCCTTCGTCTGATCCGTTCTCGCTTTAGGAGTTGGAAGAAGCTTTCAGCAACGGCGTTGTCATGGCAATTGCCACGCCTACTCATGCTGGCATCCAGATTGTGTTTGCTGAGGAACGATTGCCACTCTGTGCTGGTGAACTGAGAACCCTGATCAGAATGGATCAGTTTGCCGTGCATCTTCAAGTGCACGCTGGCTTAACGGTTCCTTAAGCCATGCGTGTAACCCACTGAAATGAACCATCAGCACGCGACACATTGAACGCACAGAAAGCTCCGCGCGATGAGCCTCTATAAACGCGTACTGAATAGCCCCCAGTCTCTTCCGTCCATTGCTGCGCCGTTCTCAGCGAAATTCGTCCGTCCGTTTCTGTCCCATAGTTCATCTCTTTTGTTGCCGTAAATGCTATCAAAGGAGCGGCACCAAACCGCCACAGGTCCAGACTGCTTTGCTTACTCCCCATAATCAGATGAGGACGGCCAGAGTTTCGAGTGCGCAGCCGAGAACAGCAGCCAATCACACCTTTTGGTCGATTTATGTGATGTGAAACGCCCCCTAAAGGGAAATTTGAATGCAAATGGCATGAACTTGACCGGAATCTCATGAAATTCTGGATACCGACAAGAATATGTGCAATAATTATAACATATTAATAAGAAACTATTCTGAACTGGCAGGTTAAATAGGCACTCTGGAAACTATCGACGTACAATAACAAGAGTAAGTTGATAGACATGAAAAAGATCGGATCACTAGCACGCAGCGGCCTGTTTGTTGCCGTATTGCTCACCCATTCGTCGATTGGTTTTGCCGGCACTCAGGACATTGATCTTGCTGGTCTGCAAAGCAGGGCCAATGCTGGCGATGCCGCTGCACAACGTGAATTAGGCGAAGCGCTCATTTACGGGATCGGCGGTGTTTCACAAGACACAAAGGCGGGGTTAGCATTGCTTGAACAAGCGGCCGCCGCCGGTGACGCAACGGCCCAGGCAAACCTTGGAATTGATCGTCTTTGGGGGATTAACTCAGAAGCGGATGCCCAAGCGGCCCACAAACTGTTAAAAGCCGCAGCCCTGGGTGGCAACAGCGAAGCGGCACGCGTTCTTGGTGAGAGCCTGATCGGCGGTTGGGTTTTGGAGCGCGACGCGACGACAGGTATGCAGTTCATGGAACAAGCCGTTGGGGATGGCGACACGCAAGCCAAGATCACACTTGGGTCGTTCTTTTTGTATGGTGATGATCTGGCCCAAAACACCGCCCGCGCAACCGAATTGTTCAAAAGCGCCGCCGAAGATGGCAATGGTGAAGGATTAGAGCAGCTTGGAGCCCATCTGATGTGGGAGCAAATAGACACACCCTCAGGCGAAGCCTATCTCCGTCAAGCCGGCAAATTGGGCCGCACATCGGCATGGGAAACCCTGGCTGAAGGTGCGATGTACGGATACCTGGGGCCCAATAGAGGCGAAAAGTTCGATAAGTATGCCAAAATGGCTCGGGAGAATGATTCAACCCGGATCGAAGTTCTGGACGCGCAGCGCCAAATGTGGGGGATCAGCATGCGAGCCAGTGGCCCTGCAACGATTGAGAAGCTTGAAAAAGAGGCATCCGAAGGGAACAAAGACGCCCTGAAATTTTTGATCAGTCTGGTCCGAGATGGCAATGAAATGAACATTCGTTCGAAGCCTGCCCGAGCCAGCACTTACATCGAAAAATACCTTGATATGTTGACACCTGCTGAAGCTATGCAATTTAAGCTGTCTATTGAGGCCGCTCAAGCCAATAGCAGGGCCGAGTACAACACCATCTACAAGCGCTTTTCTGAGTGGGAGGGGGCTGTCCCAGATGAGTTGGCCAAAGAGGTATTTGCAGCTAACCCCAATCTGTCCATCTACATGTTGCAAAAGAGTATGAAAGAACAGGGCACTTACAAAGGCCCCTTGAACGGCCTTGCCACCAGATCGACCCTTAAGGCGATTGTGAAAGGGTGCAAGTCGCATCGAATTCGCCGAAATTGCACAAAGTCAGTGGTGGACGCAGACGTCATTGGCCCGCTTTTGGCAATTCAGTTCAAATAAGAAAAAAGGTCATACAGTGCCCTCGGAGTTGAAAGACCTATGAAGATCAAACCAATATTGGTTACCGGAGGAGCGGGCTATATCGGCAGCCATGTATGCAAGCATTTATCACGATGCGGCTATACTCCTGTGGTAATCGATAATCTGTCCGAGGGCCATGAGGAGGCCGTGAAATGGGGCCCGTTCATCAAGGCAGATGTGCGTGACACGAGTGCTGTAACGACAGCCATCCATGATCATGGTATCCGACACGTCATGCACTTCGCCGCCTCGGCCTATGTTGGCGAGTCTGTCAAAGATCCCATCTCTTATTATGATAATAACGTCTCGGGCATGGTCTCATTACTCCGAGCCTGCCGAGATGCCCATGTTCAGGGGGTTATTCTGTCCAGCAGTTGTGCGACCTATGGCACACCAGAGATCGTGCCAATATCTGAAGAAACGCCGCAGTACCCGGTTAATCCTTACGGCACGACCAAGCTGATATGCGAAAAAATGCTTCAGGATGTTGACGCGGCACACGGACTGCGCTTTGCCGCACTGCGCTATTTCAATGCGGCGGGCGCTGATCCTGAGGGCGAGTTGACGGAAAATCACACGCCTGAAACTCATGTCATCCCTCTGGCATTGATGGCCGCATCGGCGAAACTAGACAGCTTCGGCGTCTTTGGAACTGACTATGCAACGCCAGACGGCAGCTGTGTACGCGACTACATTCATGTGCAGGATCTGGCGCGTGGCCATGTCGCGGCCTTAGCTCGGCTTGAATCCGGTGCAGAAAGTTTCGCGGTAAATCTAGGAACAGGCCAAGGGCACTCAGTGTTGGAGTTGGTAGCCGCTATTGAAAGATTGACCGGCAAGCCTTTGCCCATTCGTTATGAAAATCGCCGGGAAGGAGATCCACCGATCTTGGTTGCAGACCCCAGCAAAGCGAACGCGCTTTTGGGTTTCACCACGCAATGCAGCGATCTTGAGACTATCATCCGCGATGCGGCTTCCAGTTTCGGTGTGCAGTTGTCATGAAAGTATCAATACCTCATAAAGCCACTATTGAAGTGCTTCGACAAATTTGTGAGTTTGATTGGGGCGTCAGAATTTCCGCTGACCCCAGCATAGAAAGGAAACCAAAATGAACCTCTCTTCCTTGACATCGAATGTCATCAAGCTGAATTGGCAGAGGTCGCTCGCCGTGACCTGCCTGGCGCTTACTCCGTTTACTTATGTCGCGGCCGCCCCTCCCGGTGACATGCCGTTTGGAGTTTACGATCCGGGCGGTGATTTCTCGGATGATCCCGAGGTTTCAATCGAGCATCTCTTTCTGCCATGGGAGGATGTATTCCTTCCCAGCCTGGTCGATGCGGACATTTATGCCAAAGAACGCAATCGCGCTGTGGTGGCCACCATTGAGCCATGGACATGGTCACGCTCCGAGAGGAACACGGCTGAAATTCTGAAACGAAACCTGGCGAATGGAAGTTATGACCAGTACATGCGCGGCATTTGTGCCGTTCTGGGCACGATGGAAAGTCCGGTCACAGTCAGGTGGGCGCAAGAAATGGACGACTACACCAGCCAGTTCATCTGGGCTAGTTGGCAAAGTCAGGACTATATCGATGGGTATCGGCGCGCCGTGGATATCTGCCGCGCCGAGGCACCCAATGTCAACTACATGTGGTCTCCCTTGGGATATGATAATCTGCCGGAGTATTATCCAGGCGACGATTATGTAGATCTGGTGGGTGTTTCCGTATTTGGGCTGCAAGCCTGGGAACAAGAAAAATTTGGTCGGGAACTTGGGTTTGTCGATATCCTTACACCGCGCTACAACCTTGCTGTGCAGTTTGGCAAACCCGTTGTTGTCGCAGAGTTGGGGTACGTCGGAAAAGCTGCCTATGTTCAGAAATGGGAAAACGAAGTGCGGCAAATCTATCCGCAATTCCCCGAGCTAGTCGGCGTTTTGTACTTCAATCAACACGAAGTGTACCCATGGCCGGATGGATATGGCCTGCCAGATTGGCGGGTCGAGAAACGAGTTGTGGAGTAAGTCGTTAGCCCTGATGCCATGTGAAAATGGCGTGTAACGTGATCCCAAACTCGTGTTACGAGCTAACCGCAGGTGAAACTAAACCCAAAGTATCGTGAGGCGCTCCACCAATTCGGGGCGCCTTTTGGCATTTTCGCGTTGCAGGCGGCGATTTCTTGCCAGAGCCACTATTGCGATTGAGCCTATGTTTCTCAGTTGCCTAACCCATGAAATCAAACAAGAAAATCTGTTTCCTAGCCATCAGATCCCTGAATGCTTGTCATGTAATGACCCCATTAACGCCACAAAAACATCACTCTGTTCAACTCTTTGTAAATCCGTAGTTGTTTTTATATCTACTACGCGGTCTAACAGTTGTCGTAGAGGCAGCTCATATGCATAAAAAAGTTGGACGGAACAACTATTACGAACAGATGATGAACTTTGTTAAACGAAACGCCGTTTTTCAAGGGTCCTTGAGCAGGAAACAAAAATGAAACTAATCGATCAGGGTGCATGCTACGCGCTTGCAATCTCACTCACGACGGCCCTCATGACGGTGAGCGTTTCGGCAAATGAGCTCGTTGACGTTCAAACGCACAAAGTCATAAAGGTGAGCTATGACTGGCATAGCAACGCCCAGAAGGGCAATTCCAATGCCTCGCGCTTGTCCGCAAAAGAGCGCAAGAGGCTGGCCATCATGACCCCCCAGCATGGTCGCGGCAGCTATATATGCTCGCCTTCGGGATTTGGCCGTTTGTCGCGCTGTCACAGGCGTTGAGCAGTGTCCTGACATAGTTCAGGCATCACCGACCGCGCATCAGTAAAATGATTGGGGGCTATGTGAAGTGACGCCTGAAATCACTTTTCACCTCCCGGCCAGAAGATCGAGTACTTCACGCCGGATTGCCACTCCAACGATCCGGCACCCGATACAACGTACCGAGCACGCACGAACTCGTATTTCCCCAAACCCAATGACAGGGCATAGAGCCCGTCCATCCCGCGCATGTAAAGCGCAGAAGTGGACAACACCAGCAATAGCGGTAGGATCGCCAGATGCAACGTCAGCGACCTAAACGCGCGTCGCAAGCGGATGTTGTTGTCCCGGATATGCCGAACAATGATTACGACGCTTAGGATTGCGTAGATCAGGCCGCTGATAAACGCTAACAAGTAAAACCCAGCTGCATTGTCGAGATGGCCGCCGAGGATGATCGGCACAAAACACCCCAAAGCCAAAGCCACATATGGCAACACGATCCGCAGAGGCAGCACCGCTTCGACATCCTCGCCTTTTGGTGTGATCCGAAAATCCACGAACCCCCCGAAAATACGGTCACGCAGCGCCATGATGCACCCCCAAAGCACCCATGGCCATTGCAGCATAGGAAACAGCGTCTTCTCCCAACTCCACACGCGTCCGGTCTTGGGTCGGTAAAACCCATCGCGTTTCAAAGCGATAGAAAAGGCGATCATTGCGAGTGTTGGTGCGGAAATGTGAAAAATGAAATCCGGATAGGTGACATTAGCATATCTCACGTCAAACAGGATCGCCGCGATCGGAACGACGTATAGTGTTAACATCACACTTGCGATAATGGGATACAAAAGCTGACAGAGCAGAAATTGGCACCTCAGGCGCATCGGTAGGTTTTTGAAATACCGAGGTGTATGGAACAATAATAAAGACACCAGACTGCGTGACCATTGGAACTCTTGGGTGCAAAGGTCAGTCACAGTCACGGGGCCTTCGCCGATGGCTATGGCATCAAAGGCATGTACCCCTTTCCACCCCCCGGCTGCCAAGATCATGGTGGTTGAATGATCCTCGGCCAGTTCGGGGCCCAGCCCGCCGACATCTTTCAGGGCTTCGGTGCGTACGGCATAGTGCGAGCCAAAACACATAGGAGTTAAACCGGCACCAACATAGCCGCATTGAAAAATGCCGTGAATGCTGGCTTCGGTGTCCAGTCGTGTACGGGCAGCCCAGCTGATATCTGCATTGGAGGAACAAATGCTGGGGGCGCTGACATATCCAACCTCGGGGTCGACGAAACCGCGCATAACCTCCTCCAGGTAGGTGGGTTCAGGCACATGATCTGCGTCCAGCTGAGAGACAAAGTCGTATTCTTCATATCCGAAATGGTCATAGAAATAGGCCAGATTGCCCTCTTTACACCGGGTACGGCGCGGCCATTCTGCGCGGTGATAATCGCTCTGGTCTTTCCTGCTGGATATCCGAACGCCGTTGGCCTTGCACCACGCGATGGTCTCGGGCTGGGGGTCTTCGTCGGCCAGCCAAGTGTCACTTGGATATGTTTGCGCCAGCATTGCCTCAAGTGTTTTGCGCAATAACGAAAAGGGCTCGGACGGCGTCTTGGTCACGATCATGGCGACACGCACTCCCTTTGGGTCCGGTGGCGCGACCGATGACACTCTGGCGCGGCGCGACACCACAACCAGCAATATTTGCAAAACAAACAACCAGCTGAGCGCGAAGGACAAAACCCAATAGCGCAACCCAGGAATGATGTGTTCCGGTTGGAACCACCAAACCCAGAACCAAATCGCTGTCGCCGCCCAAACTAGAGCCAATAGGTGATACTTCACACGCTTTCGCCCACTCAGCAGAGGTTTCGTATAAGCATGTTTGAGGTGATGTTGTGGCGGATTAGGCGAAAACTCAGGTGTAGTCGTGTGTTGTGGTGATTGCATCGCTTACCTTCGCACTGTTTTCTGGCACGTCCCGTGCTACGCCGTGTCCTGATATCAAATACAGATAATGGTCAATGGAATCTCGAACAAGCATTAGCTTCACTGACTGAGTAAACATGTTGAACCGACAACAGTCGCACATCTTGTAATGTGCAACTGTGAGTTCTTTCGGGATCAGGTTCCACTGTCGTCAAACGACGTGCGAAGCCTTTGACGCATTGTTGCGCAATGCGGCAATGTAGTATGGAATGGTCAGCCTCAAACCTGAGCGAAGATCAATCTTAGGCTGCCAGTTCAAGCGTTTATGGGCCAAGGTGATGTCCGGGCGCCGCTGGCGTGGGTCATCCACTGGCAGGTCCTCAAACCTGATTTTGGATGGAGATTTGACTTCTTCGGTTACAATCTTTGCCAGCTGGTTCATTGTAAACTCATCTGGGTTACCCAGATTGACTGGACGGTGAATGGGCATATCTGAATGCATGAGCGAATGCAGGCCACGCACCAGATCATCCACATAACAAAATGATCTAGTCTGAGATCCATCGCCATATATTGTAATATCATCCCCGCGCAGGGCTTGGGTGACAAAGTTGGATATAACCCTACCATCTTCGGGGTCCATCCGAGGGCCATAGGTGTTGAAAATTCGCGCAACCCGAATATCTACGCCACGCTTATCGTTATAGTCATGGAACAGCGTTTCTGCTGCCCGTTTGCCCTCGTCATAGCAAGAGCGCGGCCCCATGGTGTTCACGTTGCCATAATAGCTCTCTTGCTGAGGAGAGACATCTGGATCCCCGTACACTTCGGAGGTAGAGGCTTGCAAAATGCGCGCACCAGTGGACAGCGCCAACTCCAGCAGGTTTTCGGCACCATCTACGTTGGTGCGGAAAGTTTGAATTGGGTCAATCTGGTATCTTGGCGGAGAGGCCGGACAGGCCATGTTGTAGATGTAGTCAAACCTTTGTTCCGTCCTGTAGGGCTCAACAACATCATGCCGAACAAACTCAAAGTTTGGGTGCCCCAACAAGTGAGTGATGTTCTCAATCCTGCCAGTAGACAGGTTATCCAAACACACTACTTTGCAGTTCTGACCGATATAGATATCGCAGAGTTGGGAGCCCAGGAATCCGGCCCCCCCTGCAATTAAAACTCGCTTTTGCGTTGCCACGGCGTCACGCTGTACCGATGACTTGGCGCTGGCGCCCCGTTTTCTATCAAAATATTGCATCGTTCCCCCACCAAAATGGACACACCTGACGCCTGCTCGTAAGACACTTTGGCTTTCGTCCCAGCTTTATTTGGGAGAGGATTGCCGATATTTGCGTTTTCCGAGGTTAACCTCGTGTTTTAAAGTGCACCGATTTCAATCTAATTTGACCAAGTAATTTAGGCACCTAATAACGCGTAAAACACTTGTTGGGTCAACAGCTTCCACCAGGAATCACACATTTAGCAAAGCATTTTCAACTTATAGGAGAGTAGCCGTCAAATTCATGCATCTTAGGGGAGTTTATGTGCAAAATCCTCAAATATCGCCTAGTTTGTTTCTCGCGCAGCCGGAACACACTGATTCTCTCGATCAGGCAATTTCATCATGTTAAAACTATATCCACCAGAGATTTAGAAACCGACCTTCAAGTGAGCTCATCCACCGTCTAACATAGCATTTGATGCTCGAACAACTTCGTCCGACTATCGCAATTGGACGAATGTAAACTTTGTTTAGCCCTATTTTCGCCATGACAATCCGCAAGTCTCGCCTATCCAAGCGAGGCGACCATGCGCAGACTACTCCCTCTATTCCTTTCGGTGGTGATGATGATCGCCTCCCCCGCGGCCGCCCAAAAAGCAGGTATCGGCGCGTGGGAAAATTCACGTCAGAACATCATCGGCTGGATTGAGGACGCCCCATCACTGGGATGGTACTACAACTGGCGAACCGATCAGATACATTCCCCTGCCCGAACACAGCGCAATGTCGAGTTTGTGCCGATGATCCACAGCGCCAAGGATGTGAACAAACGTATTAGGTCAGAACGCAAAGTGCGGGTTCTTCTGGGATTCAATGAACCGGACGGAGGAGGTGGTAACCATCAGGCGAACCTATCCGTCAACAAAGCCATCGAACTCTGGCCCAAACTGGAACGCCGTGGCCTTCGCCTGGGCAGCCCTGCGACGACGCAAGGGCAGACAATCGGTGCCAATTCTTGGCAGCACCGTTTTATGGATCAGGTCGAGCAGAAGGGGTTACGAGTTGATTTCATGGCCGTCCACTATTACTCAACCTCAGGCGATGTCGGAGAGTTCCGCCGCTGGTTGCAATCGGTTCACCGGGAATATCGCAGGCCAATTTGGGTGACCGAATTTGCGCGCATTGACTGGCACCGTCCGCACGCGGTTTCCTACGAACAAAACGCTAAATTCATCCAGCAATCCATGATCATGATGCAAAAGCTCCCTTATGTGGAACGCTATGCGTGGTTTGCGGCCAACCCCTATCCGTGGGAGGGCCAAGTACCAAAGATCAATCTGGTCCATGACAACTTGTCACCAACCCCTGTAGGGGTCGCGTTTGACCGAGTTCTCAGCCAAATCTCAGGTGTGAAAGTGGCCTCAAGCGACTGACCCACTTGAGTCAGTCACTGCCGAGTTTCCGAACCATTACTGATCCAACAGCTGTTTCGTTTCAACAAACCGTTCACCATGGATGTTGCCCCGCACCAGGCTGTCCTTGGGGTTAAACACGCTCCAGGCAGTCAGATCATCGCTTGGTGTTTGCAATATGGTTCCGTCTTCTTGCATGACGTGCATCCAGCAGGATTTCTTTTTGACGGGTCTAAAGTCCGCCCCCGACCATTTTGCTTTGATGCACAAGCCGCCTTTGCCATCAGGATACCAGCGTCCAATCCCAATAGAGTCCGGACCAGATACCCCGTTGAATACACCCCGGTTGGCAAAGTACCCGTGCCCATCGTCCCATTCCCAAGTGTATGAGTAAAACAGGTCGATCAGCTCCTCGTCGCTTAGGGGGCGGGCGGGGATTTCCGGGATCTTACCGCTTGCATACTCAAACTTTGATTTGTGTACATTGCCCGTGGTCAACTGCGTTTCAGGGTCAAACTGCACCCATTTCGACCTGAACCACCCATCAAGAGGCGCTTGATAGAGACGGCCTTGCTGATCTTTCTGGTGTTTCCAGCATTTCTTGGCAGGGCCAGACCCCGCCGGGCTTTTCCAGGTGCCTTTGAAACAAAGCATACCCTTATTTTTGACGTACCACTTTCCCTCTCCGCTTTGGCCCGGAGTGAGCACGGCCTGGAAGGTTCCGTCAGGGGCAAAATAGGCATGACCATTGCCCCAATCCCAGGTTTGATTGGCGTAAAAGTCAGTGAGCCAATCGGAATTCACTTCGTAACGTTGAGCCGGTATTGTCTCAGCAGATAAAATGGTGCCGGACATCGCAAATATGAACAACAAGGTATATGCAGCTAATCGTTTCATAGGCTTTCCAAACTCTAGAAAGAGTTAACGTTACAAGAAATTTCCGCAAATTTCCAGTGACTTGTCATTTTGCAAGGCCCCCGGCATTTTCTGAACGTTCCAAATTTTCAAGATTCTGGCTTTACAACTTCTAAACTTGGCTTTGACAAACCTACGGTATGCTCCCTGAAGTGGTCCCGGAAGCATGTTTATGGGTTTTGCATATGCGGCGGCGAATGCGTTCATGTTTGAGCAGCTTCGTCTGACGGGTATCCTCACGCGCATGATGGCTTAACGGGTTCTTCCCCCCCCACAGGGATTGACCTGCGCCCCAAGTTTCCTCCATCTTTGCGCGGTGCCCTTGGGGTACAATCTTTGGCGTCAGACGGCCAATTTGACCATTTGTAGAGCGAGTAAGTGCTGACACCTA
>JGI24025J20009_10002802_pt1 | contig 12206 bp, 7 predicted proteins | sample Cruoilmetagenom3_FD_20009 | JGI IMG/M metagenome (IMG submission 20009)
AAACAAGCGGAACGTTTACGCAAAGCTCAGATCAGTACAGAGCATCTTTTGATCGCGCTGATTGAGATGGAGGGCAGTGTTGCCAGCCGTGTTTTACGTGACCTGGGATTGGAATCCGAGAATGTTTCAGCGATGGTCGAAAACGAGATTGGGTTTGGCGATCATACCGGACAGATAACACTTTCTCCCGGTATGCAGCAGGTGATTCCTTATGCAATCGAAGAAGCAAAGAATAGCAATAAGAAATCTGTTAGCACAGAACATTTGTTGTTAGGCTTGATCCGTCTGAGTAATTGCGAAGCGATGAATATACTCAAAAAGCTCGGGGTGACACCTGAACAAATTCGCCGGCAAACCCAACGTGTCTTGAAAGAATCACAAGATGAATCCCGCCCAGCTCTAGCCGGTCGGTCACCCAGTAAACGTCGGCGTGCTGAAAAGAAAAGCCAGGAAAAAACGCCTTTGATCGACCAGTTGTCAACTGACCTTACCTCTCTTGCGGAAGAAGGAAAACTGGATCCAGTCATTGGTCGCCAGACTGAAATCGAGCGTGTTATCCAAATCCTGGCAAGACGTACGAAAAATAACCCTGCCTTGATCGGGGAGCCTGGTGTGGGAAAAACGGCGATAGTGGAAGGACTTGCGCAGCGAATCGTTGAAGGGGATATCCCTGCACCGTTGCTGGATAAGCGTCTGATTCAACTGGATGTTGGTTCGCTTGTGGCAGGGACGATGTATCGCGGTCAGTTTGAAGAACGACTCAAGCGTGTTATTGATGAACTTAAATCCTCTGACGCCATCCTCTTCATTGATGAGGTTCATATGCTGGTTGGGGCAGGTTCAGCCGGCTCTTCAGTAGATGCAGCGAATATTCTCAAACCTGCCTTATCACGTGGTGAATTGCAGGTAATTGGTGCAACCACCCTGGATGAATATCGGAAAAATATTGAAAGCGATGCGGCTCTTGAGCGTCGTTTTCAGCCGATTATTGTCAATGAACCAACAATAGAAGAAACTATTGAAATTCTCCATGGTATTCGTACCGCTTATGAAGACCATCACCGGTTGGTAATTGAGGATGATGCTCTTGAATCGGCCGCAAAACTCTCAGCTCGTTATGTGAGCGATCGGTTTTTACCAGATAAGGCCATTGACTTGATTGATGAATCCGCTTCTCGGGTAAGGATGTACAAAAGTCCGGCTGCAGTGGATGCCAAAGAGGTGATCGCTGAGCTGCGAGAACGGCGTAAGGAAATCAAAGTCGCCAGGGAACAAGAGGATTTTGACCAGGTAGAAGATTTACAGAATCAGATTACTGGTCTTGAAGCAAAGCTTGAGGAGATGCGCACGATTTGGAACCGTGCTACAAGCCTACATGTAACCACTGAAGATATCGCAGAAGTTATTTCAATGTGGACCGGTGTTCCCTTGATGCAGCTTGAAACTGAGGAATCAGCCCGATTATTGAACATGGAGGCAAAAATCCGTGAACATATCATTGGGCAAGACGAAGCCATTGAAACGATTTCAAAGGCGATCCGGCGAGCTCGGGCGGGGTTGAAGGATCCCGACCGTCCTGTAGGCTCATTTATTTTCCTGGGACCCACAGGCGTTGGTAAAACAGAGCTGACAAAAGCTTTGGCTGAATTTATGTTTGGCAGCGAGGATGCCCTGATCCAGCTGGATATGTCCGAGTTCATGGAAAAACATAGTGTCAGCCGATTGGTGGGTGCGCCTCCCGGGTATGTTGGTTATGATGATGCTGGACAGCTCACTGAGGCAATTCGGCGTCGACCGTATTCAATAATCGTTTTCGATGAAATCGAAAAGGCTCATCCGGAAGCGCACAACATACTTCTGCAAATTATGGAAGAAGGACGTCTGTCCGATGCGCGCGGCCGCAAAGTTGATTTCCGCAATGCGATCATTATCATGACCACAAATGTGGGTGCTGAAATGATCCAGCGGGGTTCAACATTCGGTTTTTCGCTTACGGTGGATGAGGTTCAGGAAGAAGCTCAAGCCTACAAAGAGATGCGTAAGAAGCTGATGGAAGCCCTTAAACGCAGCTTCAGACCTGAATTTATCAACCGCCTGGACGCTGTGATTGTCTTTCGATCCTTAAATATGGAGGACATCCGAAAAATCGTCAAATTGGAATTGGAAAAGGTCAGCAAACGTCTGCAAGAAAACAACATCAGCTTGCATGCAACAGATGAAGCGCTCGAATTCCTTTCTGAGGAAGGGTATAACCCCGAGATGGGAGCCAGACCGCTCCGTCGTGTGATCCAGCATGAGATCGAAGATCGACTCTCTGATGCCTTGTTAGCAAATGAGTTTAAAGAAGGGCAGCAGATCCTCATTGACATCGAATCCGCTGTTGAAGATGGTGCTGAGATTAAAAAGTTTGTGCTGAAACATGATCCTGAAGGGGATCAGCAGGAAGAACCTGATTTCGCGGCTGTGGGGTCGTAAACCATGTCCAAGACCATAACACATTATGTCTGTCAGGAGTGCGGGCGAACTTCTCCTAAACCCCTAGGCCGCTGTCCCCAATGCGGAGCATGGGACAGTATGATCGAAGAGATCATTCCGTCAAATAAGACCGCTCAAAGTCGCGCAGTAATGCACGGCTTGAGCGGTTTTTCTGTTCCAAAGCGTCTCAGTGAAATTGAAAGGGATCATGAAGAACGCATTCCCGTACCAATTGAAGAATTCTCACGAGTTTTAGGTGGGGGTGTCGTCCCAGGGTCAATCGTTTTGATCGGTGGAGACCCGGGTATTGGCAAATCAACGTTGATGTTGCAGATGACTCTTCAGATGGCAGACAAGAATGGCGTGTTATACGTCTCCGGTGAAGAATCGGAACGCCAGATCAAGATGCGTGCTGACCGCCTGATGCGGGGTGGTGAAAATCGCATAAAAAAATTGCCTGATAACCTTTACCTGGTGACGGAGACCAATTTGGAAGCTATCCTGACCCATGTCAAGACGGTCAAACCCCGATTGCTGGTGGTGGACTCAATCCAAACCGTTTACAGACCGGATATGGAATCCAGTGCGGGATCTGTCTCGCAGGTGCGTGAGAGTGCGGCGCAATTGCGTGAATTGGCGAAAACATCAGGGATTTCTGTGTTTGTGATTGGACATGTCACCAAAAAAGGGATCATTGCGGGTCCACGCGTCCTTGAGCACATTGTAGATACCGTATTGTACTTGGAGGGGGATCGTTTTCAGGCTTATCGACTGCTTCGTTCAGTCAAGAATCGTTTTGGCACGACATCTGAGGTGGGTGTTTTTGAGATGCAAGAAAATGGTTTGAAAGAAATCAGCAACCCCTCCGAAGTTTTTTTGGCAGAACGCATGGTGAATGCACCCGGGTCCGCTATCGCTGTGACCATGGAAGGAACCCGGCCTTTACTGGTTGAAATCCAGGGTTTGACCAGCCAAACGAGTTTTGGCAACCCCAGGCGCACACCAAACGGGATTGATTTCAACCGCTTGTTATTGATCACGGCGGTGTTATCGCGGCGGTTGAATATGCGTCTCTCAGAACAAGATGTTTTCGTTAATGTAATCGGTGGGCTGAGAATTGATGAACCAGCAGCAGATCTGGCTGTGGCTGCAGCCATTACTTCATCTATGCGAGATGAACCTATCCGGGCAGAATTAGCCCTGGTTGGGGAATTAGGCCTCTCAGGTGAGTTGCGGATGGTTGGTCAGATTGATGCACGCATTCGGGAAGCTGCTAACCTTGGCTTCAAACAAATCATTATCCCCAGAGGGATGCAGCGCAAGCAGCCCTGGCCGGGGGGGATAGAAGTCCTGGAAGCCAGGTCTCTGCGAGATGCCCTGTCGCTCGCAATGGTCAAATAACCTCACATATCGGCCACACCATTTCACAGCACCCGTTATAATTGATTTTTAACAACATAATCATTTCATCTTGTTGGTTCATTATTTCAATTGGATAGGAATCCACTATGAGCAGCTCAATTCTTCATCTAAAGTCGATTTCTCGTGTCCGCCGCAACCATGGGCTTGAACATGCGACCATTCATGTTTTGAATAAACGATTTCCCCATGTGAAACTGGGTGGGATGTCCACACCGGTTGGTTTTACCATTGTCGGTGAGGTAACCTCTGAGGATGTCGCAGAAGCAGCGATTGAAGCCTTAAAAAGGTTACGTTCCGGCGAAGTTGACCTGGCATTCCATCCCAACTGCGGAACAAACTATGCCATTCCTGGCATATTCGCGGGTACGGCTGCCTGGTTGGGCACCCTGGGATCTGAGAAAAAATTAAAGAGCAAGCTGGAACGACTGCCTTTGTCGATCCTGCTGGCAACTCTTGCCCTTATTATCACCCGTACATTGGGTCCTTTGGTACAAAAGCAGATCACGGTTGCTGGCGATCCAGAGGGTCTGGAGCTTGAACGTGTGGAGACCTCGATTCATGTGGGGATACGCATGCACCGTGTGATCACAAAAGGATAAACAACTTTGCCAGTAGAAAAACCTATCGTCTATATCCTGCGTGGAGACGATCGCGAGGCTGTAGAAGCGCATATTCGCAAGGCCTTTTCAAGTTTGGGGGCATCTGATATGGCGTCTTTGAATACAACCCATCTGGAGGGAAAAGCAATCACTATAAACGACCTGCGTGCCTCTGCCTTAGCCTTACCGTTTTTGACTAAACGGCGTTTGGTTGTCGTGGATGATGCACTTAAGCTCTTCGCGATGAAAGGATTCGGTAATAAGAAGGATGAAGATAAGAAACTTCAATTGGAGTTCTTAGCTTTCCTGGATAGCCTTCCGCAATCCACAGCACTGGTTTTGGCGATCCCTGACACAATGAAAAGCCGGAAGCGCAACGGTGTTTGGGAGTCGTATTGGCAAACACTTGGTAAAAGCCACTGGTTGATCAAATGGGCTGGATCTGCTGGTGATCGGGTTTTTATCCAGGACTGCAGCCTCCCAACCGGAGGTAAAATGGTGAAATGGATCCAGGAAAAGGCTGTAGAATTCGGAGGGGAATTTACACTTCAGGCAGCCAAGACACTGGCGGAATATCTGGGGAATGATACACAGTGCGCAGCACAGGAAATTGAGAAGTTGCTAACATATGTGGATTTTGATCGCCCGGTGGGTGATAAGGATGTTCAGCTGCTGAGTATTCCAGAAAATCAAAGCGATATTTTTGAGATGGTTGATGCTGTCGGAACCAAAGATGGAAAGAAAGCTATTCGCCAGCTGCATCTCCTTCTTGAAGATAGTGATATCATCCCTATTTTTTCAATGATCGTTCGGCAGTTTCGATTGATTCTTCAGGCAAGGGAGATACTTGATACAGGTGGAAATGATCATGACGTCGCAAAAATACTGCGTCAGAAGCCTTTTGTCGCCCGAAAAATATGTGCACAAGCACAGCATTTTGATCTGCTGACGCTAGAATCAATCTACCTTCAGCTTCAGAAGATCGACATTGATATGAAAACTGGCGGCATGCAAGGGGATATTGCTTTGGATTTATTCATCGCCCGTATTACAAATACAATCGCTCAGTTGACATAAACGGACAGCTCCTGGCTTACTTTTGATTTTCAATTCCCTGAAAGTTTATAACGAGTGTAGTTGGTTTCAGTAAAGTGCTTATGGCTGATCCCATCGTTCTGGGAAATCATGACTTATGGTATGAAACTTAACGCCAATATTCCACACAACAATCTTGTTCATGAAGAACTTTATAAAACGGATGAGTGTATGGGTATAATAATGCTGTTATGAGAAATGATATTGGTCAGAACCATTTTTCAGCTGAGAAAAGGGAAAAGTATCAATGACCATGTTTAACCTGCGAGTAGCAACCTTGAATATTGGTGGCGGGGAAAAGACATTCGAGGAATTTTCACACGACACCCAGCAATCCAGACTGGAAGCTTTGGAGATGTTGATCAAACATCTGAAGGCTGATCTGCTGTGCCTGCAGGAAGTCTCGCAATTTATAGATGCCGATGGGTTGTCTCATAGCTTGATTGAAAATATCAACCAATCAGGTGATTACGATTATTACTATTTTGGTGAGACGCTTTCAATGGGAACCCACATGCAGGTCAAGAAAGACGTCATGGTTAAGGGGGTGTTCAATGACTGGATGGATTGGTCGAAAGGAAATGCAATCCATGCAAGGATACCTTTTACCCGACTGGGCGACCCACAAAGGACAGGTATGCCTCGTAACATTCCTTTGTATCAACCCAAAACCTATGAGGGAAATCGCGACACAGATCCGCGTTTTGTCTTGTTATCCAGGTTGAACGTGGCACCCTTTCCGTTTGTGGCCACCTTGCATTTGACGACGTTGGTGGGCGAACGCCAACCACAACCCCCTAATAATAAAATTGAGAAAGCACAGTTGCTGCGTCATCAGCAAATCAATCGTTTTTTAGATTTGGTGAACAGATATATCCTCAAGGAAGAGCAGCCGTTGATCCTGGCTGGAGATTTCAACGCAACTAAGGATGAATCTTGTGTTTTACAGTTGCTTGAGTCCGGATTCGTGCGGTTGGAACCAGAAAATGAAGGGCCCAGCCATGCGGGATCAGGGAAAATGATCGACCATATTTTCTTTTATCCACGTGAAAGATTGGTGGATTATCAATGTCATATTGACGATGGGGATCTCAGCAAGCGTGCTTCAGATCATCTGCCAATCGTTGCGGACATGCAGATAAAATAAGATCAACTGGATAATATGGCGCTGACCTGAAACAGCTTTTCCAGGGATCGGGCAGCGTTTTTTCTTTCGCAGGTGCGAATAGGAGTTTCATAAATGATGTCGATGAATGAAAAACGTCAATATTTCGGGACAGATGGTGTACGTGGAACTGTTGGAAAACCTCCCCTTGTCCCTGATTTTGTCACCAAATTAGGGTATGCAGCGGGAGTAGTTCTTTCCCGCAGAACGTCACATCCAACTTTCGTGATTGGACGCGACACACGGCAATCTGGGGAGATGCTGCAAAGTGCCCTTACCAGAGGCCTGCTGGCCAGTGGTGCTACAGTGATTAACCTGGGTGTGATTACCACACCAGGAGTGGCCTTTATGGTGCGGAAGATGAGTGCGGAAGCAGGGGTTGTCNTCTCNGCATCACATAATCCTGTTGCTGAGAATGGAATAAAATTTTTCGATGCCAATGCCCTCAAATTAAGTGAAGCGATCGAAGTTGAAATCGAATCTCTAATAAACCAGCCAATTGATCTTCATCAGGCACCGTCAGACCAAATCGGTCGGCTGATTGATGGGTCGGATATGCGTGAGCTTTATGTGGATAATCTGGTGGATGAGCATCATGATTCTTCGTTGAAGGGGTTGAAACTGGTCTTGGATTGCGCAAATGGGGCGGCATCCTGGTATGCTCCGCAAGTTTTCTCCCGACTTGGCGCAGATGTGGTTGTGATACACGCTTCACCAACTGGGCTGAACATTAACGAGCATGCCGGCTCTGAGCATGTCCGCAGGCAGCCGGAGGACCTAAAAGCACTCATTAAGGGTTTTAATGCAAATTTTGGTGTGGTTTTTGACGGTGATGCCGACAGGGTGATATTTTTAGATGAGGATGGGCATTTGGTTGATGGCGACCATATGCTGGCAATTCTAGCTGACTATTTTTCTGAAAATAACAGGCTGCTGGGGAATACAGTGGTCAGCACGACTATGCGCAACGGCGCATTGGTGAATTATTTTGCTGATCGGGAGATAGACTTTATTGAAACGCCAGTAGGCGATAAATACGTCATGGCTGAAATTCGGAAGTTATGGTCAAATGGAAGTCACCAGAACCAGATTGGCTTAGGTGGTGAGCAGTCAGGCCATATCATTTTGATGGATGAAAACCATGCCACTGGTGATGGATTACGTTCAGCAATCTATCTCATGCGTGCATTTTTAGCCGGCGGGAAGGAAACACTGGCAGCTTTAGCTGAGAGCATCAATAAATATCCGCAGGTGATTGCATCAGCTGTGGTGGCGGAGAAGATCCCGCTTGATCAATTACAGGTGGTGACAGCTATGAAGGCTGCGTTGCATAATTCCCTGCCCGGATTGACAAGATTAAATCTGCGATATTCCGGTACAGAACCCAAAGTTCGTCTAATGTTAGAGGCGGATAACAGGCATACCGAGGAAGAGCTGGCTCAACAAGCCTTTGCGTTGTGTGAGGCTGTTCAAGATGCAACTGGCACACCTCCCGGCAGTTTCCTGGAGGTGCTCAATGTTACCAAAGGTGGTCTGGTTAGTCGACAAACCTAAAACGAAATTAAGCTAAACTCTTAAAAAACCAGTCAACACCTATTTGATACTATCCAGGAGACTTTCATGAAGCAATCTGAATTCAACTTTGATGACATTAAAATAGTCCAATTTGGTATGGTATTCAACAAATTGAATCGTGATCTGACATGTGCGGAAACAGCCGACCAATGGGATCCAGCGATTGTGAAAATGAGTGCGTTTCTGGAGGTTCTGGATCGAGAGTTGATTTCAAAGTCAGAGATCATTGCTAACAACCACGGTGAGTCGTCGCGAGTATTCAGTATGCTTTTGACCCTGGCTGCTATTGGCACACAATATCGCCTCGAACAATTCAGGGCGAAAGATGAAGAAACAAGGAATAAACGTAGGGAGATTGAGGATATATATATCCCTGCTGCTGGTCGGCTTCGCAAACAGGCTGTCAACCTGGCCAAGAAATACCTGGCTTCGCCGGTCTTTGACAGCTTGCGAGAGGCGTTGACATATGAGATCTTCCCACTGCTGGATAGCTTGGACTATGAGAAAGACCCCGACCGCTGGATGCCGTTCAGGGTTGTCCAGATTGGGAATATCTACGAGCGTCTGTATGGATTCCGGCTGCGTACGATGGACCCCTGCCTGGTCGGTGATGAACATCAGCTTGGTCTGCTGCGCATGATCTATGACCGGAAATACCTCCGATTTGGGACATCCGGTGTTCGTGGGCGCTGGGATGCTGATTTCACTGAGCGCCGCGCCAGAGGGGTTGTGCAGGCAGTGTGTGATTTCTTAAATGATGTCGATGTGCCGGATTATGTTGGTCGTGAAAATTTGACAGGTAAAAAGGTGGTCATCGGATATGACACCCGGCGTAACGCGGATGTGGTGGCGGAATGGGCAGCGGAGGTTTGCCTTGCGAATGGCTTTGAGGTTGAATTTGCTAACCGGGATACGCCAACACCTGCCCTGGTATATTACCTTACGGATTATCTCAAGCCTGATGATGTGGCAGGGCTGCTGATCTGTACAGCCAGTCATAATCCACCAGAATGGCAGGGGATCAAGTTTAACCCCCGTCTGGGGTACCCTGCGCCCACATCAGTGACGGATTTTCTGGCTTTTCATATCAACGAGCTGCAGCTGGTTGACGCTAATGCAAGAACAACCGTTTTGAATGATGCCAGGAAAAGGGGCCGTTTGCATGGCTTTGACCCCCTGGATGATTATGTAACTTGGATCAAGAACAACGGGAAAGGAAACGCCCGTATCCCGATCGATTTTGATCGGATACGGAAGTTCTTCAGCGACAAGATGGTTGTCGTTGATGAGTTTCATGGGTCTGGCCGGGGGTATTTGACCCGTTTGTTGGGTGAGGCTGGTGTGCGGTATACGGTGATCCACGCTCAACGCGATCCAGAATTGACCGGGTTAGATTATGCCAACCCGGAAGAGCCCTTCATTAACCCGCTAAAGGCGAAAGTCGCTGAGACAGGGGCCCATCTTGGTCTGGGTATGGATACCGACGCAGATCGCTTCGGGGTCGTGGACAAAGGTGGTGTTTACTTCCGACCAAACCAAATCCTACCGATGTTGGTCCGCTATCTGGGAGTGGAACGAGGATTGAAGGGGCGGGTGATTGCCACCCAGACGGGTTCCCCATTAATTGAGATCCTGGCCGGGATGATCCCGGATAATGAGAAAAACGAACCAGCCGAAGATGCACTGCCGGGTTATGTCAGCCATCCCTTTTATAAAATTCGTATCGGCAGCCGTGAAGACCGCATCCTCAAGCATGCCTTTCTTGTCCCTGTAGGGATCAAGTACATTGAAGAAATTCGGCGGACTGATCGAGCATACCAGGCACAAAAACCACTTCCTGAGCATTGGCGCGATCGGATATTAATTGGCGGGGAGGAATCTTCTGGGCTGACAAGCCGCGGGCATGTCACCGATAAGGATGGCCCTTGGGCAGATATCCTGATTATGGACATGTTGGCTTATTTTGGGATGCTTGAAGAACATCCGCTGACGACAATCGCAGAGATTTGGGAAGACACCGTTCAGATGGAAGGCTTATGGCATTCTTATGGCTGTTCTTATCGTGATGAGACATCTCATACAGGCCGAACGGATGTGGACGCGCCCCTGGAAGCTAAAGAAGCGTTTATTAACACCTATCTGGAATTGGCGCAACAGGATGATCACCCGCAGGTGGCAGGGATGGCGGTGGCTTATCTGGGCGGTATTCGCTATGATGTGGCTGAAATGCAGCTGCTGGATGCTCAGGGAGATTCGCGATATCAACTGCGAGTCCGGGCGTCCGGCACCGAACCCATCAATCGAATATATGTGGAGAGTAAGGATCCTGTATTGGGTAAGAAGATCATGGATGCTGCACTGGAAAGACTTGAGTTATTGACCATCAGTGAGATACGCAAATCTCACAGCGAATGGAGGTTGGTGGATATGCTCTCCCAAACACGCCTGACTGAAAAAACTCGCCAGGCTGTCGTGACGACCATTGCAGATAAGGGTTGGAAGATGTCTGAGGTGACCACCAGGCTTGTGAAAAGTATGCATATTCTGGAAAATCGCAACCGAAAGATTGCTCAGAAATGGCTGGATGCGCTTGAAAAATGATGGCATGCAACGAAACGCGATTCCTGCTGTTGTCCAGGCTTTACTCGCCGCTTTGTTGTTTGGTGTAAGTACTCCTATATCAAAATTTTTCCTCGGAGAAATCGAACCGGTTCCGCTCGTGGCTTTTCTATATCTTGGAAGCGGTATTGGTCTGGCTATTTTTCAGATTATTCAACGGGACAAACAGCCTGAGAACACAGAAGCATCCCTTAAGAGATCTGACATAGGATGGTTAACAGGGGCGGTTCTTACTGGTGGCGTTATTGCCCCTATCATCTTGCTTTTTAGTTTAAGGGATACACCCGGGGCGATAGCATCGCTTTTGTTAAATTTCGAAGGTGTGGCTACAACATTGATTGCTGCATCGATATTCAAAGAGGCTGTAAGCCGCCGGGCATGGTTGGCGATTATTGTCATAACTGCAGCAAGCATCCTCCTTTCAGTGATGCCTGACGAGGATTGGGGTATATCTTTGAGTGCAGTTGGTGTCTTGGTTGCCTGTTTTTTTTGGGGAGTTGATAACAACTTCACACGAAATATATCATCGAAAAACCCGGTCAGCATCGTGATGATCAAGGGTTTCGCTGCTGGTACTTTTTCTCTCTTCTTAGCAATTATTTTAGGGAATCAGCTGCCTGATTGGACAACCATCATCAAAGCCATGCTCCTGGGCAGTCTTAGTTACGGATTGAGCATTACCTTGTTCATCCGAGCAATGCGTGGACTCGGAGCAGCACGAACTAGTGCTTTGTATGGAACAGCACCATTGGCTGGTGTTACCTTGTCATTTGTGTTGTTAAATGAGTCGGGCAGTAGTTTGTTCTTGATTGCTCTTCTGCTGATGATCGTGGGTGCAGTGTTACTTGTTTATGAAGAGCATCATCACAGCCACATGCATGAAGCTGTTGTACATGAGCACTGGCATCAGCATGATGATGACCATCATCTGCATCATCATGATGACCTCAAACCTGTTCGAGCTCATTCCCATGAACATAAGCATGATCAGCAAGAGCACACACATCATCATATGCCAGATATTCACCATCGGCATACCCATAATTCTGATGAATGATCAGAAGGGGAAATCCTCCCTATCGGTGATATTCTGGATCACATGTGACCAACCAGTCACATAATCAGCATAGGTAGTTTTCGGTCCGTTTAATTATCTCCCTGGATGATGATCAGTGTTTGACTGCTGAAAGCATAAAATCCCAAAGGTACAAAGTCCTGGTTGAAAATGTGATCCCTGAGAGCAAACGCAAAATCAC
>JGI24025J20009_10002806_pt1 | contig 12195 bp, 11 predicted proteins | sample Cruoilmetagenom3_FD_20009 | JGI IMG/M metagenome (IMG submission 20009)
TTGCTCGTCGATCACATAACCCGTTATGCTCGCTCCTCGCGCCTTGAATACAACAAAAAACCCTGCTAATTTTTGTTCAACTTATTTATCTCCCGTTCCTTATCTCCATATTTCCTATAACGACAGAACCCTCCTATGATACCACTACCAGTAGCAGTTTAAGCCGATAAAAAAACTGAGCTTTTTCGTTCAGATAACAGCTTGCTGCTGGCATTTTTGTTTCCTTATTTTAATTTCAAATAATATCATATCATGATATAATTATTTTTTAAGAGTATTTGCAGGCGTTCACAGGTTCAGAGTTCACTTAAGGCACTATTCCGGTCTATCCAGGATAGGGGGTTAAGGCCTTTCCTTTTCACATACTCGATATCCAGGTAATGTTCTGAGCATGGCTTTTGAAATAAACAAAAGTGAAATCGGGATAACCGATGAAATCGTCAACACCTGGCAGAGCATTGTTAATACAATAGCAGAGATCATTAACGTGCCTTCTGCCTTGATCATGAAAGTTGATGAGCCTTACATCGAAGTCTTTCGCTCAAGTCAATCAAGCAAAAATCCATATAAAGCAGGAGACAGGGAGTATCTGGCCGGACTTTACTGCGAGAGGGTAGTAGAGACGAGGAATAAGCTTCTGGTTCCAAATGCGTTGAAAGATAAAGAGTGGGGTAAGAACCCGGATATAGAATCGGGAATGATTTCCTACCTTGGTTTTCCGCTCCTCTGGCCTGATGGGGAAGTGTTTGGCACTATCTGTGTGCTTGATTCAAAGGAGAATAAATACGAAAAACGGCATGAGAAGCTCATGGCAAGTTTTAAAGAGCTTGTCGAAGCTCACCTTTCCTTACTGTTTAAAAATTTGGCAAACAGGAGGAACCTGGAAGATATTCTTGATAACCTTTCTGAGGGCATCATCGCCCATGACAAGGATAGATACATCGTGTTTTTCAACCGGGCTGCTGAGAAAATAACCGGCTATTCCAGAGAAGAGGTCCTTGGAAAAGACTGTCACGAAGCCTTTGGCGGACCTTTCTGCGGCAGCCGCTGCTCTTTTCAAGACGGCCCGCCTGATTCCCTGGATCATCTTTATTACCCCCTTAATATTCTTACCAGAAAAGGCGAGCCCAGGCGGATTGAAATGACGGTGAACGGCAGGGAAGATGAGGCTGGACGCTTTGTTGGCATTATCGCCTCTTTTCGGGATGTAACGGACCTGATCGGGTTAAAAATTCAGCCTGGGGATCTCAAGGGCTTTGCCGGGATCATCGGGCATGATCCGAAAATGCTTCAGGTTTATAAACAGATACGAGACATGAGTACCAACGACTATCCGGTCCACATCACTGGCGAGACCGGCACAGGAAAGGAACTGGTGGCACATGCCATCCACGACGAGAGCCGCCGGGGCGGAGGTCCATTTGTGCCTGTCAATTGTGCAGCGCTTCCGGAAGGAACACTTGAGAGTGAACTTTTCGGGCACGTGAAAGGGGCCTTTACCGGAGCTGTGCGGGATAAAAAGGGCCGGTTTGAGCTGGCTAACAACGGCACCCTGTTTCTGGACGAGGTGGCTGATCTGCCAAAGCCTATACAGGCAAAACTTTTGCGGGTCCTTCAGGACGGGACATTCGAGCGCGTGGGTGACGAAAAGACCACCTCAGTGGATGTGCGTCTGATCAGCGCTACAAATCGGGATCTGAAGCGCGAAGTGGAGAAAGGCAATTTTCGCGAGGATCTCTATTATCGCATCAACGTGGTCCCGATTCACCTGCCGCCACTCAGGAAGCGAAAAAACGACATTCCTTTTTTGCTGGAGCACTTCATCAATGAGGCCAGTGAAGACGGACAACAAACCCTGGGTCTTTCCAAAGAGGCCGTGGCACTGATGAAGGACTATCCCTGGCCTGGAAACGTCCGTGAGCTTCAAAGCGCTATTCGATTCGCGCTTATCAAGTCCAAGGGTCGGATTATTCAGCCTGATGACCTTCCAGTGGAATTGAAAAAATGGCAAAATGAACAATCCTCCAGGGGCCCTTCCAGAAAACTGGATTGGGATAGTGTTCGTACTGCCCTGGCCAGAAGCGGAGGGAACAAGGCTAAGGCGGCCAGATTCCTTGGTGTCGGGCGCGCCACCCTTTACCGGTTTCTTGCAGATTTTTAGGATGTCTCATGAGACGTTTATGTCTCATAATTTGATGTGAGACACTCTTGCACCTTTCGGATTACCAAATATATCACAGTATCAGCATGTTAGATTTATTTCTTTTCGCCTGGGACAAAGTGTCTCAATAGTGTCTCGGGTTACCCGAACTACGGCGGGATACGTCAACGGCGCAAAAGGAAACTAACTGCCCAATATTAAAGCCTTTTCCCCTATTATTTTGTACAATTTTATCCTGGCACAGATCTTGATAATATGGCGTTGAAAACGTTTTCAAAGAGATACGTGATTACACTAAAAAAGTCTGAAGCATGATTCCGCTCAAAAAGCCCGAGATGCAAGGTGCGAAATTTTCCAGGCATGAGACGTACTTATCGTACGTCGCAGTGACTGGAAAATTGAAGCAACGCCGCAGATTGGGTTTTTTCAGCGGAATCATTCGTCCTTAGAAGGGATCAAGACAATGAAGCCGTGTGATGAAAACATTAAGAAAACGCTCAAACTTGCAGAAGAGATGCTTGACCTTGCCGATAAAGGAGACGCTGTGCGCGAAGATACCGGCTGCGGCGTGCTGTATGGTGTTTTAAGAGATTCCGGCTATAAGATCAGGAAGCTGGCAGAAACAGAAAAGGAGGCCCATATAAAAAAAGGCTGGTGGAAAGTATGAGAAAGCTGGTGAAAAAAATTGTGGAAGGTATAACCTATAATAGTGCTATTACGAGCTAATTTTGGATAACACACCATGAAATGCCCTGGACAAGACAGCCGTTACTGGAAACCATGGGCTATTTTTGAAGTCAGGTGCCCCAAATGTGGAAGCCAGGTAGAATTCTTTAAGGACGACACAACGCGCCTGTGCAAAAAATGCGGCCATCGGTTTGTGAATCCCAGGATGGATTTTGGCTGTGTCTCATACTGCCCGTATGCTGAGCAGTGTCTGGGCGACCTTTCTTGTTCATCAGATCAGGTTGTCACCGTTGACCGTAGCAATTAACTGAGGAGGTACGTTATGAAGAGGAAGTGGATTGTCGTATTGGGGTGCTCTATCGCCATGTTCTGTTTCACAGGCCTGGCAATCGGAGCTGAAGAGGCCTGTATTACCTGTCACAGAGACATTTCTCCCGGACAGGTAGCAGACTGGGAATCCAGCAAGCACAGCGGAGAAGACGTGACTTGTTCGGTCTGTCATGGCGAGGAGCACACAGGGGCCAAGGATGCCAAACTGGCTCAGATGCCTGATGAACATGTCTGCGCTCAGTGTCATGAAGAGAAGTTCAATCAGTTCGCAAAGGGCAAGCACAACTTTGGCTGGACATCCTTGAACGCCATGCCGATTACCCATGCCGAGCCTGATGAGTTGGTGGAAGGAGGCAGGGGTTGCGGTGGCTGCCACAACATGGGGATCAAGTCCGAGACCCAGAAAAAGGAGCAGAGGGACAAAGGTTATCGTTACCAGAACAACTCGTGTGATGAATGCCACACCAGGCACAGCTTCTCCAAAAAGGAAGCCCTTGATCCCAGGGCCTGCCAGCAGTGCCATATGGGATACGATCATCCTCAGTGGGAGATGTGGAGCAGTGCAAAGCACGGCACCCGTTATTTTGTAAAGGAAAAGGGTGAACTCCCTGAAAACGCCGCCGCACCCACTTGTCAATTATGCCACATGCCGGACGGAAACCATACCAACAGGACTGCCTGGGGCTTCCTTGGTGTAAGACTTCCCCTTCCTGAAGACAAGCAGTGGGCCGCTGACAGGGTGACCATCCTCAAGGCCCTTGGCGTTCTGAACCCTGAAACTGGGGAGCCGACCGCACGCCTGGATGCAGTAAAATCCGTGGACATGGTCCGTTTGACCGAGGAGGCATGGCTCACTGAACGGGAGAAGATGATCAAGACCTGCAGCAAGTGCCACTCGGAGCAGTATGCCCGTGAGCAGCTCGCCACGGGAGATTCCATGATGCAGAAAGCCGACCGTCTCATGGCAGAAGGTATCGAGATAGTGGCTGCCCTTTACAAGGACGGCATTATCAAGAAACCGGATCATTATGCCTTTGCCTATCCTGACTTTCTGTATTTCATGCAGACAGGTGGTTCGCACGTAGACCAGGTCCTTTTCCAGATGTACATGAAGCACAGGATGCGGACCTACCAGGGCTTCTTCCATGTAAATCCGGATTATGCCTATTGGTACGGCTGGGCCATGATGACCAAGGACCTTGGTGAAATCAAAGAACTCGCCAAGACCATGAGGGCCACGGCCAAGATGGAGAAATAATCGATAGGATGGGGCGCCAAAGTCGCCCCATCCTATCGTGGAGGCACTATGAAAAAAGGGAAGACCCTGACGGCACCCGGATCTTCCGTCGACCATTCTTTGATCCTCAGAAACGAATGACCATCTGCCAATCGAGAACTATACATGGGCTATTCCGGAAAACATTGCTCCATAGGGCCGGTAACCATTAAAGCGAGTCTCTTTTACAGCCAGGTACCAAGCTCTGTGGGCGAGTTTCTTGAGCTGCCCGCATATGAGTATGCTCCGATTCTGGTTAATACTATGATATTGAGACTGGAGGTTAGGTAAATTAAGTCCTGATTCCGCGGTCGTTATCTAAAATGATAGGAGGATTATGAAATGACAAAAAGACTGGAAATCTACAAGTGTGAACTGTGCGGCAACATGGTGGAAATGGTTCACGAAGGAAAGGGGGATCTGGTCTGCTGCGGCCAGCCCATGAAACTGATGGAGGAGAATACCGTTGATGCAGCAAAAGAGAAGCACATTCCAGTAGTTGAAAAAGTGGAAAGTGGTTTCAAGGTGAAAGTGGGGAGTGTGGCTCACCCAATGGAGGAGAAACACTATATCGAGTGGATTGAGTTGATTGCCGATGGCAGGGCCTACAGGCAGTTTTTGAATCCCGGAGATGCCCCGGATGCCGTTTTTCGCATTGAGGCCGACAAGGTCACTGCCAGGGCATACTGTAACATTCATACCCTGTGGAAGGGATAAAAGGTGGCAATAATGCAAAAATATGTATGTTCTGTCTGTGGATATGTGTATGACCCTGAGGAAGGTGATCCTGACAACGGTGTAGAACCGGGGACAGCATTTGAGGAAGTGCCTGACGATTGGGTATGTCCAATATGTGGCGCCTTAAAGGAACAGTTCGAGCCAGAATAATTTCGACCTGTGCGGTTAGCCGTTAGCGGTTAGCTATTAGTTTAATGATTACAGGATGTTCTGCTATTACAAATTTAGCTGTTAGCTGTTAGCGATTAGCTGTTAATTTGCTGCTGTTTTCCAAATAGGTTACTAATACTTAAAAGCTAAATGCTAATAGCTGTTCAGCACGGATTACCACACTAATCCGTGCTGAACCATTTTTCAAAGCTAAACGCTAATGGCTAACAGCTAATCGCTCAATTTAGGTATAAAGGAAGATGGCATGAAGGTCTGTGAAATAAAAAAGGACATATACTGGGTGGGGGCTGTGGACTGGAATGTCCGAGACTTCCACGGCTATTCAACCTACAAAGGCTCTACTTACAACTCTTTTTTGATCATGGATGACAAGATAACTCTCTTTGATACTGTCAAGAGAGAATTCAAGGGTGACCTGCTTCACCATATAAAGACCATAATTGATCCATCAAAAATTGACTACATAGTCGTAAATCACGTGGAGATGGATCACACCGGCTCATTGCCTGAAGTCATGGAACTCGTAAAACCAGAAAAGCTGATTTGTTCCTCCATGGGCAAAAAAGCGCTTCAGCAGCATTTTCACAGAGAGGATTGGCCCTATGAAGTAGTAGGTCCGGGTCATACCCTGAACCTGGGCAAGAGATCCTTACAGTTTATTGAGACCAGGATGCTTCACTGGCCGGACAGTATGTTCTCGTATGTTCCTGAGGAAAAACTGCTCATATCCAGCGACGGATTTGGTCAGCACTGGGCCACCAGTGAGAGATTTGACGATGAAGTGGATTTTTCCAAGCTAATGTCGCATGCTGCAAAGTATTATGCCAATATACTCCTGCTCTTTTCTCCACTGGTAAGGAAGCTCTTGGAAAGAGTCAAAGAACTCGGCATTGAGATCGACATGATTGCCCCTGATCATGGGCTCATCTGGCGTTCTCATGTAAAGGACATCCTTAAGGCCTACGGAGGCTGGGCCCATCATAAAACCAGGAAAAAGGCCCTGGTGATCTATGACACCATGTGGCACAGCACGGAGACCATGGCCAAGGCAATAGCAGACGGTATTGAACAGGAGGAGGTGAGCGTAAAGCTCATGAATCTCAAGGCCAACCATCGCAGTGACATCATTGCCGAAGCGCTGGATGCCGTGGCACTGGTATTTGGTTCTCCAACACTGAATAACGGGGTGCTTCCGCGAATGGCAGGTCTGCTCTCCTACATGAAAGGCCTGAAACCCGGGAACAAGATCGGCGCGGCCTTCGGATCTTACGGATGGAGCGGTGAGGCCGTAAAACTCATGAACAAATATATGGAAGAGATGAAATTCGATATTATTGAACCCGGCATAAGGGTGAAGTATGTCCCGACCCACGATCACCTGAAGGAATGTGTGGATATGGGAAAAAGAATAGGCCAGGCAGTGAGTGAATTGGATGATTGGGTGATTGGGTGATTGGGTGGAGTAAGAAGCACATGGAGAACACGGATATGGGACGTGATATTGCCGAAGACAGGGAAAAGGAGAGTCCTCGGATCCTTCGCCGCAGGATTCGTGAGCTCCTGAGTTCAGAAGACTTGGAACAGGTCCTAATGGAGCTGAGAAAAATTTCCCCCCGTAAGGCCATCAACCCGCTCGTTTCAGTTTTTTATGATAGTGACCCCGAACTCAGGTCGAAGGCCATTAGTGCCTTTGGTCAAGTCGTAGCGGATCTGGCCAATGAAGACATGGAAACTGCGCGGGTTGTTATGCGCCGTCTTATGTGGACTCTGAATGACGAGTCAGGCGGCATAGGATGGGGAGCCCCTGAGGCAATGGCAGAGGCCATGGCCTGCCATCCACGCCTTGCCGAAGAATATGTCCGCATTCTGCTTTCCTACATCAGGGAAGACGGGAACTTCCTGGAATACGAACCTCTCAGGAGAGGGGCATTGTGGGGCATAGGACGTCTGGCTCAAGTACATCCCGAGATGTTGATAGAACTGGATGCAGCTAAGTACATCCAGCCTTATCTGGGGGCAGACGATCCGTTATCAAGGTCATTGTCTGCCCAGGCATTGAGAATGCTCGGAGATAAAACTGGCTATTGAAGGTATTCCTCGTCTGCATAACCACTACTTGCGGCAGGATAACCCCAGGTAAAATTGGGAGTCCAAGGGACCGCAGACACCTTGAAGACATGAGGATGATGACTGACGCAAGTCTTCTGGGAGCAGGGACCTTGATGGACTCTCAAGATACTGAATATGAGATAAAAAACTTGACCCCAATCAGATGATACAAGAGATCGCTCTTCAGAACAGGCTTTATCTGAAACAGAAAGAACTCTGGAAGAACAGTGAGTTCTGCGAGATTATGCCTGTGAATTTCAATTATCAGGGTCTTATCATTGTATCAACCGGCCTGGTCGATGTCCCAGAGGGCTGGATAATTTACCAGACACACAGCTGCGGCTGCGGACCGCAACCGACCATACGCGGTGCCATCCTCGAGAAGGAAGCCAGTTGGTCCGCTTCCAAAATGCGTAAGGAACTGACACGAAGCGCCAATCCAAAGGAGGTATCTCTGGCGGAGCAGACATTTATAAAAACAGTATATATCGCGCTTCGTCAGATCAGCAATGACGACAAGCTGCGTATAACCAGAGCACTACAAAACCACTTTGGAGAAAACAAGAAAATAGGCCTTTTTTGATTCATAAAGGGGACAAAAGATAACATCAGAGAGCCCTGGCCCCTGTCTTAATGTAATTTGACAGCACCAGCCTACTGACCACGGATCCAAAGACAACGGCCAGCAGGGATGTCAGCACAACAAGTGCACCTGTCGACCCAAGGAATACTGCGAGCTGCGATTTGCTTTCAGCGGCAATCCAGGTCACTGTCTGCTTTGGCGTTGAGAATGCTCGGAATGGATCGGCCAGTGTTTTAGCAGTCTTGCCAGGTGGTGCTTCCCGGTCCCATCAGTTTTGTAAAGAGTTGAACTTTTCCGTATATCGTAAGACTGTCCATACGAAAGCGGAATGGCTCCATGTGAGCGGGGAAACAGAAAGAGGATAACCGTTTACAGGGTGCACCTGTTCTGCAAGTACGCCGGAAGGAGGCGCATTTTTTGCGCACCATTCAAGGTAAGGCAGGGCTTCATGAAGTTCCTGAAAATTTTCAGCTCGATCGATGAAGTATTCTCCCAACCAGAGCGTTGAGATAAACCAGGGATTGCCGGGGATGTCCTCCGGGCTGTCATCCGCCCGTTGATAGATATCATTCTGGTATCTGGCACAACCCCCGACAGGAGTATTCAGCCATAATTGCCGGCGTATAGCCTTCATCGTTTCGAACATCCGCGGGTCCTGGGGTATAAGTACCCCCAGAGTCGTGAGCCCTAAAATGCTGATGTCAATTACTTCATCGAGTTCATAACCATTGTCCTTCCGGTAACCTGAGCGGGCGTACCTGTTTAGACCAGTGTGGTATAGATGCTCAACAACCCCTTTCCCCATTTGATCGGCTGCTGTGTCATATATCTCAGCTAAGGATGTATCTTGAAAGAGTCTTGCAAAATTCGCCGCCGCTCTGAGGCCGGCAATCACTGCTGCGACGGTAAAGGAATGCACCCCGTAACGTTCTTCCCATAGATCAAAGGAAGGAATGGGCAGCAGGGTCTCAGGATCGCGGTATGATACCAAAAAATCGGCAGCCTTTCGAATAAGTTCTGTATAGAGAGGTTTTATGAATTCTATGTCCTTCGAGCACTGATAGTGTATCCAAAGCGCCCATATGATCAAGGCGGTCGAATCCTCCTGTATAGGAATCACTGCTTTCCCATCCACTAACCATGGATGCCAGTTGCTGGCTAATGATTCGTCAGGATTATAATGCTGGTAAAGATATCCTTCCTCTGATAGGATACGAGAGCAAAAGTCGAAAAATTTCATACACACGTGCGTGTATCCGGCCTTTGCCAGAGCGGCGGCTACGAAAGCCCCGTCGCGGCCCCACATATAAGAATATGTATCTCTTCCAAAACGGACGATATCTGAGTCGGTTGCGGCGATGATTGCTCCCCGATCGTCGATCTGTGTTCTTAAAATGAGGAGGCTTCGATCGAAAATGTCAGTGACCGTTTTGGGAAGGTCCCCAAAAGACCTGGATTCTTTTTGAACCCACGCTGTCCAGTAATGCAACGTTTTATTGATAAGTTCTTCCGGCGCTGTCTCCGAAACAACCTGATTGAGTTGAGCCACATCATGGTATCGCAGGCCTGCAGCCACCCAGTAAAAGGCCGTTGCTCTCCCGCCTGGGGGCACATACAGGGGGATCTCGATCGTAGAGTCGGCACAACCCCAGGCGACCGGATATCCACTAAGTTCACCATCCTCGGCGTCTTTCCATGTCCCTTCCCTCCCAGGCACCTCCTTGTCGCCGCATGCATAGTACCTTACGCCGCATCCCCCGGCTTCACAACAACTGATGAGAAAATACCGGTTGGCTTTGTAGTGTATAATGGAACGGGTTCGCGGATCAAAATAGGCCGTGTCCCCGATAGTATTGCCGTAGAGGTGAAAGTCGTGGCTGAAAAAAAGCCTCACCTGACGCTCTTCCCCTTGCAGGTTTTTCACTTCGACTTTCTTGATATATACATTCACGTCCATATCAACCACGTCAGAGCAGCGCAGCTCCAGCCCCAAGGGCGCATTCTTCAAAAAGACCTTGGTAACGAGGCTGTTATCATGATACCTCAGGTCCTTTTCCCATTCCGAACCCATCCAGGAGCAGCGTCCATCCACCCAGACTCCGAAACGGAACGGCCCTCCCTCTGAATGGTTCTCCTGGCCTATTAACGGGAAATACACATCTCTGATCTGATAATCCGAGTCAAAATTCAACAGGAGATTGCCATTGCTTACCGGAATGTCTCTAGGCATATATTTATTCCTGGGTTGAGCGGTTCAACGTTCACGGTTCCCGGTTGAAGCCCTGCCTGGCTGTTAACAAAAGGATAACGCGTCAATAGGGACGAATGTTATGCTTCACCCAATAGGTGAAAGAGGCTAATCTGAGCATTGTGTTATAAAGTTAAGGATATCAGTAGACTATAACCTTTGAACCCTGAACCTGGAACCGATCATTTTAGGTTATTATATGACTATAGTGTGTCATGGTCGAGAGGTCTATAAAGATAGCCGGTTGACAGCCTGTTATCTGATATTTTATGGCTCTCGACTATCTCTTGATACAACTCTGAATACTTCCTGGCCATGCATGTAACGGAGAAACGATTCTGCACATGCCTCTGACATTCACGGGGATCAATGCTATTGATGTGGCCAACCGCCCTAATCATACCATCCAGAGAATTCACCACGAACCCTGTTTTTCCGTTCACCACGATTTCTGGAACAGCTCCTTTCTTGAATGCCAGGATTGGCGTACCACATGCCATTGATTCGATCAAGACCAGTCCGAACGGCTTCCCCCCACTGTGCAGGAAACAAGGTGGCCCGCGCATGCCGGTACCATTGTTTTTTTTGCTCTCTGGTGAGCTCTCCGATGTAGATAATCTGTTTGTTGCATGCCAGTAAAGGTTTTATTACCTCCTCATAATAGTCTTTATCAACGGGATGTTTGGAAATGTCGGCAAACAGGTCGATAGAACGCTTCACGCCTTTGAAAAACTCCAGGTCTGCGGGCTTGTCCTGGACACAACCGGCAATAATGAGTTTAGTGCCGGTCTTTTTCGCAACTTCTATGGCTTTATCCTGTCCCTTGACCCGGGTTATCCTGCCTATAGTGAATAAATAGTCGCTTTTGGCCGGTTTTTCTTTGAAAGACCAGTCTTGTATTTCAATCCCATGATAGATAGTTTTAATATTCGCTAATCCATTATACTGCCGTTTTTGGTATTCGCTTATTGCCACGAAATACATGGATGGATTCTGCATGATGTTAAGCTGTTGATACTGGTCTTTTCTAATCCAACTGTCTTTGGCGGGCACGTGAAGAGTCATCACGATTGGCAGAGTTGGATTGAATGCACCGCTATAGATGTAGTCCAGCCATCCGTGCATCTGGATAACATCAATGTCGCCCCTCTTTGCCCTTTCAAACGCCTTCAAAAGGTGTATCTTAACGACTATTTTTTGCTCCATGGTGCTTTCATGCACATAGTCACCTAAACTTTGCCGGACGGTCACGTATTGTTCCCCGGTAATACAGGAATCAGCAGAGCAAGCAACTATGGACTTGTGGCCCAAGGACTGGAGTCCTTTATCAATATTATAAATAACGGTTTCTATTGGACTATAACCGAGATCCGGTCTGATCGGCTTGTTGATCGTTGCCACCTGCAGCACTGTCAGTCTTTTATGCTTTGTATTTGTTGTCATGATAGAATTTTGTCAAACAACAGGTTATACCCGTATCTGAGAGGAAAGTTACTCTATCAGGATCAGGATGTCAAAACTTGCTGGAAATCGGTTGCCCCAAAGCGTCTTGAATGGCCGCAAACCCTGTTTTCTACTTGCCTTGAGCGGTTTGTATCCGGGGCAGTGTTTTTTTATCTTAGGCTGCCTTGTATCGGCATCTGGAGAAAATGTGACGAGTCCGGCTTGCTTTTGTTGCAGCCTTTCTGTTATCCCTTGTTAATGAGTCCTTCCCTATCCCAGCAGCCTACGCATGATGCCAAAGAATCTAAAAACCAATTCGAGGAGCTTTACCGTCAGTACAATCGCCGAGAGTTCGTACATCCTGACCCCCTTGAGTTCCTGTATCATTATGAGGGCCTTTGTGACCGAGAAATCGTGGCATTTGTTGCCTCATCGCTTGCCTATGGAAG
>JGI24025J20009_10002808_pt1 | contig 12190 bp, 12 predicted proteins | sample Cruoilmetagenom3_FD_20009 | JGI IMG/M metagenome (IMG submission 20009)
GGTGGTCTGTCGGCGGCGGCCGGCGCCGCGGCCGATCCCGGGGCCGACCCCGGGGCCTGCATCGGGGCCTGCATCGGGGCCTCGGCCTGTGCCGGCCCTCGAACCGCGGCCGTCTCGGCCTCGGCCAGACGCGACATCTCGGCCTCGGCCAGGCGCTCCTCGGTCTCAGCCTCGATCTTGAGCGCATCGGCCTCGCGCGCCTGGGAACGCGCGGCTTCGACCCGGGCGATCACCTGTTGGATGTCGGCTTCGATTTCCAGCTGGCTCACCTCGAACGAGGGCGGTGGCCCGGCCGGCAGATCGCGCCGCTCCATCTCGCGCCGAAGCGTGCTGATGTCGCGGGCGGCCGAGGCCTCGGTCCCGTTGTCTCGTTCACGCCCGGTGTCGGGCGCCGTGCCCCCTGACCGGGTGCCCGGTTCGACCTGTTTGACGTCGTTTATCTTGCGCAACGGCATTTCCGCCGCGAGAGTTGCGAACGGCCCCACCGGGGCAGGTCCTGCAAATTCCATAACCTTGCTCCGACCTACGGAGCCCCCACCCGGACTTTGCTTACAGCATACTAAGCCCACAACACCTTGCGAATCCACAGATTTCCGGGAATCTGGTTAATGGCTCCCGTCGGGACGCAGCAACCCGGAATACATGCCGCGCAGGAACACCCGTGCATCGTCGAAATGCTCGTTGTCCTCCGGTTGCAGGATCGCCCGCACCTGGGTGTCGAAGTCGGCGTAGTGCTGGGTCGTGGCCCAGATTGCGAAGATCAGATGATAGGGGTCCACCCGCGCGATCCGCCCGGCCTCGACCCAGCCGCGGATCAGCGCCGCCTTTTCGTCGACCAACGTTTTCAACGGCCCCGTGACGAAGGCGCCGAAGCGCGGCGCGCCCTGCAGGACCTCGCCCGCGAACAGACGGCTTTCGCGCGGCATGTCGCGCGACATCTCGAGCTTGCGTTCGACGTAATCGAGCAGCTCCCCGACCGGGTCGCCATTGTCGTCGAGCGCCCGGAGCGGTTCGAGCCAGGTATCCATCAGACCGGCCAGCAGCTCGCCGTGGATCGCTTCTTTCGACGCGAAATAGTAGAGCACGTTCGGCTTCGAAAGCCCGGCCGCCTTGGCGATCTGGTCAAGCGTCGCGCCGCGAAACCCGTGCTGCGAGAACACGTCCAGCGCCGCCTCCAGGATCATGGCGCGATTCTTTTCCTGGATCCGGGTCCGCGGTCTTTGTTCCGTCATCCAGCGCGCCTCCTATTCAGCCTCGACAGAGTGCCCCGAACCCGGGCGCCGTTCAACCATCCGGTCAGTTTTGGCCCGGCGCCGTGGTGATAATTCTGTGGCGAGATTTCTGCGGCACGCCGCGCGCCGATGGCGTAAACTCGCGCCAGATCGAAACGGGAGACAGACATGACAGACCTCAGCGGGCGCACGGCGCTGGTAACCGGGTCGGTGAGCGGGATCGGCCTGGCCGTGGCGCGCGCGCTGGCCGAGGCGGGCGCACGGATCGCATTGCACGGGCTTGCCGGCGATATGGAGATACGCGAGGCCCGCGAAGCGCTGCTGGCCGCGGGCGCGCCGCAGGTGGAGTTCTTCGGCGGCGACCTCAGGCACCCCGCGCAGATCGAAGGGCTGATCGATGCCGTCGAGGCCTGGGGAGGCGACGACGCTGACCGGGGCGGGCTCGGCATCCTGGTCAACAACGCCGGCGTCCAGCACACCGCATCCCTCGCCGAGATGCCCGCCGAAACCTGGGACGCGATCCTCGCCGTCAACTTGTCTGCGGCCTTCCACACCATGCGCCGCGCGCTGCCGGCGATGGCGCGGCGCGGTTACGGCCGGGTGGTCAACATCGCCTCCGTCCACGGCCTCGTCGCCTCGGTCGACAAGGCGCCCTACGTGGCCGCCAAGCACGGGCTGGTCGGGCTGTCCAAGGTGGCGGCGCTCGAATACGCCGCCGTCGGCGAACCCGCGAAAGGCGGCGTCACGGTCAACTGCATCGCACCGGGCTGGACCGAGACCGGGCTCATCCAGCCACAGGTCGACGCCGCCGCCAAGGCCGCGGGCGGCGACCGCGATGCCGGGATCGCCGCGCTCCTGTCGGCGAAACAGCCCAGCCGGCGGATGTCGGACCCGTCCGAGATCGGCGCGCTGGCGTGCTGGCTCTGCGCGCCGCTCGCCCACAACGTGACCGGCACCACGATCCCCATCGACGGCGGCTGGACCGCGCAATAGCGCGCGGCCCGGGCGATCCCCGCACATATCCGTTTCCCCTGGAAATCAAGGGGAAACGGAGACCTGCCGGTGAATGCCCCCCGCGTCGCCGCATCAAAGGCGTGTCCGCATTGAACCGATCCGGACCCCGCCGGCACTATCTACCGTAACCGACGGACAGGCGCATGCGGCAGAAGGAACGGGCATTCGAAAACTACCTCGTGGCGGCGGCGCGCACCGGCGACGCCCGGGCGCTCACGCGGCTGGCGGAGTTTCGGGGCCCGCGCCTCGTCGCTCATGCCGCATGGCTCCTGGGCGACCGCGAGGTGGCGCGCGACATGGTACAGGAGGCCTGGATCGAGATCATCCGCGGCCTGCCGTCCTTGCGCGACGCCGCCGCCTTTCTGCCCTGGGCGCTGCGGATCGTCAGCCGCCGGGTGTCGCGCGAAATCGCGCGGCGCCAGCGCGGCCGGCGGCTGGCCGAAGCGGTCGCGGCGGAGACCGAACCGGTGGTGCCCGAAGCGGGCCCCGATGAGGCCGACGCCGCGCGGGTGCGCGCCGCCATTGCCAGCCTGCCGCCGGCGCAGGGCGCGACGGTCGCGCTCTTTTACCTCGAAGACCTCGGCGTCACCGAGGTCGCCACCGCGCTCGACGTGCCGTAGGCACAGTGAAAACGCGGCTCATGCATGCGCGCGCGAAACTGCGCGCCCTTTTGGGAGACGACAATGGACAAGCTTGACCGGATGATCGAAACGGCGCTGGCCGAAGAGGACCGTGCCATTGTGGAAGAAACGCAGGAGCTCGGGTTCTTCACTCAGTTCACGCGCCAGCTTGCCGGGCCCAACGCCTGGGTGAGCTGGGTGAGCACCGGGGCGATCTTCATCTACGTCGGGCTCGCGCTCTGGTGTGGCTACGAGTTCTTCACCGCCAGCGAACCGCTCGCCGCGATCAAGTGGGGCCTTGGTGCTGCGGTCAGCGTCGTTGTGATCGGCCTGTTCAAGCTCTTCATGTTCGGCGAGATGCAGGCCGACCGGATCATCCGGGAACTGAAGCGCGTCGAGCTGATATTGGCGGCCCGCGAGCGCTAGTCCAGCCCGACACGGCCACGCGCAGATCCAGCGCGCCGCGATTTGGCGGCTCGTTTCCCTGAACGTTCTGAAATCAAAAAAAAGGATTCCGATACGGCCTCCGCATTTGATACCCGTATTGCCCGCCGTCACGCTCTGTCCGGCCCCTGACCGGCGTCGCCCTTGCCGCCTCCGTCCTGCTCTGCGCCGCAGGCGCGCAGGCGGCACAGCCCGACGAGACCCTGGCCGCGTGATGGCCGACATCGAACGGGTTTGGACGCCCGAGGAAATCCTCGCCGAAGTCGAAAGGCTCCCGCCCCAAACCATGCCGGGCAGCGTCCACGCCTACGCCAATACCGATTCCATCCTCCTGGGCCGGATCGTCGAGGCGGTCACGGCCGCGCTCATCCGCCCGTCTGGCCCCGACACCGGCTATGGCCGGGGGGGAGAGGCATTCGAAACCGCCCTTGCCCCGGCCTACGGCCACCAAGGGTCCATCCCGGGTTACGCGGCGCTTGTCCTGCATTCCCCCAACGCAATCTCTCACTGGTCGTGACCACCAATGACGAGCCCGGCGAGCGCGGCGAGCCTGGCCTCGCCGGGCTCGCCCGGGACCGGGCCGCCGCGGATTGCGCGGGCCTCGGCGGTTAGCAGGGCCGCAGACCAGCCCGTGTCGCCTGAAAGGCGCGCGCCCGGGTGGATGAAGGTGGGGGCACGACAGGGCGGCCGCTGTGCGTGAAGGGCGCGCGCCGATCCCTCAGGACGTGGGATCGGATTGTGCAGCGCGCGGGCCGCGCCTTGCGGACCGGTGATCTTGTTGCCCCGCTACACCCCGGTTTCACCTTCGCAGGCCGAGCGCCGCTCCGGTCCCCGCGCAAAACTCGCTCTGGCCTTTCCAATCACTGGGCATACCGGCTCGGAGGGAAGCCTCCTCCTCCCACCTCCCTCCGGGCCGCACAGCAAACACCGGCGCGCCGCCGCCCCAGGAAAGGAAAGACCATGACCCGCAATCGCGAACCGCGCCCCGCCACCGAGAAGAAAACCTACACCTTGCCGCAGCCCGGCCCGAAGCAACCCGCGCAGTACCAGTTTACCGATTGGGCGATGATCTGAACGGAAAGGAGATTTCAAAAAGGCGATTTCAGATGTCACGAGTTCGGGCGGAATTACCCGCCCAGGGGTGGAGCGGCCGGGATTATCCCCGGCCGTTTTCCGTACGGCGCCTGCAGGCAGGTCCGCCCTCGCCATAATGAAAACGGCCGGGGTTGCCCCCGGCCGCTCTCCTCCCGTAACCCCGAGGGGCGCGCCCTCAAGGGATCACGTTTCCGGGCGGTTCTCGATCAGCTCGTCGACCACACCGGGATCTGCCAGTGTCGAGGTGTCGCCAAGGGCGCCGTAGTCGTCCTCGGCGATCTTGCGCAGGATGCGGCGCATGATCTTGCCCGAGCGGGTCTTCGGCAGGCCCGGGGCCCACTGGATGACGTCCGGTTTGGCGATCGGGCCGATTTCCTTGCGCACCCAGGCCACCAGGTCGTCGCGCAGACTTTCGGAATACTCGTAGCCTTCGATCAGGGTCACATAGCAATAGATACCCTGACCCTTCAGCGCGTGCGGGAAGCCGACCACGGCGGCTTCGGCCACCATGGTGTGTGCGACCAGCGCGCTCTCGACTTCCGCCGTGCCCATCCGGTGACCCGAGACGTTGATCACGTCGTCGACCCGGCCGGTGATCCAGTAATCGCCGTCTTCGTCGCGCCGGCAGCCGTCGCCGGAGAAGTAGTAGCCCTTGAAGTCCGAGAAATAAGTCTTCACGAAGCGCTCGTGGTTGCGGAACACCGAGCGCAGCACACCGGGCCAGGCGTCCTTGATGCACAACACGCCTTCGCCGGGCCCTTCGATGATCTCGGCCGTCGTCGGATCGAGAATCACCGGCTGGACACCGAAGAACGGCTTGCAGGCAGCCCCCGGCTTGCCCGGGTGGGCGCCGGGCAGGGTAGTCAGCATGTGGCCGCCGGTCTCGGTCTGCCACCAGGTGTCGACGATCGGGCATTTGCCCTTGCCGACGACCTCGTTGTACCAGTTCCAGGCTTCCGGGTTGATCGGTTCGCCGACCGAGCCCAGCAGCTTGAGCGACGACAGATCGAAGCGTTCGACCGGCTCCGCGCCGTGGCGCATCAGCGCGCGGATCGCGGTGGGGGCGGTGTAGAACTGGTTGACCTTGTGCTTCTCGACCACCTGCCAGAACCGGCCGACGTCGGGGTAGGTCGGCACGCCTTCGAACATCAGCGTGGTCGCGCCGTTGGCCAGCGGCCCGTAGACGATGTAGCTGTGGCCGGTGACCCAGCCGACGTCCGCGGTGCACCAGAAGACATCGCCGTCATGGTAGTCGAAGACGTATTCATGCGTCATCGCGGCGTAGAGCAGGTAGCCGCCGGTGGTGTGCAGCACGCCCTTCGGGGTGCCGGTGGAGCCGGAGGTGTAGAGGATGAACAGCGGGTCTTCGGCGTTCATCACCTCGTAATCGCAGTCCTCGGAGGCCTCTTCGAACAGGGCTTTGTAGCCGTGGTCGAGACCGTCCTTCATCGGGATGTCGCCGCCGGTGCGTTCGACGACCAGCGCCGGCACGTCGCCGCAAACCTTGCGGGCCTTGTCGACATTGGTCTTGAGCGGCGTGTTGCGGCCGCCGCGCGGCGCTTCGTCGGCGGTGACGATCAGCGCGGCGTCGGCGTTTTCGACGCGCGAGGCCAGCGCCTCGGGCGAGAAGCCGGCGAACACGATCGAGTGGATGAGGCCGAGCCGGGCCGAGGCGAGCATCGCATAGGCGGCTTCCGGGATCATCGGCAGGTAGAGCACAACCCGGTCGCCCTTCTTGAGCCCGAGTTTCTTGTAGATGTTGGCGAACTTGTTCACGTTCACCGAAAGCTCTTTGTAGGTGATCTTCTTGTCGACGTTCGGGTCGTCCGATTCCCAGATGATCGCCACCTGGTCGCCGCGGGTGGCGAGATGCCGGTCGACGCAGTTGTAGGCGACGTTGAGCTCGCCGTCTTCGAACCACTTGATCGAGACATCGGGGTATTCGAAGGTGGTGTTCTTGATGATGGTGGGTTTCTTCACCCAGTCGAGCCGTTCGGCGGCTTCACCCCAGAACCCGTCCGGATCGTTGATCGAGCGGGCGTACATCTCGTCGTACTGCGCTGCGTTGATCTTNGCGTTCTTGACGAATTCGGCTGAGGGCGGGTGAATTTTGACNTCGGNCATGAGTGTTCCTCCAGAGCGATTATTCGGGCCGCACCGGGCCGGGCCTCTGACCCGGCCGGTTCGGGGAGACGGCTACACAGATTCCTGCGGTGCGGCGATGATCTAGATCAGACGATTCCTCAGATCGCGAGGTATTCNTGACGCAGCTGCTCGTTCTCGAGCACTTCCTGGGCCAAGCCGTCGAACACCACGGTGCCGGTGTCGAGGATCACCGCNCGGTCGGCGAGCGCCAGCGCCCGCAGCGCGTTCTGCTCGACCAGGATGGTGGTGATGCCCTGCGCCTTGATGATGTTGAGCGTCTTCTCGATCTCGTCGACGATGACCGGCGCGAGGCCTTCATAGGGCTCGTCGAGCAGCAGGAGCTTGATGTTGCGCACCAGGGCCCGGCCAATGGCGAGCATCTGCTGTTCGCCGCCCGAGAGCGTGGTGCCCTCCTGCTTGCGCCGCTCGCCGAGCCGCGGGAACAGCTCGTAGACCCGCTCGATCTCCCAGCCGGGGCTGGGGGCGATGCGGGCGAGTTCGAGGTTCTCCTCGACGGTGAGCCCCTGGATGATCCGGCGGTCTTCGGGCACCAGCGAGAGCCCGTTCTGCGCCGCCTCGTAGCTTTTCATCCGGTGCAACGGCTGGCGGTCGAGCCAGATTTCGCCGTGTGTCACCGCCGGGCTGCCGATCCGCGCAAGCGCCCGCAGCGTCGAGGTCTTGCCGGCGCCGTTGCGGCCCAGGAGCGCGAGGATCTCGCCCTCGTGGATGGTGAAGCTCACGCCCTGCACGATGTAGCTCTCGCCGTAATAGGCGTGAATGTCATGAACCGAGAAGAAGGCCGGCGCGGTCGCGGCGTGGTTGGCGTTTTTCGAGTGGTCCTGCGGCTCGAAGCCTTTCACGTCGCCCAGAAGGGAAGTGTCTGCCATGTCGTCGTCTCCTTACGCGCTCTCGCCCAGATAGGCTTCTTTCACCTTCGGGTGGCCCTTGATGTTTTCGGGCGTGTCCTCGACCAGGGGCGTGCCCTGGGCAAGCACCGTGATCCGCTCGGCGAGCGAGAACACGACGTGCATGTCGTGCTCGATGATCGCGATGGTGATGTCGCGATTTTCCTTGATCTCCTTGAGAAGATCGATGGTGTTGTTGGTGTCGGCCCGGGCCATGCCGGCGGTGGGCTCGTCAAGCAGGAGCAGCTTGGGCTCCTGCACCAGGCACATCGCCATTTCCAACCTGCGCTTGTCGCCGCGCGACATCGAGGCCGCGTGCATCTCGCGCTTGTCGATCATGTTGACGTCTTCGAGAATGTGCTCGGCCATCTCGATGATGTCGGTCTCATGCGCCACCGTCTCGAACGGGTGCAGCCGGAACGAACCGTCACGGTGGGCGAAACACGAGATCATCACGTTTTCGAGCACGCTCAGCTCGGTGAAGATCTCGGGCGTCTGGAACACCCTCGAGATTCCCATCTGGTTGATCTCGTGCGGCTTGCGCCCCAGCACCGACTGGCCGTCGAACATCACCGATCCCTCGTCCGGGATCAGCTTGCCGACGAAGCAGTTGAGCAGGGTCGACTTGCCGGCGCCGTTCGGGCCGATGATGGCGTGCACGGTGTTCTCTTCGACCGAGAGGGTCACGTCGGAGAGCGCCTGGAGGCCGCCGAAGCGTTTGCCTACACCTTTGACTTCAAGGATACCCATGGGTCTTTCTCCTTATTCGGCCACGTCATTCAGCAACGTGCGGCGCTTCTTTGGGGTGATGTTCGGCGTCCTTGTCCGCAGGCGGTTTCTTCTTGAACAGCGCGCTGATTCGTTTGCCGCCTTCGACCAGGCCACCGGGCAGGAAGATCACGACCAGCATGAACAACAAGCCCGAGGTCAGGTGCCAGGATTTGCCGACAAAGAAGTGGCTGATGCCGATGATGAAGTTCTCGAGCCCGTCCGGCAGGGCGGCGAACCAGCCATGCAGCACGGTGTCGTTGATTTTCGAGAAGATGTTCTCGAGATACTTGATGAAGCCGGCGCCGAGCACCGGGCCCATGAGCGTACCGGCACCGCCGAGGATCACCATCAGCACGACCTCACCGGAGGCGGTCCACTGCATGCGTTCGGCGCCCGCCAGCGGGTCCATCGCCGCCATCAACCCGCCGGCGAGCCCGGCGTACATGCCCGAGATCACGAAAGCCGCGAGCGTGTAGGGGCGGGTGTTGATGCCGGTGTAGTTGAGCCGGGTCTGGTTGGTCTTGATCGCTTTCAGCATCAGCCCGAAGGGCGAGCGGAAGATCCTGAGGCTGAGGTAGAAGACCAGGATGGCGATGATGGCAATGAAGTAGTAGCCGTTGTTGAAGGTGAATTCCCAGCCACCGATGTTGGGCTGCCAGAAGTTCTCGCGCATCACGATGCCGAAGAAATGAGGGCTGTCGGGCTCGTTGGCGCCAAGCAGAACCTGGGCATCCGAGGTGTAGACCTGCAAGCCGGTCTCGCCGTTGGTGATCGGGGTGAGAACCGAATAGGCAAGGTTGTAGGCCATCTGTGCGAACGCCAGCGTCAGGATCGAGAAGTAGATGCCCGAGCGGCGCAGCGAGATGTAGCCGATGACCAGCGCGAACAGTCCCGAGATGACGACCGCGAGCGGCAGGCCCCAGATCACGTTGTAATCCAGCAGCTTGTACATCCAGACGACCGAGTAGGAGCCGATGCCGAGGAAGGCGGCGTGACCGAAGGAGAGATACCCGGTCAGGCCGAACAGGATGTTGAACCCGATCGCGAAGATACCGAAGATGGCGATCCGCTGCATCAGGTCGGGGTAGCCGGCGTTGAAGGTCGCGAGGCCCGAGCCCTCGGGGAAGGGTTGCAGAAGGACCGGCGTGAACATGGTCAAGAGAATCACGATGATCAGAAAGCGGGTGTCTTTTGCAGACAGGCCGAAGAGTTTCATGGGCCTTATTCCTCCATCACGCCGGCACGGCCCAACAGGCCCCGCGGACGGGTCAGCAGAATGATGATCGCGACCAGGTAGATGATGATCTGGTCAATGCCGGGGATGAGGTTCTTGACTTCGTTCATCGAGGCAAAGCTCTGCAGGACGCCGAGCAGGAACCCCGCGGCGACGGCGCCGGGCAGGCTGCCCATGCCGCCGACCACGACGACGACGAAGCTGAGCACCAGGAAGTCCATCCCCATGTTATAGTTCGGACTGAGGATTGGCCCGTACATCACCCCCGCGATCCCTGCGACGGCGGCGGCGAGGCCGAACATGATGGTGAAGCGCTTGTCGATGTTGATGCCGAGCAGCCCGACGGTTTCACGGTCGGCCATCCCGGCCCGCACGACCATGCCGAAGGTGGTGAATTGCAGGAAGGCAAACACCCCGCCGATCACCACGGTCGCAAACAGGAAGTAGACGAACCGCCAGTAGGGGTAGGTGATCGCGCCGGGATCGAACCCGAAGATCGTGCCGAAATCGATCGACCCGAAGAACTGCGGCGGGGGCGGGGTCGGGATCGGGTTGGCACCGAAGAAATGCTTGATGAGCTCCTGGAGCACGATGGCGAGGCCGAAGGTCACCAGGATCTGGTCGGCGTGCGGACGCTTGTAGAAGTGCTTGATCAACCCGCGCTCCATGGCTACGCCGACGAAGATCATCACCGGGATCGCGAGGAAGATCGCCAGCGGTACCGACCACTGGATCAGCGACTGGCCGATCTCCGGGCCGAACCAGCTCTCGACGTAAGGCACCTTGACCTTCAAGGGATTGCCGAGGAAGTCGGTCTTGTCCGGATCAACCTGTTCGAACGACAGCCCGAGAATGCGTTGCAGAGTGACGGCAACGAACGCGCCGATCATGAACAGCGCGCCGTGGGCAAAGTTGACCACGCCGAGCGTGCCGAAAATCAACGTGAGCCCGAGCGCGATCAGCGCATAGGCCGACCCTTTGTCGAGCCCGTTCAGGATTTGAGAGATGATGGCGTCCATTGTCCCCACCCGTGCATGTGTGTGGAACCGGGGCGGTGGCACCGCCCGGGTATGGGGGCAGGGCGGGGGGATCCCGCCCTGCCGAATGTCAGGAAGTGCGAAGGTTCACACGCCGTTGTTGCACGAACCCAGCGAAGCCTCGGCGCCGCCGAACATCGGGTGATCGGGGGCATAGGTGACCTGCTCGACCGGGGTGACTTCCACGATTTCGAGCGTGTCGTACTCGGAGGTCGGGTTGTCGGCGCCCTTCATGACCAGCACGTCCTTGAAGCACTGGTGGTCTTCGGCGCGGTAGAGCGTCGGGCCGTTGCCGAGCCCGTCGAACTCGAAGCCTTCGAGGGCTTCCGCGACGGCGCAGGGCGCGAAGGACCCGGCGCGGGTGACCGCATCAGCGTAGAGGATGGTCTGCACGTAGCAGGTGTGCGCCGAGTTGGACGGCGGCTTGCCGAACTTTTCGCCGAACGACTTGACGAAGGCTGCGGTGCCCTCATCCGAGAGCTGCCAGTTCCAGTTCATCGACCCGTAGACGCCCTTGATGTTGTCGCCGGCGCCGGCGGCCATCAGCTCCGAGTAGAGCGGAACGATGATCTCGAAGTTCTTGCCGTTGGCCTGCTTGTTGCGCAGGTCGAACTGCTGCACCGCCTGGGTCAGCGAGTTGATCATGTCGCCACCGTAGTGGTTCAGGATCAGCACGTCCGCGCCCGAATTGGCGACCTGGTTGAGGTAGGCCGAGAAGTCGCCAGCACCAACCGGGGTCAGCACGTTGTTGATGGTTTTCCAGCCGATCGCTTCGGTCGAGGCCTGGATCGATTCCTGCTGGGTCCAGCCCCAGGTGTAGTCGGCGGTCAGGTGGTAGGCGGCACGCTCTTCGCCGTAGGCCCCCTTCAGCACCGGGCCGAGGGCGGCGCCGGACATGTAGCCGTTGAAGAAGTGCCTAAAGCCGTTGGCCTTGCGGTCCTTGCCGGTGGTGTCGTTCGAGTGGGTCAGACCGGCCATGAAGATGATGCCGGCTTCCTGGCAGAGGCCCTGAACCGCGACCGCAACGCCTGAGGACGAGCCGCCGTTGATCATCGTCACGCCGTCTTTTTCGATCATCGACTTGGCGCTGGCGCGGGCGGCGTCAGACTTGGTCTGGGTGTCGCCGGTCACGAAAGCGACCTTCTTGCCGAGGATGCCGGTGCCGTCGAGCACCTGGCTCGAGAAGGTGTTGAGCATGCCGCCGTCGCCGATGCCGTTGAGGTGCTCGACCGCGAGCTCCTGGGCGCGCAACTCGTCGAGGCCTTCGTCGGCGTAGGGGCCGGTCTGCGGCACATTGAAGCCGAGCGTCACCGTGTCGCCGGTCGGCTCGTTGGTGATAGCGTGGGCCGACGAGGTGAAAATCGTCGGCAGAGCGATGCCGGCGCCGGTCGCGGCGCCAGTGCGCAACAGGCCGCGACGGGTGAAGTTCGAATTGGACATGTAATCCTCCCGATTGGTGATCGTGGCACCGCCTCCTCGCGGTGCCTTGGCCCTTTACAGAGCGCGTTCAATATGGGGCAGGGACAGAAAAATGCGCAACAAATGCTTTCTCGGTAACAATTTTTTTGTAAAATGAGTAACAGNTTTCCGGNGGGANCTGTAAAAGAATTTTCTCGCGCTTGCAGAAGAACGTTCAAATCACGAGGGTTTTCCCGATGTCCCAACCCCGCCTCACCGGCTCGCGCATCCGCGA
>JGI24025J20009_10002809_pt1 | contig 12189 bp, 9 predicted proteins | sample Cruoilmetagenom3_FD_20009 | JGI IMG/M metagenome (IMG submission 20009)
TTCGGGACGCGGGCCGCGATCGTGAAGAGACGCCGGATCGCCATAACCGATCGAACAAATCCAGTCGGCACGGTAACGTGGCTGGTCGGCGAAGAATTCGCTGGTGGCCGCGTCTGCGTCAAAACCCGACATCGGCCCACAATCGAGGCCCAATGCGCGCGCCGCGATCATCATAGGCGCCTTGCAGCACCGAATTGCGGAACGCGCTTTCCTTGCGGCCTTCCTCATCGCCTTCGAACCAGCTCTTGGCATCGGTATACGGGAACAGCCACGGCAACTGCTCGTGGAAATCGAGATCATATCCGATGATGACGGTGGCGGGAGCTGCGAGAATTTTGTCCTTGTTCCCCTCTGCGGCACAATCGGCAAGTTTCTGCTTGGCCTCATCGCTGGTGCACCAGACGAACCGACCGGGCTGCTGATTGGCCGAGGTCGCGCCCATTTTCGCCAGCTCGTAAATCGCGTGGATTTGCTGCTCGGTCACCGGCTTGTCGAGCCAGCCATTGTAGGTGCGGGCTTTGCGAAAGATCTGGTCGAGTGCGGAATCGGAAAGCGTGTCGGTCATGCCGTGGGTGTCTCCATCAGAATATGCAGGAAGGTAATTTCCCCATCAACGCGGCAGCGCCGCGAAGGTTCACCTACGCTCGCGTTAGGCGGCGCGGACTTCTTTCACCTCGGGTACGTAGTGCTTCAAAAGGCCTTCGATACCGTGCTTCAGCGTGGCGGTGGAGCTGGGGCAGCCCGAACACGCGCCCTGCATTTGCAGGAAGACAACTCCGTCACGGAAACCGCGATAGCGGATGTCGCCGCCATCGCTGGCAACCGCTGGCCGCACGCGGCTTTCCAGAAGCTCATGGATTTGCGCGACGATATCTTCTGTGCCGTCATCATTGCCGATGTCGGACGCGTCGTCCTCTGCTGGAACGGAAAAACCGCTGGCATCGCCGCCTGCAAACAGCGGGGCCTCGGAAACGAAATGATCAAGCAACACTGCGACGACCTGCGGCTTGAGGTCGGCCCATGCAACGCCCGGCGCGGCTGTGACCGAGACGAAGTCCGAACCGAAGAAAACGCCGGTCACTTCCCCTGTGTCGAATAGGCCCTGTGCCAGCGGGCTGGCCTCGGCATCCTCCGGCGTTGCAAAATCGCGTGTGCCGCTCGGCATGACCTGCCGGCCGGGCAGAAATTTGAGCGTTGCGGGGTTGGGCGTGGTTTCGGTCTCTATGAACATCCCTGCGATGTAGGAGCGAGCACAAGCCGCGGCAAGTGTGGCACAAAGCGGCTTTGCGAACATTTATTCATCGTTACCATTCACCGGACCTTCATTCCTTGCTCAGCTATTGGGGCACCATGACCATTCTTGCTCGCGCACTCCGCCTGTTTGTCCCATTTGCCTTGTTCGTGCCCATTGCGGCACCGGTTCAGGCGCAGAACTGCGTTATCCGCGCGACCGAGGCCGATCAGCCGCAATATTCGCGGCCAGAAGATCCGTGGATCTACCGCGGCACGGATATCCCTATTGATGAGCAATGGCTGTTCGGTGAAATGCCCAATGGCGTGCGCTATGCTGTGCGGCAGAACGACGTGCCGCCGTGCCAGATCAGTCTGCGCGTGCGGGTCGATGCAGGTTCGCTGCACGAGGAAGATAGCGAGCGCGGCTTCGCTCACCTGCTCGAACACCTCGTCTTCCGCGAATCCGCCACATTTGGCCCGGGTGAGGCGATTGCCCATTTCCAGCGGCTTGGCGCGAGCTTTGGTTATGACACCAACGCCACCACCAGCCCGACCGCGACAACCTATAATCTCAACCTGCCCAACGCTAATCGCACCACGCTGGATGACAGCGTGCGGCGCTTTGCGGGCATGGTGATTTCGCCCACGCTGTCCGCCGCCAATCTGGCGCAGGACGTGCCCATCGTGCTCAGCGAGCGGCGCGAACAGGCCGGGCCGCAGCGCCGCGTTGCTGAGGCGACCACCGCGACATTCTTTGCCGGGCAGCGATTGGCTGAACGCAGCCCCATCGGCACGGTTGAGACATTGCAGGGTGCCACGGCAGAGGCTGTGCAGGCCTTCCACCACCGCTGGTACCGCCCGCAAAACGCTGTTGTCGTGCTGGTTGGCGATGCCGAGCCGCGCGTACTTGCCGCCGTGGTCGAGCGCCATTTTGCCGATTGGGAAGGCCATGGAGCATTCGTGCCCGCGCCCGACTTCGGTGATCCGGTCGCTCCTGCTGATGCCAATCTGAACAATCCGGTGGGCGAAGTCGATGTGATCGTAGAGCCGGGCCAACCGCGCGCCGTCACCTATGCGATCATGCGGCCATGGGTCGAAGTGGTCGACAATCTTGAATACAACCGCCGCAATCTGCTCGGCGAAGTCGGGCTGGCAGTGGTGAATCGCCGGTTGGAAAACCGCGCGCGCGCCGGTGGATCGTTCCTGTTTGCAGCCGTAGGCCGGGACAAGATAAGCCGCTCTGTCGACGGCACATTTGTGACCTACGCTCCGCTGACCGATGATTGGGAAACCGCGCTGGACGATGTCCGATCTGTGATTGCAGACGCGCTGTCGCAGCCGCCCGCACAATCGGAAATCGATCAGGCCGTGGCGCAATATGACGTCGCCTTCGTCGATATGGTTGAACAATCGCGCATTCAGGCCGGGTCGCAACTGGCCGACCAGATTGTGCAGGCGGTGGATATTCGTGAAGCGGTGGCGAGCCCGGAAACCTTCCTCCAGGTGTTCCGCTCCATCTCCAGCCGATTCACGCCGGAAGACGTGCTGGCAGCGACGCAGGATCTGTTCGAAGGCGAGGTCGTCCGTTCGGTCATGCTCAGCCCGGCACCGGGCGAAGCGACTGCGGCTGAATTGCGCGCTGCACTGGAATCGAGCGTCGTGGCAAATGGCGTTGCGCGCGACGATGCCGAAGCGATCAATTTTGCTGACCTGCCCGCCATTGGTGCGCCTGCTGAGCCGACCGCGCGCGAGCAGATCGGCCTGCTGGGTGTTGAGCGCGTGACCTTCCCCAATGGCGTGCGCGCCTTGCTGATGGACCGCGATAATGAACCCGGCCGTGTCACCGTGCGCGTGCGCTTTGGCGCAGGCTGGCGAGCGTTCGAAGGTGACGAGGCGGTCTATGCAGAACTCGGCCCTATTGCGCTGGTCAATTCGGGCATTGGTCCGCTCGACCAGAACGATCTTGATCGCATCGCAGCCGACCGCAAACTCGGCTTCGATTTCAATATTGAGCCCGGCACGTTCACCTTCCAGGGCCTGACCCGTCAGGAAGACCTTGAACAGCAACTCTATCTGTTCGCTGCCAAGCTCTCCATGCCAAGCTGGGATGCCAATCCGGTTGAGCGCGCGCGTGCCTCTGCGTTGCTCGCCTATGATAGCTATGGCCGTGATCCCAATGGCATTCTCAACCGTGATCTTGATTATTTGCTGCGCGATGAAGACCGGCGCTTTCGCACGCCCACGCCCGCCGAAATGGAGGCCGCAACGCCCGAAGGTTTCCGCGCCGTGTGGGAACGCCTGCTGGCGCAAGGACAGATCGAAGTGGCGGTGTTCGGAGATATCGACCGAGACGCGACGATTGCCGCGCTTGGCCGTACTTTCGGCGCGATGGCGCCTCGTGAAGCCGTGCCAGCCGCAATCGCGGCGCGCTCTGTCTCCTTCCCGGCAGCGGGGGATGAACCACGCGTTCTGACCCATGGCGGCGATGCCGATCAGGCCGCAGCTGTGATTGCGTGGCCATTGGGCGGCGGGTCGGAAGGCATTGTCCGCAGCCGCAAGCTCGAACTGCTCTCGCAAATTTTCTCCAACCGTCTGCTCGATGGCCTGCGGGAACGTGCTGGGGCGGCCTATTCACCCTTCGTTACGTCAAGCTGGCCGCTTGATGTCAACAATGGCGGGGTGATGTTCGCGCTGGTGCAGATCGAGCCTGCGCTGCTGCCCGCCTTTTTCGATGAAGCGCAGTCGATTGCTGACGATCTTGTCGCCAATGGTCCGACGCCGGACGAGCTGGAGCGTGTGGTCGAACCCGCTCGCCAATACCTTTTGCGCGCGCAGACGGGCCACACTTTCTGGCTCAACCAACTCCAAGGCGCTGCCTTCGATGCCAACCGCATCGCCTATCTGCCCAGCATCTACACTGATTATGATGAAGCGACGGTGGGGGAAATGCAGGCGCTGGCAGCGCATTATCTGGCACGGCCCGGCTGGCAATTGCAGGTCGTGCCCGATGGCAGTGCGGCGATTGCTCCTGCTGGCAGGTAAGCCGCGCGCGCCAATCAGCACGTGCGAAGATTTCTCAAGTAACCTTTGCGCCAGTGGTGCGCGGGTTGTAGATACCAATGTTTCCCCGCAAGATATGATTTTCGCGACCCGCCGGGGACGGGCGCCTACGCTGACGATGGAATGAAATTGGCACACGACTGGACACCCGCAAGCTGGAGGCAGGATAGCTTCACAGCAAAGCATTTGCCCGAATATCAGGACGCGGCCGCGTTGACCGCCGCGACCGATATGCTGGAAGGCTTTCCGCCGCTGGTGTTTGCCGGCGAAGCGCGAGAGCTGAAGGGCGAGCTGGGCAAGGTCTCCAGCGGAGAGGCATTCCTGCTGCAAGGCGGCGATTGCGCTGAGAGCTTTGCTGAATTCAGCCCCAACAATATCCGCGATACCTTCCGCGTGATCCTGCAAATGGCAGCCGTGCTGACCTTTGCCAGCAAGATGCCAGTAGTGAAGCTGGGCCGCATGGCCGGACAATTCGCCAAGCCGCGCAGCTCGGCGACTGAAACGCAAACGGACGCAAGCGGGCGCGATGTAACATTGCCGAGCTATCTGGGCGATAACGTCAACGGCATCGAATTTTCGCCGGAAACGCGGCGCAATGACCCAGAGCGCATGGTGCGCGCCTATTCGCAGGCTGCGGCCACGCTCAATCTGCTGCGCGCCTTTGCCGGTGGCGGTTATGCGAATTTGCGCGAAGTTCACCGCTGGACGCTGGATTTTATGGGTCGCAGCCCGTGGGCGGACAAATATCAGGACATTGCCGACCGGATTGGCGAAGCGCTCGATTTCATGGAGGCATGCGGGGTTGATATCGAAGACCAGCCGCAGCTCAAAACCTCCAGCTTCTACACCAGTCACGAGGCGCTGCTGCTGCCCTACGAACAGGCGATGACGCGGCAGGATTCGTTGACCGGCGAGTGGTACGACACTTCCGCTCACTTCCTGTGGATCGGTGATCGCACGCGCTTTATCGACAGCGCGCATGTTGAATTTCTGCGCGGGGTGAACAATCCCATCGGCGTCAAATGCGGCCCCAGTCTGGAGCCGGACGCGCTGCTGCAAATGCTCGATGTACTCAACCCCGCGCGCGAGCCGGGGCGCATCACGCTCATCAGCCGTTTTGGTCACAACAAGGTGGAAGAAGGCCTGCCGCCGCTCGTGCGCGCCATTCAGCGCGAAGGACATCCCGTGGTGTGGAGCTGCGACCCGATGCACGGCAATGTCATCAAGGCGGACAGCGGATTCAAGACGCGCCCGTTCGAACGCATCCTTGCCGAAGTGCGCGGCTTCTTCGCCGTCCACCGGGCCGAAGGCAGCCATGCGGGCGGCATCCATCTGGAAATGACCGGACAGGATGTGACCGAATGCACCGGCGGGGCAGTGGCGATCACCGATGAAGGGCTGAATGACCGCTATCACACGCATTGCGATCCGCGCCTCAACGCCGCGCAATCGCTGGAACTGGCGTTTCTGCTGGCCGAAATGCTCAATCTGGAGCTTGGCGATGGGCGCAGGGCTGCGGCCTGATTGCGTGGTAACCCCTAAGGGGCGCTAGAACGCCACCTCACCACTTTTAATTATGTCCCTGAAAGAGATATCTTTTGGGGACATAGCTTGCGATTTCATCAGTCATTGCGCGAACCGCTGCTGGCCAGCGTGCTGTGGGCGGCCTTCGCCGCCGTCAGCCTGTTGCTGCGCAGCGGGCTGGACGCGGTATTGCTGCTGTGGGCTCCGAGCGGCGTTGCTGTCGCCGCACTTCGCTATATTCCGCAACAGCGCTGGCCGCTGCTCGTTGCGATCCTTTTGCCGGTACAGGCGTTGACTGTCACCATGGCTGGAGTGCCGCTTTTCACGTCGTTCGCTTACGCTTTCTCAGCTTTGGCGCAGGCCACAATCTGTGCTGCGTTGAGTGTCCGTGTATTGGGTGACCCGGCAGCTCCACCCCGGCGCATCTCCCACGTGCTCGGGCTGTTTGGTGCCGCCATCGTGAGCTGCCTTGTCGGCGCCGCTCTTGCTCTGCCATTCCGCGCTGAACAGACCTTCGCTGAATTCAGCACATGGTTTCTGGCGAACATTCTGGGCATTCTGATCGTGACGCCAGCCCTGCTTCATGCGCGGGTCGAAATATCGCATTGGTGGCGTAATCGGCAGGCTCCCTTTGATCGCCAATGGGTACTGGCACTGGCCGGATGCGCAGTTCTGGCTGCTCTTGCCTTGCAGGTATCAACGGTGACGCTGATGCCGCTGTTGGTGGCGGCGATGATCGGCATGGCGACCCGCTTTGGCCATGCCGCGATTGCGATGACATTGCTGGTCTATATCGCCGTGGCCAGCGCTCTCAGCATTGGCGGAGCCAGCCCTATGCCAGCCTATGATGGCACTCGCGCCGAAGCTGTTCTGGCGATGGAAAGCTGGCTGCTCACCATGCTCGCAACTGCGCTCCCACTGGCGGCGGTATTCATGAAAAGCGAAGATCTGCAATTCGCCCTGATCCGGCGCAATTCGGACATGCACGAAAACCTGATGATGCTGGATCTGGCGGAGCAATTGGCGGGCATCGGGCGCTTGCGGATCGACCTTGAGTCGGGTGAGCAGGACTGGTCGCCGCGAATGCTCGAAATCCACGGACTTCCACCAGAGCTTGCCCCAGACCCCGGCGACGTGACGCACCTCCTGCCCGATGGCGGCGCTGCGTTGTTCCGCAGACTTGCCAAGAACCGCAATGACCGCGAGCCTTTCTCGTTCGACTATCGCATCAAGCAGCCCACCGGGACCGAGCGTATCCTACGGATTTCCGTGCTCAACGAATTCAACAGCGATGGCCGCCGGATCGCTATTTTCGGCGCGGCGATGGATGTGACGCGGCAGGTCCACCGCGAACAGGCACTCGATCTGGCGCGGGGCAGGGCCGTGCAATTGGCGAATGAAGCGCAGGAACTGGCCAATACCGATCCGCTGACCAATCTTCCCAACCGTCGCTGCACTTTCGGGCGGTTGGAAACGATGGTCGATGTGGCGCAGGAACGCGGCTCTGCGCTCACTGCAATCATGTTCGACATCGACCATTTCAAGNCNGTCAACGACACCTATGGTCACCAGACTGGCGACGAAGTGATCGTNCANGTGGCCGAATTGGCGCGGCGACAGGCCCGCCAGGGCGATGTCGTGGGGCGCATTGGGGGTGAGGAATTTGTTTGGCTGCTGCCCCGGATCGACGCCGCTGCCGCGCGAACGCTGGCAGAGCGGCTGCGTGGATCGGTCGAACGCGGGATCGAGGGTTCTTCGCTACCCACAGTCACAATCAGCGTAGGCCTCGCGCAATTCGAGCCGGGCGACGATGGCGACGACCTTCTCGCCCGCGCTGATGCGGCGCTGTATGAGGCCAAGGAAAGGGGCCGCAATCAGGTTCGCCGCGCGGCTTGAGAAACTTCGGGGAACATGGGCAAAAGCGAGGGGTTTCAATTGGCAAGCCCATCCGCCATGCTGATAGCAGACGGACAATGATCGCCGACAGGAGAGGGCTTTGTCCCAGGCCGAAACTCGCCACGCCAGCAATGCCAGCTCTTCGCTTGCCGAGCGTTTTCGGGCGACCCGGCGGCTGACCCGAAAGCTACTGGAGCCGCTGAGCGAGGCGGATGCAACGATTCAGTCGATGGAAGATGCTTCGCCCGCCAAATGGCACGCGGCGCACACAACATGGTTTTGGGAAACCTTCCTGCTACGCGACCACGCGCCCGATTACGCTCTGTATGACGAGCAATTCCCGTTCCTGTTCAATTCCTATTATGAGGCCGAGGGTGACCGTATCGCGCGCGGCAATCGCGGTCTGGTGACGCGGCCGGCGCTGGAACATGTGCTTGAATGGCGCGCGCATGTCGATGCGGCGATGGAGGGATTGCTGGACGATCCGGCCTGCGCCGATCTCATCGCGCTGGGCATCGCGCATGAACAGCAGCATATCGAATTGCTGCTGACGGACATCAAACATGCCTTCAGCAAGAACCCTGTCGGCCCCGCCATGTGGGATGCGCCTTCGCCGCAGCCATCGCAGCAGGACAAAGGCTGGCTGGAACATCCCGGCGGTATCGCGCGCATCGGCCATCAGGATGATAGCTTTGCCTTCGACAATGAAGGCCCCGCGCACCGCGTGCTGCTGGAACCGTTCGCCTTGTCGCGCCGCCTCGTTACAAATGGCGAATGGGACGCCTTCATCGCCGATGGCGGCTACAAGGATCACCGGCTGTGGCTGTCAGATGGCTGGAGCTGGCTTGACCGCTGCAACATCACGGCGCCGCTGTATTGGCGCGGTGATGAGTATTTTACCCATTGCGGCTGGCAGAAGCGNGATCCCGATGCGCCGGTCTGCCATATCTCNTTCTACGAAGCNGATGCCTTCGCCNCATGGTCTGGCGCGCGCCTCCCGACCGAATTTGAATGGGAAGCTGTCGCACGCGGGCAGGATGCTCCGGAAAATGCGCCGCGCTTCGATGCGAGTGTCGGCAACCAGCTCGACGCCGCTGCGCCGCCTCAGCCCGTAGGCACGGGCGAGCTGTTTGGCGATGTCTGGCAATTCACCCGCTCATCCTATTCCCCCTATCCGCGCTTCACACCGGCAGAGGGCGCGGTGGGTGAATATAACGGCAAATTCATGGCCGGGCAGTGGGTGCTCAAAGGTGCCAGCTGCGCCACCGTGCGGGGCCATTCGCGGCCCAGCTATCGCAATTTCTTCTACTCGCAGCAGCGTTGGCAGTTCACCGGACTGCGGCTCGCAAAGGATATTGGATGACCGAGCAACAAGGCATTCGCCTCGTCGATCTGGACGAGGACGGGGTCGACCGCGCCTTTCGCGCCGACGTGCTGACAGGCCTTTCCCAGCCCCAAAAGGCTATTCCAGCGCGCTGGTTCTATGATGAGCGCGGCTCAGAATTGTTCGAGGATATTACGCAGGTCGCGGAATATTATCCGACCCGTGCGGAAACCGAGATATTGCGCGGCAAGGGTGCGCAGTTCGCTGAGTTGATTGGCGAGGGGCGTGCAGTCGTCGAATTCGGCTCTGGCTCGTCGGTCAAAACGCCGTTGCTGCTATCCGCCATTGCGCCGGCTGCCTATGTCCCGCTCGACATTTCGGGCGATTTCCTGCGCGCCGCTGCTGCCGATCTCTCGGCGAAATTCCCTAGCCTGCCAGTACATCCGGTGGAGGCCGATTTCACCAAGCGCGTGGAATTGCCCGCAGCCGTAAACGAGATGCCCAAGCTCGGCTTCTTCCCCGGTTCCACCATCGGCAACATGGTCCCGCGCACTGCGGTCGATCTGCTGCGCGAAATGCGCCAGACGCTGGGCGACGGGGCGCTACTCCTGATCGGGATGGACCTCATCAAGGACCGCGATGTGCTTGAATCTGCTTATGACGATGCGGATGGCGTTACCTCGGCCTTTAACGTAAATCTGCTTGCCCGCATCAACCGTGAACTCGATGCCGATATCCCGGTCGAAGCCTTCCGCCATGAAGCGCGCTGGGTGGACATTTATGCGCGGATCGAGATGCATCTCGTGGCGCAGGAGGACGTGTCCTTCGCCGTTTCGGGCGAGCAATTCACCCTGCAAGCGGGCGAGACGATCCACACCGAGAACAGTCACAAATTTGATAAGCGCAGCGGGAACATGCTGCTGCTGGCGGGGCACTGGACGCCAATGGAGCGCTGGACCGACCAAGCGGAGCGCTTTTCGCTCGTGCTCGCCCGCGCTGCAACGCCGCGTAGCGCGCCGTAATGGCGCCTCCAACATTCCTGTTCATCGCAAATCGCGATTGGGGCGCTATATAGGTCGCCATGGATTTCGCCCCCGTCTTCGATCAACTCGCCCATTCGATCCGCGAAATTTCGCAGTTGGGGCTGCTGATGGCGGCATTGGTGGCAATGGTGGCGGGCGTCCTTGGCTCTGTCATGATGAAGCGTGTGCCAGCTGCCGGGCGCATATTGCGCACCGGAAGCACGCTGGCGCTTGTCGGGGTGTTGGTGCTGGTGATTTTGCAAATTGCGCGCATTGATCCGCGCTATTCCTTCGCCTTGCCAGAGCTTGGCTATCCCGAAGAGGTGGTTGAGGGAGAAGAGACGCGCATTCCGCTGCATGTTGACGGGCATTACTGGTTGGAGGCCGAAATTAACGGTCACCGCGCTGCTTTTCTTGTCGATACCGGCGCCACGCTGACGGCTGTTTCGCAAGATACGGCTGACGCTGCGGGACTTGAGGAGCGCGATGGCGGCATGCCCATCCGATTGCAAACCGCCAATGGCGCGGTGGCGGCATACATGACCAATATTGACGAAATGCGCTTCGGCAATGTCGCCGCGCGCGGGCTGGACGCAGTGATCGCGCCGGGGCTGGGCCAGACCAATGTTATCGGGATGAACCTGCTGTCACGGTTGGCATCGGTGCGGATCGAGAACAATGAGCTGATCCTGACGCCAAACAATCCGCAAGTCCCGCTCACGCCCGCACAGCTTTCAACCGAGTAGGGCTTTGCATTTGCGCATTCGCTGGGGCAGGGCGGCGCCATGATCCGCCGTGCTCTTACCAATACTGGCTGGCTGATGAGCGCGCGCGGCATCAATGCGGTGCTCAGCCTCGTCTATCTCGCGCTCGCCACCCGCGCGCTGGGGCTGGAGGCGTTTGGCCAGTTTGTGGTCGCTTTCACCTTTGCCCAACTTGTGGTCGGCCTTGCCGGTTTCCAGACATGGCAGGCAATCGTGCATTGGGGACAGGACGATGATGGACGCAAGACTGCGACCGGATTTGCACTGGCACTGGATGCCGTCTCGATAACAATTGGTGCGCTTGCGGCGGCGCTGATTCTTGGCTTTGCCGGAGACTGGCTGCCAATCCCGCAAGAGCTGCGCCCCGCCACATTCGCATTCACACTCGTTTCGCTGCTGGCGATCCGCTCGACGCCCACGGGGCTGCTGCGCCTGCATGACAGATACGCCCGCGCCGCAGCTGCCGATGCGACAACTAGCATGGTGCGCGCTGCCGGTGCGGCGTTGGTGGCGATTTTTGCGCCGTCGATTGAAGCGTTTCTGATCGTCTGGGGCCTGGCTGAGCTGGCAACTGCGGCCATGTATTGGCGGCTGGCCGCGCGGACCGAGCCAATTCACTGGCAGCGCTTCAGCCTGACGCGCCTGCCGCACGAACAGCCCAAGGCATGGCGCTTTGTCATCGGCACCAGCCTGTCCGCGGCAGTGAGCACGGCGAGCCGCAAGCTGCTGGTGCTGCTGGTTGGCGTACTGGGCGGCGCTGCACTAGCGGGGATTTACCGGGTGGCGTCGCAATTGGGTGAAGGGCTGCTCAAGGTCGCACAGGCGCTGCTGCGGGCGGTCTATCCCGAACTTGTGCGCGATCCGGACAAGGCCAAGGCGCTGGCCGGGCAGATCACACGCATTGCCGTGATTACCGGGCTGGCGGTGGTGGTGCTGTCGCTGCTGGCGGGCGAATGGATTATCCTTGCGATTGCCGGGAGCGCCTTCCTAGCAGCCTATTGGCCGATGGTCTTGCTCAGCGCGTCGGCCGCGCTGGAACTGGCCGGGGCGAGCCTTGAAGCCTTGCTGGTGGCGCGTGGTCGAGCGATTACAACGCTGCTGCTGCGCGGGGTGCCGCTCGTTATCGGTCTCGTCGCATTGCCGTGGCTGGTGACCGCACTAGGCGCGACGGGCGCAGCTTTGGTGGTCTTGGGGTCGAGCGCTGTGAGCGTGGTGGGCTTCGCGATCACAAGCCGCAGCTCGCAATAACGTCAGCACGACCAAGAATTAGCGGTTGACGCAGGACTCTATGTTGGCGTTGGCGTTGGCGTTGGCGTTGGCGTTGGCGTTGGCGTTGGCGTTGGCGTTGGCGTTGGCGTTGGCGTTG
>JGI24025J20009_10002811_pt1 | contig 12188 bp, 14 predicted proteins | sample Cruoilmetagenom3_FD_20009 | JGI IMG/M metagenome (IMG submission 20009)
ATCGGCTCAGTTTTTTTTGCCCGACCTGTCCCCCGACAAACCGAGCAGGGATTATCGATGACAACTCCTCTGCCTAAACATTGTGGGCATGGTCTGCTTATGCTGAAAAACCCTTGATTTTGAGCTATCTGTCCTCTTCCTCCACAGGTAGGACATTTTTTTGGAAATGTACCTGGTTTAGCACCGGTTCCTCCACAATTAGAACAAACTTTCTCACGCATAACATTAATTTTGACGGCCGCTCCTTTTAAAGCCTGTTCAAAAGAGAGTTGAACATTATATTGAAGATCTCGACCTTTCTCGGGCGCTTCATAACCTCGCCTTTTCTTTCCTGTTCCAAAAAGATCAAAGATATCGGAGAATTGGCCAAAGTCGCCAGATGGTGCGCCAAAACCAAAATCCGCACCCGGGCGAAAGCCCGACTCAAAAAAGCGCGCACCCTGATCATATTCCTGTCTTTTCTTGGGATTTCCCAAAACTTCATAGGCTTCAGATATCTCTTTAAACTTCTCCTCTGATTTTTTCTTCTCGCCTTCCGAAGCTCGATCGGGATGATATTTACGCGCAAGCTTACGATAGGATTTTTTAATCTCATCCTGAGTTGATTTTTTATCTACACCTAATATTTCATAATAATCTTTACGTCTTCGGTTTGCCATCTTATTTCAACTTTCCATCTCTTAATTTAGTGTGCTTAATCTTTCGCTTAATTTTCTTCCTCTTTTTGTTCGTTGTTCTTTTCTTTTGATTCGCAGCCCTTAGCCACCTTAACAATAGCCGGTCTTAAAACTTTCCCTTTTAAAAGGTAACCTTTTTGTATGGCCTCAACCACCGTACCTTCTTCATGTTCATCGCTCTCAACCTGCATTAGCGCTTCGTGTTCTTGTGGATTAAAACGTTGTCCGGCGGAATCAATCGCCTCCAACCCCTCTTTTTTTAAACTATCTACAAGGTGAGAATAAACCATCTCTACACCCTTCTTAAAAGCCTCAAAATCAGCAGCATCTCGAGCAGAGCTCAAAGATCTTTCAAGGTTATCCAAAACAGGCAAGATTTTTATAACAATATCTTTGCAAGCAAACTCTAAAAAGTTAGTTTGCTCTCTAACAATCCTTTTCTTGTAGTTTTCAAACTCGGCTTGAAGATGTTTAAGTGTGTTGACATAATCCGCAAGCTCATTTTCCTTCTTTTTTATCTGCTCCTTAAGAAAAGTGTTTTCCTTTTTTAAATCCTTTTTTTTCTCTTTTTGCTCCGTTTTTTTCTCATTGCCCTTAGTAACTTTTTCTTCTTTTTCTTCGTTCATTAATCATACCTCCGACCTATAAGAGAAGAGGAAGGACTCATGCCTAAAGTGAGCCCTTCCTTCCACAATTTATTTTTTCTCTTCTTTTTTATCCTCATCGACTACTTCATAATCAGCATCTACGACTTCGCCTTCTGCAGAAGCGCCTGGTTGCTCTCCACCGGCTTCCGAACCACCCTGACCCTCTTTCTGCTGAGCTTGAGCATAAAGCACCTCTGCCAACTTATAGGACGCTTGTTGTAACTTCTCCGTAGCTTCTTTTATCTTCTGAACATCAGAGCCCTTAAGAGCTTCTTTAACTTCAGCCAAAGCACTTTCAACGTTTGTCTTATCATCAGCGCCAAGTTTATCGCCAACTTCTTTAAGACTTTTTTCGGTGGTGTATATTAAGTTATCAGCATTATTTCGAATTTCTGCTTCCTCTCTCCTCTTAGCATCCTCTTCAGCATGAGATTCAGATTCTTTAACCATTTTCTCAATATCATCGCTTGAAAGAGTGGATGTCCCTGTTACGGTCATTGTCTGCTCTTTGCCTGTGCCAAGATCTTTGGCGGACACATGCACAATTCCATTGGCATCAATATCGAAGGCCACCTCAATTTGCGGTATTCCTCTTGGCGCGGGAGGGATACCCACCAAATGAAAACGACCCAAGGTTTTATTGCCCACCACCATTGAACGCTCTCCTTGAAGAACATGAATTTCCACACTATTTTGCCCGTCATCAGCGGTGGTAAATATTTCACTTTTTCTAGTAGGAATAGTTGTGTTACGCTCAATCAACCTAGTGAATATTCCCCCTTTAGTCTCAATCCCAAGCGAAAGAGGGGTAACATCAAGCAATAGCACATCTTTTACCTCACCTTTAAGGACACCGGCTTGAATGGAAGCACCAACGGCTACCACCTCGTCAGGATTAACTCCTTTATGGGGTTCCTTCCCGGTTAGTTTTTTAACCAAATCACGCACAGCCGGCATACGAGTAGAACCACCCACAAGAATCACGTGATCAAGATCTTTAACATCGAGGCCGGCGTCTTTTAATGCTCGATTAAAAGAATTAGCACACTTTTCAAGCAAATCCGCAGTCATCTTCTGAAACTCGGACCTCGTTAAAGTTATATCGAGATGTAACGGACCCTGCTCCGTGGCCGTAATAAATGGTAGATTAATACTTGTAGTTTGCATTGTAGATAATTCACACTTGGCCTTCTCGGCAGCTTCTCTTAAACGCTGTAATGAAACCTTATCCTTTCTTAAATCAACACCATTCTTTGACTTAAAATCCTCGGCCATCCAATCAACAACTCTCTGATCCCAATCGTCTCCACCAAGATGTGTATCCCCACTGGTCGCTTTAACCTCGAAAACACCTTCTCCCAGGTCAAGAATGGAAATATCAAAAGTACCGCCGCCCAAATCAAAAACAAGTATTGTTTCCTCTTTCCCTTTACCTAAACCATAAGTAAGAGAAGCAGCCGTGGGCTCGTTGATGATTCTCAACACCTCAAGTCCCGCAACAACCCCCGCATCTTTGGTTGCTGTCCGCTGCGCATCGTCAAAGTAAGCAGGAACAGTTATAATAGCCTGCGTTACTTTTTCTCCAAGATAAGCCTCAGCATCCCTTTTTAGTTTCTGAAGAATAAATGCCGAAATTTGCTCGGGCGTGTACTCCTTATTTTCAATCTTTATCTTCTTTTTGGTCCCCATTTCTCTTTTGATAGATCTGATGGTGTGCTCCGGATTTACTATTGCCTGCCTTTTAGCCACTTCTCCCACAAGCACTTCACCTGTTTTAGAAAAGGCTACAACGGATGGCGTCACCCTGCCACCTTCTGCATTGGGTATAACGGTAGGCTCACCAGCTTCCAATGCTGCCATACAAGAATTAGTCGTGCCCAAATCAATCCCTAAAACTTTCCCCATTTCGCTCACTCCTCATAAAAATACTTTAAAATTTTAGTTCATTATTAATATAAAATCTAAGTCCAATATTGTCAAGTTTTTTAAAAAAATTTCTTGCTCATTGAAAATAAAGATTATAAAATCTTTTTTCAGATAAAATTAAAGGGAGAAGTTACGATACAGCAGTTTTAATAAAAAGCAGAGACTTCTTACTTGCCACGATAAATGCAACAGCAAGTGTACTAATTGGAATAATATCCCTTTTAAGCGGAATAGCCATAGGTCAAATACTTTAAAATTTCTCTTTACAAAACTTTTTTATTTTTGTATAAAGTTTTTAAACAGCAAATTAAGGAGGAGTAAATATGCCCAAACCAATTATTGACACCGACGAATGTACGGGATGTGGAATTTGTGTAGATGCTTGCCCCAATGATGTGCTTGAATTAATAGACGATGTATCAACCGTAGTTAATGAAGAAGCATGCACAGGATGTGGTGCTTGCGCAGAAGAATGTCCAATGGAAGCAATCAAAATAGAAGAAAATTAAATTTAAAAACAACTTAAATACTTAAAAGAAAAGCTGAGGCAAATGCCTCAGCTTTTCTTTACCATTTCTATAAAGTAATCATGAATTCTCTTATCCCCGGTTAACTCCGGGTGAAATGCTGTAACTAAAAGTCTTCCCTCTTGAGCCATTACAATTTTACCCTTAAATTTGGCCATAACGTGAACGTCTTTGCCAATTAACTCAATCCAGGGAGCTCTGATAAAAATCCCGGTAAACGGATTCTTCCCAATGCCGGGGATTTCCAGGTCCGCTTCAAAACTTTCCTTTTGTCGACCAAAAGCGTTTCTTCTAACCTCTATATTCATCAAGCCAAGAGTATATTTATTACCCCCAACAACCTTTTGTGCCAAGAGAATTAATCCAGCACATGTTCCATATATTGGCATTCCGTCTTTATAAAGCTCTTTTATAGCATCATCAAACCCATACTTTGCCATCAGCTTCCCAATGACCGTGCTCTCTCCACCGGGAATTATGAGTGCATCTATTTTGGAAAGCTCATGGGGTTTTTTTATAGAAACCCCATGAGCTCCAGAATTCTCTATCATTTGGATATGTTCCCTCACCGCACCTTGAAGAGAGAGCACACCAATATTTAACTTATTCAAAATTTCATTCTCCACTCCGGGATTTTAAATAAAGAAAGGCATTGATAGAAACGTGCTTACCATCCTCTGTGCTGTATTAACTTCTCTTTTTCAATTTCACTTATCTCAAGACCCGCCATTGCTTCACCGATACCCTTAGAAACCTCGGCGAGAACTTCCGGATCATTAAAATGCGTTGTAGCTTCAACAATTGCTTTAGCGCGTGCTTCAGGATTTTTTGACTTAAATATGCCTGAGCCCACAAAAACACCGTCCGCTCCCAACTGCATCATTAGGGCAGCATCGGCCGGTGTAGCTATTCCACCAGCCGAGAAGTTTACGACGGAAAGTTTTCCTGTCCGCGCTACTTCACACACAAGTTCGTAGGGAGCTTGCAATTTCTTGGCAGCCGACATCAATTCTTCTTTCTTTAGACTTTTCAGCCAACCGACTTCTCCCGTTATGGTCCGCATATGACGAACGGCTTCAACAACATTACCGGTTCCCGCTTCTCCCTTGGTCCGTATCATGGCCGCTCCTTCACCAATGCGTCTTAAGGCCTCCCCTAAATTTGTAGCTCCGCATACGAAAGGTACGGTAAAGTCGAACTTGTCAACGTGATTTGCTTCATCGGCAGGTGTGAGAACCTCGCTTTCATCAATATAATCCACTCCTAAAGACTCAAGAATTTGAGCCTCCACAAAATGCCCTATTCTCACCTTGGCCATTACGGGAATGCTAACCGCCTTCATAATTTCCTCGATAATCAGAGGATCAGCCATGCGAGCTACGCCTCCGGCGGCACGAATATCCGCAGGAACGCGCTCCAATGCCATAACCGCAACTGCGCCTGCCTCATCAGCTATTTTAGCCTGCTCAGCATTGGTAACATCCATAATCACGCCACCCTTGAGCATCTCAGCAAGCCCGGCCTTAACTTTAATGGTACCCCTTTTAACCATCAAATTACCTCCAAATATTTTCATTTAAACAACTCAATTTTACAAAATTAACTCAAAAGTAGCAAGATAAACGGCTTGCTTGAGTCCAACAAAAACCCTAAATTAAAATTTATCACAAAATCTTGATACAAACATGACTTCTTGACCGAATACCCAAAAAATAGTTTAATGTAGTTAATGTACCTTTACTTTTGGAGTACCTATGTTTGGATTTAGGGCTAATTCGGTAAGAGATGATTCTTTACTTTACTCAAATGTGTGGTCGCTATATAAAACATTAGCTCCAAAATTTTCAAATTTACCAAAAAAAGAGCAATCTTATCTAATAAAACATGCCATCGACACAGCTTACCATACTTCACAAATTGCCGAATCAATGGAGATTTCTTCACGAGAAATGCAATTTCTTGAAGCAGCGGCCCTGCTCCTTGATGTGGGAAAAACTGAAATACCGGTGAATATTCTCACTAAAAACAGCCCACTAACTCTCAAAGAGTATTGGACGGTTCAAACTCATCCCTTCTTTAGCGAGATGCTAACAAAGCCTTTAGACAAAAAAATTGCCTCTGTTATAAAAAAACACCACGAAAGAATAGACGGCCGTGGTTATCCGGGTGGCTGGAGGGAGGAAGAGATATGCCTTTCAGCAAGAATATTATCGGTGGCAGATAGCTACGCCGCTATGCGCTCGGACACCCCATACAGAAAAGCCTTAAACAAAATGGACGCGATGAAAGAGCTTGAAAGAGGGAAAAATAAACAATTTGACCCGGCAATTGTAAATGCATTTGGTGAAGCGTTAAACAAACCAAAAAACAAACTTAATGCTCTCCTTTTATTTCCTCTAACAAAACTACAATGTCTTAAAGACGCCGCTGCTTGTCTTACACCGCTACAAAGTGCGGCCGCAATAACCGGAGCTACCTTAGTTTTGAGCTTTGGAGCAGGTAAAACCCTTGCAGATAAAAGTAACGAGGCAAAGGCAAAATTTTTAGCTCAAGACGCGGAAATTAAAATTGCTCTCGAAATGAAAAGGGAGGATGAAAAATCCCTAATTCAAGAAGATATTACCATCTTTCAAAAAGAAACAAATCAAAAATCCTTGGCAAATGAGACTGCCGAGATCTTCTCAAAAAATGTTGGCGATGGTGCGGATAAAACTTCATTAAAACCCCAAACCAAAAAACAGGTTCAGACCAAGACCCAAACAATGAATCAAAGAAAAGCCCAAGCCGATATACTCAATTGCCCACCTCAAAATCAATATTGTGAGCCACAACAAACCCTCGATTCTAATCAAGGACCAAGACAAGAAAGAGAAGAGTCGCCATTCATTTGCCCAACACAAAATCCCGGATTTACAACTTCCAATGACGACACAAACACTGAAGAAAACAACATTTTTAATGATGGTAATGGCTCTGAAAACAGCGGTACTAATTCTAATAATTGCGAAGAAGACGTGCAAAATGATAGCTCGTTTATAAAAATTTCAGGGTGTGATAGTTCCAAGCATTAATTTTACAAGTCTCTTAAACCTGACATTTTGGACAAAAATGTGCGCTTCTTCCCCCTACTTTGATTCTTTTAATGAGAGAGCCGCATGCTTTGCAAGGCTTCCCCATCCTACGGTAAACCTTGTGACGAGGGACAAAATCCCCTTGTTTTCCAAATAAATCCACGTAATCATCCATCGAAGAGCCCCTATAACTGATGGCCGATGACATTATCTTTCTTATTCCCTCATGCAATCTGGCAATTTCATCTTCCTTTAAGGTGGCAACATTTCTTTCTGGATGGATACCGGCATAAAAAAGCGCTTCGTCTGAATAGATATTCCCTATTCCGGCTATAAAATGTTGATCCAGGAGAAGAGACTTGATCTTACCCGACCTTTTTCCGGCTAAAATATTGCGAAATTCATTGAGGCTCAGTTCCAAAGCTTCCGGCCCAAGTTTTTTCAGTTCCAACACTTCTTTAAGTTTCCCCGATACAAGCTTAACATACCCAAACCTTCTTAAATCCCAAAATCTCAACTGATGTCCATCATTCAAATTGAAAATTAGATGGGTATGTTTTTCTATAGGTACACTTGGCCTTAAAAGCAACAACCGTCCCGTCAATTTTAAATGTATCAGCAAGCTGTCTCCTGTAGATAGTTTGATAATTAAGATCTTTGCGCGCCTTTTTACATCCTTTATAAAAGCACCTTCTACCCTTTCTTTAAACTCCTCCACGGTGGTGTTTCCCAAGGGTTTATCCGATATTACTTTGGTGCTCTCTATTTTCTTTCCTTCAATCTCCTCTTTCATCTGTAATCTTATGGTTTCAACTTCCGGCAACTCAGGCATCTTAATCATCACCTTTTAAAAAGTTTCTTTTAAAACTTTTAAACTCAACACTTCCTACCCTAATATACTATATGCTCATCAAGGTCAACTTTCTTCTCAATTAAACGAGTTTTTAAAGGATAGCCCATGGGGATTACCGCCATAAGCTCATTTTTGGTCTCAAAAAAATCCTCGATGAATTCTTGTGGCATGAGAAGCGGCACACCGAGCCAAACGGCTCCAAGACCTCGGTCATGACACGCCAAAAGCATATTTTCTATGGCCGCCGCGATGCTCTGAACCTCCATTATATGAAGGGCCTCTTTTTTGCTTTGCCTAAAATATTTGCCTGCGGACTCACAAAAAGAACCATTGTTAAAAACAGTAACTATAACAGGAGCATCTTTAACCATTTTACCAGCATACTTTAACAATCTATTGACATAAAACCCCGTATATTCCTTATAACGTTCTTCCTTGGAGATACTCAAAAACATATCTCCAAGCTCGTCCTTTTTGTCCCCTTTAAGCACCACAAACTTCCACGGCTTGCTGTTGTGGGCAGAGGGCGCGCAACAACCGGCTTTAAGAATTTGCTTTAAAACATTATCGGGGATTGCCTCATCTTTAAAATGCCTGATGCTACGCCTTGTATTTATCGCTTCAATTGTTTCCATAGTTTCCTCCCAACAGATTTTTCAACACAAAACTCGTCCTTTTTACAAAAAATTTAAACTTTGGTCAACTCCTGTATCGAAAGAGGCTCGCCTTTTAATGAATCTCTTGAAAGCAAAATGGCACCAGACCTGCACTTTGTGACACATACCCCACATCCCATACATTTATCATAGTTTATCGCGACTTTGCTGCCATCCATTTCAATAGCACCGAAGGGACAAATTTCTAAACATAAGCCACATTTTAAACACACCCCTTCATCAATCTTTGCAACATAGCCAGACGAAGCAAGCATCGGAATATCGTAATCCTTAAAGGCTTTCATCCCGGCACAACAACAGCTGCAACAGTTGCAGATAGCATAAAACCTGTTTCCCATGGCGCTTTTAAACCATGCGGTGTGAATATGACCTCGCTCATCCTCCTCTTTTAAAATCTGAAGAGCTTCTTTCTTAGATATTCTCCTTGCTCCTTTAGTTTTATGCTCAATCACAAAACTCACAAAAGGTTCACCTACAATCAAACAAACATCCAGCGGTAAGCAGGGATTTTTCACCGAAAGACGGCAAGGACAATCAACCACTCCAACACTATCCGGATTCTTAATTATGATATCCCGCGCACGTTTGTAGGGAATAACTTGTTCGAGATCAACAAGAGAGACTTCTTTGTCTAATTTTATAAGAGACTCAGCGTCCGCAAGCTTGATGACCTTGCCGTGATAGGAACTTTTAAGCTGTCTTTTCGCCGAATTAACTGAAAAAAAAGGATTAATTCATAAATCTTACCCCCTGTTCTAAAAATGGACACGTATGTTTTAGGCCACTTCAAATAAAAATAGCCGTGAAGAAACCTTAAAGGACTTGTTAACCCGTGAAGCCGGGCAAACTCTTTGGTTGAGGTCTTGGCTTTTTTGGAAATAAAAAACCCCATAATCACACCAAGCAAAAAGGGGGTTAACGTTTTTCTTTTCTTCACACAATACCTCGTTTACCTCGTTCTAAAGTGAACCCATACTATATCAAAAAAATTTTAAGGGCCGCTACAAAAAGACTAATATTTCAGGATCGGCGGTAAATCTTTTAACGATTCTAAAATCATATAATCAGAGCCAAAAAACTTCGCCTTGACCAGATTATTAACGTAACTACTTAAACTGAAAATTGATTCGAAAAATGTTCTTTCGGGATATTCTTCGACAATTGGTTCCTCGATTCCAGCAAGTTTCGCTGCCTCATCAACTGCATCCTGATAATTTCCCAAAACATCCACCAACCCCAATTTCTTCGCCTGCATCCCGCTAAATAATTCCCCCGTGGCCAATTTTTTAACTTCCTCAACATCCAAATTTCTGCCTTCAGCCACTTCCTCTATGAACTGGCCATAAAGCTCATCTGAGAGAGTTTGCCACAACTTTTGTTCCTCCTCGGTCAACTCTCTTGAAAACATGTCTTTGTGTTTTCCCGACTTAATCGTTTGAGTCTTTATACCCAATTTCTCATAAAGTCCGCTTAAGTCCATAAATTGAGAAATAACTCCAATGCTCCCGGTCAGTGTTCCTTTTTTTGCAACAATTTTGTCCGCAGGAGCTGATATATAATATCCGCCCGAAGCAACCATATCCCCCATAAAAACGACTATTGGTTTTTCCATTCTCTTAATTTCCTGAGCAATTTCCTGAGAAGCAGCCACAGCTCCTCCCGGACTATTTATTTTTATAACGATGGCCTTAACTGCCGAATCATTTTTTGCCCTATCAAGTTGCTCCCGCACAAAATCCGGTGTAATTGCCACCGAAGCCATAAGCCCCTCTTCCCCTTCAGAAGCAATTGACCCGCTCAGTGAAATTACTGCCACCTTGTCCCCGCTTAACCCAATGCCTGTACCAAAAAGAAGAATGGCAACTACCGCTAAATAAAAAAGCAGAGCGATTCCCACAACTACACCAATTATTATTTTAGTTCTTTTCTTCATCCTAAGTCACCTGTTTCTTTTTCAATCCAATCCATAAATTCCATATTCCCTCCGCTAATATTAAACACGCTTATCGCGGGAATTTTATAACTGTGAATTTCCTTAACCTCTAATATAACATCTCTTGCTTTACTTTCTGTTGTTTTTGCAAAAATTAACGCCTCGGTGCCCTCACAAATCTTGCCTCCCCACCAATAATGAGACTCTACCCCCGGGACAATATTTACACAGGCAACAAGCCTTTTTTCAAGCAAGTCCCGAGCAATAAATCGAGCCTCTTTAATGTCCGATGCAGTTATATAAATTAAAGAGTAAGTCAATTTGCCTCCTTTTTTTGGTTGGTAGTCGTTAGTTGGGAGCGAGAAGTGAATTTAATTTTACGTTACAATTCTTCACTCTTTATTCTCCATTTTTTCGTAATGAGCTGCACCCTGCTTTTTGAACCGTTTTCTTAAACATCTAAGCGTAAGCGACAGTTTTAAATTGGCTGGCTACATACTCATCGGGAGTCATGTAGTCAAACGTTGAGTGTAAACGTTCTCCATTATAATAGGAAATCGCCTCATTGATAAGAGCAATCACCTCCTTTTCGGTTTTGGCATCGGCAAATACATCTCCCCATTCTTCTTTAAGGCGGCCAAAGAAGGATTCAACTTCCGGATTATCTGCCGGTGTCCCTTTCCTTGAGTAAGAGAGCGTAACCAAATCCTTTACAAGCGCTGTTACATAAGAGTAGCTGGTGTAGACCGATCCCTGATCCGAGTGGAAGATGACCTTCGATAAATCAACATTTATCTTTTTTAAGTACCTTCGCGCTTTTCGGTATGCGCCTATCACCAGCGAGATGCGAGGGCTTTTGTCAATTGTCCACCCCAGCAAGCGCTTGGTGTTAATATCGAGACACGCGGCAAGATAAACTTTGCCACTTCCATAGACTATCTCCGTAACATCGCAGCAGATAACTTGAAACGGAGTCGGACAAGAGATACCCCTGATAACATTGACCGACTCCCCAAAGCCATCTAATATTTTCTGGAGGCCGCTTTTAGCTCGTCTTGTCTTGCGTTTTATAGCAAGCTTCCAGGCTCTAAGAAGTTTCCTTAAGACCTTGTGATTGATAATATATCCTCTCCTTTTAAGCTCAGCCTGAATTCTTCTGTATCCATAGCCCGGGTGCTTATCAACAATATCGGTGAGTTCCTTCTTCAGGTGCTCATATCGGGCAATCCAGTCTTTCTTGTTTAACTCGTAGTAATAGCTCGACTTGGCTACTCCCAAGAGAGCGAGACATCGTAAAAGACCATATTTTTTTGCATGTGCTTGTATGAGGGTAACTTTTACCTTTAACGGCAGGAGTAGTGCCGCAAGAAGTTTTTTGCCAATTCCAGCTCAACCGTTTGCTTGCCAATGATTTTTTGCAGTTCCTCAATCTGTTTGTAGGGATTGTTGGCAGGAGTTGGCTTTTCAAACAAGATATGTCCTTTATTGATAAGTTCTTGTCTCCACCTGCCGATAAGATTGGGGTTAAGATCATAGTCTCGCGCAATTTCAGCTACGGTGCGCTCACCCATCATGGCTTCTACCGCAACCTGGAACTTAAACTTTCCTGAATATCTCCTTCGATTTTTTCCCATGACAACCATTCCTTTCTTTTTTCATATTGTACCGGTTGCCACTCACTCTTAGCTATTAGTCCAATCTCAGGGGCTCAGATCCAAGCTCCTCTTCGGTATCATATCTTCGGTAACCAACATTTCTTCTTACCACCGAATAGTTCTTCTGCTCTACAAAGCAGTTATCATTTTTTCTGTAGGGTCTGCTTCGGGTGAAGGTGATTTTTTCCTTTTCACAGAACCTAAAAAGATGGGCATTGATAA
>JGI24025J20009_10002812_pt1 | contig 12183 bp, 10 predicted proteins | sample Cruoilmetagenom3_FD_20009 | JGI IMG/M metagenome (IMG submission 20009)
TGAAGAAGTAATGGGTAACGTAATTGATGGCGAAGATGGAGTATCATAATCCAGTTTTATTAAAAGAAAGTATTGATGGTTTAAATATTAAACCTAATGGAATATACGTTGATGTTACTTTTGGTGGTGGAGGTCATTCAAAGGAAATATTAAGTAGGCTAAATGAAGAAGGAAAATTATTTGCATTTGATCAAGATGAAGATGCAAAACGAAATATAATTGATGACGACCGATTTACATTAATTCCACAAAATTTCAGATTTATAAAAAGATATTTAAGGTTTTATGGTGTAAAGAAAGTGGATGGTATTTTGGCTGATTTAGGTGTTTCTTCACATCAGTTTGACGAAGCTGAACGTGGTTTTTCTACACGATTTGATGCTGATTTAGATATGAGAATGAATCAATCGGGTGAAATATCAGCATTTCAAGTTGTCAATTTTTATGATGAAGCAAAATTAAGTGATGTATTGTTTCAATATGGAGAATTGCGAAATGCCAGAGCAATAGCTAAAAAAATTGTTGAAGTACGTGCGGAAAAGAAAATTAAAACAAGCTTTCAGTTAAAGGAAGTTTTAAGTGAATTCATTCCAAAAGCTATTGAACATAAAATATTAGCGCAAATATTTCAAGGAATTAGAATTGAAGTAAATCAAGAAATTGAAGTTTTAAAAGAATTTTTACAGCAAATACCTGAAATATTAAATAAGGAAGGAAGGTTAAGTGTAATATCATACCATTCTTTAGAGGATAGGTTGGTAAAACGATTTATTAGAAATGGTTTATTTGAAGGTGAGCCTGAAAAAGATTTTTTCGGAAATATTAATGTTCCAATGAAAAAAGTTGGAAAAATGATAATCCCAACACCGCAAGAAATTAAAGTAAATAATAGAGCGAGAAGTGCAAAATTGAGAATAGCAACATTAAAGTAATGTCTAAATTCAAAAAAAGCATATATGAAATATTAAAAGGGAATTTTTTAGTAAGTAATGATTCCTTTAAAAACTGGCGTTTTATCTTATTTATAGTTGGGTTAATGTTATTGATGATTGCGAGTTCACATAGTTCAGATAAAAAGGTAATGGAAATTGCCAGACTTAATAAAAAAATAAAAGAATTAAGATCAGAATTTCTTGATACTCGTTCAATCTCAATGAGATTAAAATTAGAATCAACAATAAAAAATAAGGTTTTAGCATTGGAATTAAAACCAAGTGAAACCCCACCACAAGTAATAAAAGTAATCTTAAAAAAATAATAACTGTTGGCAACTACAAAAAAAGGCATATTAAACAAATTGTACTTTGTACTTGTGTTTATCACATTGTTTTTGGTGGTTATAATAGTTAGGTTAACTGATATTCAATTTGCTGATGGTGAGAAATATAGAAATTTATCTGAGCAGCTAACCTTAAGAAATGACACCATTTTTTCAAATAGAGGAAGTGTGTTTTCAGCTGATGGAAGTTTGTTAGCAACCTCAATGTCGCAATATGAAATTAGAATGGATGTTGTTACAGTTGATGCNNTAATTTTTGAAAAAGAGGTAAGNAATTTAGCTGTGGAATTATCAAAAATGCGTGGAAATACAGTTTCTCATTGGGAGACAAAATTTAGAAAGGCAAGAAATAACAAAAACAGATACTTGTTTATTGCCAGAAAATTGGGTTACAATGATTATATGAAAATTAAAGGTTTTCCAATTTTTAATCTAGGAATGTATAAAGGAGGTTTTATTGCTGAACAGTCTACCGTTAGAGCGCATCCTTTAGGAAAGGTTGCTGAAAGAACTATAGGTTATGATGATTATAGAGGAGCGCCAGGGATAGAAGGAGCTTATAGGAATTATTTAAAAGGTAATCACGGTTGGAGGTTGAAACAAAAAATTGCTAAAGGACAGTGGAAACCAATTAATGATACAAATGAAAAGGAGCCAGTTGATGGTAAAGATATTGTAACAACTATTGATGTTAATATCCAAGATATTGCTCACCATTCATTATTAAGGCAGTTAGAGTTTTATAATGCTGAACATGGTTGTGTGGTGGTTATGGAAACTAAAACTGGGGAAATTAAAGCAATCTCAAATTTAGGTCAAAACTCATTAGGTAAATATTACGAAAAAAGAAATTATGCTGTTTATGAATCTCATGAACCTGGATCTGCTTTTAAAGTAATGGCGATGGTAGCTGCCTTAGAAGCAGGTGTAATTGACACAAGTACGGTAGTTGATACGGGTGAAGGGAAATATAGAATGTACGGCAGATATATTAACGATTCTAAAAGAGGTGGTTATGGAGAAATTTCTGCAGCAAGAGCACTTGAAGTTTCTTCAAATATTGGATTTGCAAGATTGATTGATGAAAATTTTAATAAAAAACCTGAAGAGTTTATTGATATTTTAAAAGGAATGCATTTAAATAATAAGCTAGGTTTAGTTATTAAAGGTGAAGGAAAACCTGAAATTCCTGGACCTGGTGATAAAAAATGGAGTAAAAATGCATTGCCTTCTATAGCTTATGGATATAACCTAACATTAACACCTCTTCAAACATTAACATTTTACAATGCTATTGCAAATAATGGAGAAATGTTGAAGCCTAAGTTTGTAAAAGAAATTCGTTCCTGGGATAATCAGGTTGAAATTTTTGACAAAGTTGTAATTGATTCAAAAATTTGTTCAAATGAAACTGTTAAAAAGGTTCAAGAAGTTTTAAAAAATGTTGTAGTTCGTGGAACTGGTCAAAAATTATTTGACAAAAACTTTTCAATGGCAGGTAAAACAGGTACAGCTCGTACTGAGTATTGGAAAGAAGATTGGGCAACTAACAGACGTTATATTTCATCTTTCACAGGCTATTTTCCTGCTGAAAACCCAAAATACTCTTGTATAGTAGTGATTCATAAGCCAGATAGAAAAATAGGTTTTTATGGAGCTGACGTTTCTGGTCCGGTTTTTAAAGATATTGCTCAAAAAATTTACACTTCAAACCATATTATAAATACCATTGATAAAGTGACACCAGATTTTGCAAGTGTAAAAAATAACTATGATGCTTATTATAAAGTGTCAAATAAGGAACTTAATTCAATCCCGAATGTGAAAGGAATGGCGGCTATGGACGCCATTTCTTTACTTGAAAATCTAGGGCTTAAAGTGAGCTTTAATGGGGAAGGAAATGTAAAGGATCAATCAATTAATGAAGGGGAAAAGTTAATAAAAGGAACAACAATAGTTTTAAATTTAATATAATTGAAGTTAGCTAAAGACATATTATATAAAGTTAGTATTGATTCAATTCAAGGTAGTACTGAAAAATTGATAAGTGCTATTGTTTTTGATTCAAGAGAAGTAAAGCAAAATACGTTGTTTGTGGCTCAAAAAGGATTGACTTTTGATGGACATCAATTTATTAGTAAAGCAATTGAGTTAGGTGCTACAGTTATTGTTTGTGAAGAATTTCCTAAAAATTTAATTCAGAATATAACTTATGTTAAAGTTTTAGATTCTAATAGCGCTTTAGCAATTATAGCTTCAAACTTTTATGATAACCCTTCTTCAAAATTAAAATTAATTGGGATTACTGGTACAAACGGTAAAACCACTATTGCAACATTATTATATAAATTATTTCAAAAAGCAGGTTATAAAACAGGTTTGCTATCAACTGTAAAAATTTTGGTTGATACAATTCAGTATAATGCAACACACACAACACCAAATTCAGTATTAATTAATAAATATTTGAATGAAATGGTTGAGTTGGGTGTTGATTTCTGTTTTATGGAAGTTAGCTCTCACGGAATTCATCAAAAAAGAACCGAAGGGTTACAATTTTCAGGCGGAGTTTTTACCAATTTAACACACGATCATTTAGATTATCATAGCACATTTAAGGAATATAGAGATGTAAAAAAATCGTTTTTTGATTCCTTACCAAAAGCTGCATTTGCATTGGTGAATATGGATGATAAAAATGGAGTTGTAATGCTTCAGAATACAATAGCAAAAAAACAGTCGTACGCTTTAAAAACAATGGCCGATTATAAGGTTAGAATTTTAGAAAATCAATTTTCAGGTTTATTGTTAACTATTAATGGAGCTGAAGTTTGGACAAAATTAATAGGAAGTTTTAACGCTTATAATTTAGCTGCGGTTTACGGTGTGGCAAGTCTATTAGGTTTAGATGCTATAGAAACCTTAACTCGTATAAGTGAATTAGAAAGTGTAAGCGGAAGGTTTCAACATTTTATTTCAGAAGGTGGTGTAACAGCAATAATTGATTATGCACATACACCGGATGCATTAAAAAATGTATTGGAAACTATAAATGATATTAGAACAGGGAACGAACAAGTTATTACCGTTGTGGGATGCGGTGGCGATAGAGATAAAGCTAAACGACCTGTTATGGGTCGTTTAGCATCTCAATTAAGTACCCAAGCAATTTTTACTTCTGATAATCCTAGAAGTGAAAATCCACAAACAATAATTGATGAGATTGAAGCAGGAGTTGAACCTCAAAATTTCAAAAAAACGATATCAATTTTAGATAGAGAACAAGCAATTAAAACAGCAACAAAATTATCAAAAAAAGGAGATATCATTTTAGTTGCAGGAAAAGGTCATGAGACCTATCAAGAAGTGAAAGGGAAACGTACACATTTTGATGATTATGAGAAAATAACTGAATTACTAATAGCTATAGAAAGTTAAACCATGTTATATTATTTATTTGAATATTTAGAAAATCATTACAAACTAACTGGAGCTGGATTGTTTCAATACATTTCGTTTAGATCTGCTTTAGCTTTTATTGTTTCTCTACTTTTTTCAACAATATATGGTAAAAGAATTATAAACTATTTACAACAAAAACAAGTTGGCGAATCAGTTAGAGATTTAGGGTTAGAAGGGCAAGTTGAAAAAGCAGGAACACCAACAATGGGTGGAATCATCATTATTTTGGCAACGTTAATTCCAGTGTTGTTATTTGCACAAATAGATAATGTATATATCGTAATATTAGTAATAACTACTTTATGGATGGGTGCTATTGGTTTTTTAGATGATTATATTAAAATATTCAAAAAAGACAAAGCAGGTTTAAAAGGTAGATTTAAAATTTTAGGTCAGGTTACTTTGGGGATTTTTGTTGGGGCTATGTTCTATTTTCACCCAAGTATTACTATGAAAGAAAAACTTCCTCTTAAGTATCAATATGTTTCAGAAACAGGTGTGCCAGTTTTGTTTGCTGACGCAAAGAAATCAACTAAAACTACAATCCCATTTTTAAAAAATAACGAACTAGATTATGCAGATGCTCTTGGCTTTTTAGGAAATGAATTTAGAGATTACGCATGGTTAATTTTTATACCTATTATAATTTTTATTATTACAGCTGTATCAAATGGAGCAAATTTAACCGACGGGATAGATGGCTTAGCCGCAGGATCCTCAGCCATAATAGTGTTAACATTAGGGATTTTCGCTTGGGTATCAGGAAATATAATTTTTGCTAATTATTTGGATGTAATGTACATTCCAAATTCAGGTGAAATGACCATTTTTATTGCTGCATTTGTTGGGGCACTAATAGGGTTTTTATGGTACAATACTTACCCCGCGCAAGTTTTTATGGGAGACACAGGAAGTTTAACAATAGGTGGTATTATTGCTGTTTTAGCAATTGCAGTTCGTAAAGAGTTATTAATTCCAATTTTAGCGGGTGTATTTTTTATTGAAACATTATCAGTAATACTTCAAGTGAGTTATTTTAAATATTCCAGAAAAAAATATGGAGAAGGAAGACGAATTTTTAAAATGTCACCGTTGCACCATCACTATCAAAAATTAGGTTATCATGAAAGTAAAATTGTAACCCGATTTTGGATTGTTGGAATTTTATTAGCGGTACTGAGTATAGTAACTCTAAAATTGCGATAAATGAAATTAGTAGTTCTAGGAGCTGGAGAAAGCGGTGTAGGAACTGCCATTTTGGGAAAACAAAAAGGGTATCATGTTTTTGTTTCTGATAAAGGAATAATTGCAGAAAAATATAAAAAAGTTCTTTTAAATAATGACATTTCTTTTGAAGAAGGAAATCATACCGAAGCTAAAATTTTGGATGCTGATTTGGTAATGAAAAGTCCAGGAATCCCTGATACAGTTTCATTAATAATAGCATTAAGAGAAAAAGGTGTTTCTGTAATTTCTGAAATTGAGTTTGCTTCAAAATATTCAAATGGAGTTGTTGTAGGTATTACCGGTTCAAACGGAAAAACCACTACAACTATGTTGTTGAATCATATTTTGAAAAAAGAAAACCTCAATGTAAGTATGGGTGGGAATATTGGAGATAGTTTTGCGCAACAAGTAGCCGAAAAAAAATCTGATATTCATGTGTTAGAGTTAAGTAGTTTTCAGTTAGACGGGATAGAAACCTTTACACCGCATATTGCTATAATTACAAACATTACACCAGATCATTTAGATAGGTATGAAAATAAATTTGAAAATTATATCAATTCAAAATTTAGAATTACTGAAAATCAAACCAAAGATGACTTTTTGATTTATGATTTTGATGATAGAGTAATATCAAATTGGTTAAAAAACAATAAAGTGAAAGCTACTTTATTGCCTTTTTCTATTGAAAAAGAATTAGAACAAGGAGTGTATTTAAAAGAGAATAAAATAATAATAAACTATAATAAAACAGAACATAAAATAATGGGTATTTCAACTTTAGCATTAAAAGGAAAACACAACACAAAAAATGCAATGGCAGCAGCTATGGCGGCTTCATTGTTAAAAGTTAGAAAAGACACTATTAGAGAAAGTTTAGAAGATTTTGAAGGTGCTGAGCATAGACTTGAATCTGTCTTAAAAATTAATGGTGTACAATATATTAATGATTCTAAGGCAACTAATGTAAATGCAACATTTTATGCTTTAGATAGTATGAAATCTCCAACCGTTTGGATAGTAGGTGGAGTAGATAAAGGGAATGATTACTTGGATTTAATGCCATTGGTACGAGAAAAAGTTAAAGCTATTATTTGTTTGGGTGTTGAAAATCAGAAAATTGTAAATACGTTTTATAATGTAGTTGATTTAATAGTTGAAACTGCAGGTGCTGAAGAAGCAGTAAAAGTAGCATATAAAATAGCCGAAAAAGGTGATGCGGTCCTATTATCGCCTGCCTGTGCAAGTTTTGATTTGTTTGAAAATTATGAAGATAGAGGTACTAAATTTAAAAAAGCAGTTAGAGAATTGTAAATGAAGAATATCCTTAAAAATATTGAAGGAGATAGAGCAATTTGGGCTATAGTTACCGTGATGGCTATGTCTTTTTTGCCTGTATATAGTGCAAGTACGAACTTAGTTTATGTGGTAAACAATGGTACTACTACTTTTCATTTGTTTAAGCATGCTTTTTTGTTGGCTTGTGGATTCTTAATTATTTATGCAGTTCATAAAGTTCCATTTAGATACTTTAGTGGAGGTTCAGTTTTAATGCTTCCGTTAGTTTTTGTATTACTTGCTTATACATTAACTCAAGGCACAACAATTGGAGGTGCAAATGCAAGTCGTTGGATTCAAATTCCATTTATAGGTGTTGGTTTTCAAACATCAACATTGGCTGGGCTAGTAATTATGGTATATGTTGCTCGTTACTTAGCTAGAAATAAAGATAAAGAAATAACTTTTAAAGAAACACTACTTCAGTTGTGGTTGCCTGTAGCTATTATTTTAGCATTAATATTACCAGCTAACTTTTCAACAACAGCCATTGTTTTTTCAATGGTGTTATTAGTAGCTTTTATAGGTGGTTATCCACTAAAATATATTTTATCTGTTGTGGGAATAGGTGTTCTAGGTTTAACTCTGTTTGTGCTTACTGCAAAAGCATTTCCTGATGCAATGCCAAATAGAGTTGATACTTGGATTAGTAGAGTTGAAAATTTTTCTAATAAAAATGCTGAAGAGGGTTATCAAGTTGAAAAAGCTAAAATAGCCATAGCAAGTGGAGGTTTACAGGGAAGAGGACCAGGGAAAAGTATTCAAAAGAATTTTTTACCACAATCTTCCTCCGATTTCATTTTTGCAATTATTGTTGAAGAATATGGTTTGTTTGGAGCTTTGGTAGTTATTCTTATGTACTTCTTATTATTATTTAGAATAGTGATGGCGGCAAAAAAAGCGACAAGCATATTTGCAACATTATTAATAATTGGAGTTGGTTTACCCATAATTTTCCAAGCAATTATAAATATGGCAGTAGCTGTCAACTTATTTCCAGTAACAGGGCAAACTTTACCGCTAATTAGTAGTGGAGGAACTTCAATTTGGATGACCTGTTTTGCAATTGGAATTATTTTAAGTGTTACTGCAGATAAAGTAAAAAAAGAGAATCTAGAAAATGAAGAAAACCCTTTAGATATTTTACATGAAGCAATCAGTTAACATTATATTAAGTGGCGGTGGTACAGGCGGGCATATTTATCCGGCTGTTTCTATAGCAAATGAGCTTAAGGAAAAATATCCTACAGCAAATTTTTTGTTTGTAGGTGCAAAGGATAGAATGGAGATGGAAAAAGTTCCTCAGTCTGGATATGATATTAAAGGATTATGGATTTCGGGAATTCAAAGAAAATTGACTTTAAAAAACTTATCATTCCCATTTAAGCTATTAAGCAGTTTGTGGAATGCTCATAAAATCATCAAAAAATTTAAACCTGTTATTGTAATTGGGACTGGTGGTTTTGCAAGTGGCCCAACTTTGTATATGGCAAGTAGAAAAGGTATAAAAACGGTAATTCAAGAACAAAATTCTTACCCAGGAATTACCAATAAATTATTGTCAAAAAAAGCTAATAAAATTTGTGTTGCTTATGATGGTTTAGAGCGATTTTTTCCTTCAGATAAAATTATTAAAACAGGAAATCCAGTTCGTCAAGATTTATTAGCTATTGATGGGAAAAGAGATGAAGCACAAGCTCATTTTAATTTAAACCCAAATAAAAAAATACTGGTTATTATTGGAGGAAGTTTAGGAGCTAGAGCAGTAAATAATTTAATTGAAAAACACATTCATTGGTTGGTTTCAAATAAGGTACAAGTAATTTGGCAAACAGGTAAATTGTATTATGATGAATTCAAAAAATATGATGAGTTAGAAGGCGTACAAACCTATGCTTTTTTGAATAAAATGGATCTAACCTATGCAGCGGCAGATATTTTAATTAGTAGGGCAGGAGCAAGTTCTATTTCAGAATTGTGTATAGTTGGTAAACCAGTAATATTTATTCCTTCACCAAATGTTGCTGAAGATCATCAAACAAAAAATGCATTATCAATTGTAAATAAAGATGCGGCATTGTTATTAAAAGAATCTGAATTAGAAATGTTTCAAACAATGTTTAGTGAATTGTTAACTGATGAGAAATTACAACAAACATTAAGTGATAATATTAGAAAATTAGCATTGCCAAATGCTACAAAGGATATAGTAAAGGAAATTGAAAAATTAATTAGTTAAGGTTGAATTTAGATAAAATACATAACGTTTATTTTATTGGTATTGGAGGAATCGGTATGAGTGCTATTGCAAACTATTTTAAAAGTAATGGCAAACATGTAGCGGGTTATGATAAAGTTTCATCTGAAATCACAAATTCACTTCAACATATTGGAATTGATATTCATTTTGAAGATGCTGTAGATTTAATCCCTCCAGATTTTAAAAAGAGTCAAAATACCATTGTAGTTTATACTCCAGCAATATCTACAAATCACTCAGAATTAAAGTACTTTTTAGATTATAATTTTAAGGTTTTAAAGCGTTCCGAAATTCTAGGTGAAATAACTAAAAACACAACTTGTTTAGCAGTTGCAGGCACTCACGGTAAAACTACAACATCAACAATTTTAGGGCATATTTTAAAAGAAGCTGATGTAAACGCTACATCATTTTTAGGTGGAATTTCTGAAAATTACAACTCTAATTTAATTTTAGGAGGAAACGAAATTTCAGTGGTTGAAGCTGATGAGTTTGATAGGTCATTTTTAAAACTTTCACCAAACATTGCTTGCATTACTTCAATGGATGCAGATCATTTAGATATTTATGGTAATCATTCAGAATTGGAGAAATCTTTTAAAGATTTTGCAGCTAAAGTATCAGATAAATTGATTGTTAGAAAAGGGTTGCCAATTGAAGGGTTAACATACGGAATTAATGAGGATGCGGATTACGATGCTAAAAATTTAAGAATAGAAGAAGGGATTTATATTTTTGATGTGCAAACACCTTCAGAAACCATAAAAAATATACAATTAAACTTACCAGGAAAACATAATGTGCTAAATGCAGTGGCAGCTTTGGCAATGGCAAATAATTTTGGAATTTCACTTCCTGTCATTGCTAAAGCTTTACTAACATTTAAAGGAATTAAAAGGCGATTTTCGTATAAAATTAAAACGAATAATTTGGTGTTGATTGACGATTATGCACATCATCCAACTGAAATTAATGCTGTGGTAAATTCGGTTAAAGAAATGTATCCATCAAAAAGGGTCTTAGGAGTTTTTCAGCCACATTTATTCAGTAGAACAAAAGATTTTGCTAATGATTTTGCTGAAAGCTTAGCAAAGTTTGATGAATTGATTTTGTTAGATATTTATCCAGCAAGAGAATTACCAATAGCAGGTGTTACATCTACTTGGTTGTTGAATAAAGTAGCGATAAAAAATAAGTGTATTTCTTCAAAAGAAAAATTAGTTGAAAATATTTTAAAGTCAAAAGCGCAAATAATTGTTATGATTGGAGCTGGAGATATAGGTGAATTAGTAGATTTAATTAAAGATAATTTAAGTGTTAAAAATTAACTGGAATTACATAAAAGGTTTATTATTACTAGCATTAGTAGTGTTTTTATTTGGGTTTTCAATTAATAAAAACAGTATTAAAGAAGTGCATGATATTGAGGTTGAATTTGAAGAAGGAAACAACCTTTTTATGAATTACCAAATGGTTAATAAATTGTTAATACAAAATGGAGTAACAGTTAAAAACAAAGCAAAATCTGTTATAGATTTACATTCATTAGAGGCAAGTGTGCTATCACACCCCATGGTAGAAGATGCAGCTATTTTTTTAACGGTTGATGGTTTGTTGAAAGCTAAAATAAAACAGCGAACCCCCATTGCAAGAGTATTATCAAAAACAAAGAGTTATTACATTGATAAACAGGCTAAAGTAATGCCTTTATCAGCAAATCACTCAGCGAGAGTAATGTTAGTTTCTGGTAATATTAATGAGGAGGATATTAGTAAAATTCATCTTTTAGTAACAACAATTTTAAAAGATGATTTTTTAAAAAAGCAAATAATAAGCATTCAAAAAATGCCGAATAAAGAATTTGTTTTGGATACTAGAGTGGGCGGTCAAAAAATAGTTTTAGGAAAAACAGATAATTTGAAACAGAAATTGAAAAATCTAAAATCATTTTTTAGCAAAACAATGGCTGATAAAACAATAGAAAATTATATAGCAATAAATTTAAAATACAGCAACCAAGTTGTGTGTACAAAAAAGTAAATTATGGAACACAATGATATTTCAGTAGGATTAGATATAGGAACAACAAAAATTGTTGCTATGATTGGTCGTAGAAATGAATATGGAAAAATTGAGTTACTTGGTACAGGTAAAGCTAAGAGTTTAGGTGTACATAGAGGTGTTGTTAACAATATTACACAAACCATACAGTCAATTCAAATGGCTGTTGATGAGGCTATTGCGGTTTCTGGAATTAAAATTACTGAGGCAGTTGTTGGAATTGCAGGACAGCATATTAGAAGCTTACAGCATAGTGATTATATTACCCGTCCAAATTCTGAAGAAGTAATTGATGATGAAGATTTAGAAAAGTTAGAAAAGCAAGTTTACAAATTAGTAATGCTTCCAGGAGAAGAAATTATTCATGTGCTTCCACAAGAATTTAAAGTAGATGGACAAGCTGAAATTACGGAACCTGTAGGAATGTACGGAGGAAGGTTAGAAGCTAATTTTCATGTTGTTGTTGGTCAAGTTTCTTCCATAAGAAATATTGGGAGATGTATTAAAAGTGCAGGTTTAAATTTAGCCGGAATTACTTTGGAGCCACTAGCTTCAG
>JGI24025J20009_10002813_pt1 | contig 12183 bp, 14 predicted proteins | sample Cruoilmetagenom3_FD_20009 | JGI IMG/M metagenome (IMG submission 20009)
ATTGCGGGATTGCGGCGATTGGCTGCACATTTTCATAGGTCAGCCCGTGGCCAGCATGAGGCTCGATCCCGTTCTTGGCTGCCAAAGCCGACATGTCGGCAATGCGATTTAGCTCGCGCGCCACACGTTCGCTGTCTCCATCAAGATGCGCGTGGGCATATTCGCCAGTGTGGAATTCCACCACCTGAGCGCCCATCCGCAGGGCTGCGTCCAATTGCCGTTCGTTCGCCTCGATAAACAGGCTGACGCGAATATCGGCATCGGACAGGCGGGCAACAATCGGTGCGATCTGATTGTGCAGTCCAGCTGCATCCAACCCGCCCTCGGTCGTGCGCTCTTCACGCTTTTCCGGCACTATGCAGGCGGCGCGGGGTTTGTGGCGCAGCGCAATTGCCAGCATTTCTTCGGTGGCGGCCATTTCCAGATTGAGCGGCAGCTTTGTTGCGGCCTGAATGCGGGCCAAGTCTTCATCACGGATATGACGGCGGTCTTCGCGCAAATGCGCTGTGATGCCGTCTCCGCCAACGCTGGCAACAATCTCTGCTGCGCGAACCGGATCGGGATGATCCCCGCCGCGCGCATTGCGGATGGTGGCCACGTGATCAATGTTCACGCCAAGCCGCAGCTTGTCTTGATGAAAAGTTGAGGCCAATGTCAGCTCCGACTGCCAGGCTTGGTCACAGGTATCGCTGCCAGTTCTGGTGGCAGATCATTTTCAGCATAGCTGGGGAAGCTGATCTCGATCAATGGAAAGAACGGCACGCCCAAGTCCACTTCGCCAGCCGAACGATCAACCAATGCCACTTCGGCAATAACCTCGCCGCCTTCGTGCGCCACCGCAGCAATCGCTTCGCGGCTGGACAGACCAGTTGTCACCACATCTTCTACCATCAGGACCTTGGCCCCTTTTTCAAGTGCGAAGCCACGGCGCAGGTGAAATTCACCGTCGGGCCGTTCTAGAAATAAGGCATCTTTATCCAGGGCTCGGCCCATTTCGTGGCCGATAATGATCCCGCCCATCGCGGGAGAGACGACGACATCGATCTCTGCGCGAATCTCGCGCGGAATTTTTTGGGCAAGAGCGCGCGAAAGATTTCCGGCTCTTTCCGGATTCATCAACACGCGGGCACATTGTAAATAATGCGCGCTATGCCTGCCGGACGAGAGTTTGAAATGCCCCTCGAGCAAGGCATCGCAGCCGCGGAATTCAGACAGAATGTCTTCTTCATTCATCAATTTTTGATCCTTGGATTCTGAACAATTGCATCACGTTCGATACATTTTGCATAATTTTCTCCCTAGAAGCGCTTGAGGCCGTGAGCAAGCGCGCCTATAGGCCGCTTCAATCTTGCCTGAAGTAGGTAGGCCGCGCAGGGGTGCAACCGGAGAGATATTTTCGGGAATCACTACGAAAGCGCAAAATTGAATGAAGCGGAAAGCGTCAGACATATGAACCTGGGTCAATCCCGCCGATGGGCACAAAATTTCATCATGGCAATTGCTGTAGCATTTATGCTGGCGTTTGCTTTTCAGAGCGTTGCCGCTCAGGAAGCCGAGGCTGCTGCTGAAGCAGCGCCGGCATCTGATTATACACCGATGGCTCCGACTGAAGGCAAAGGCATGCCCGATGGCGGAATGCACTTCCAAGACCAATATACCGCGATCGGCAAAGATGCGTTGTTTATGCATGACGCATTCTTGATCCCGATGATGGCGGGCGTGAGTCTACTGGTGCTGGGCCTGCTGTTGTGGGTTGTTGTGGTTTATCGCCGCAAGGCCAACCCTGAGCCTTCACGCACAACGCACAACACCGCTGTTGAAGTGATCTGGACTTTGCTTCCGGTGCTGGTTTTGGTCGCTATTGCGATCCCCTCGATTTCATTGCTGGCCAAGCAATTTGAGACCCCGCCAGAAGATGCTGTGACCGTTAAAGCGATCGGTTACCAGTGGTATTGGGGTTATGAATATCCTGACAATGGCGGGTTCGAGGTTATCTCGAACATGCTGCCAAAGGCCGATGCACTGGCCAATGGCGAGCCTGCCTTGCTGGCAGTGGACAAACGCTTGGTGGTTCCAGCGAATACGCCGATCCGTTTGCAAACAACCGCTGCTGACGTGATCCATTCATTTGCTGTGCCGTCACTGTGGTTCAAGCTGGATGCGGTTCCCGGTCGTTTGAATGAGCGCATGGTGATCATTGAAGAGCCGGGCGTTTACTACGGCCAGTGCTCAGAACTTTGCGGCGCGCGTCACGGCTTTATGCCAATCGCTGTTGAGGCTCTGCCGCGCGATGAGTGGGAAGCTTGGGTGCTGGAGCAACCGGGTGGAACGCTGGCTAACGCAGATGATGCAGCTGAAGATTTGGCTGAAGAAGATGTCGAATCTGAAGCGGATGCCGCCGAAGCTGGTGACGCTGAAGGCGTTGCCGAGGCGGAAACCGCCGAAGCCGCAGAATAACTACAGAAATAGAATTCAACGAAGGTCCTGACAATTATGGCCACTACCGCAGAAGGTTTTGACGCACACCATGATGATCACGCACATGATGCGGATCATAAGCCGGGCTTTTTTGCTCGGTGGTTCATGTCGACCAACCACAAAGATATCGGAACGCTCTATCTGATTTTCGCCATTATGGCGGGTATCATCGGTGGCGCCATGTCTGGCGTTATGCGGATGGAACTGGCTGAGCCAGGCATCCAATACCTTGGCTGGTGGGTCGAATTCTTCGGCGGCGAGGCGAGCGAAAACGCCAATTATCACATGTGGAACGTGTTCATCACGGCCCACGGCCTGATCATGGTGTTCTTCATGGTTATGCCGGCGATGATTGGCGGCTTTGGTAACTGGTTCGTGCCGCTGATGATTGGTGCGCCGGATATGGCCTTCCCGCGGATGAACAATGTATCGTTCTGGTTGACCGTTGTTGGTTTCCTGAGCCTGTGTTTCTCTTTGTTTGTCCCCGGTGGAACTGGCATTGGTGCCGGCGTTGGCTGGACAGTATATGCACCGCTTTCGACATCGGGTTCATCCGGACCTGCGGTCGACTTTGCGATCTTTGCGCTTCACTTGGCCGGTGCTGGCTCGATCTTGGGTGCAACCAATTTCATCACCACCATCTTTAACATGCGCGCGCCGGGTATGACCCTGCACAAAATGCCGCTGTTTGTTTGGTCTGTATTGGTAACGGCCTTCTTGCTGTTGCTCGCTCTGCCAGTTTTGGCTGCAGCGATCACCATGCTGTTGACCGACCGGAACTTTGGCACAACTTTCTTCGATCCAGCAGGCGGTGGCGACCCTGTTCTGTACCAGCACTTGTTCTGGTTCTTTGGTCACCCCGAAGTGTATATTATGATCCTGCCCGGCTTTGGCATGGTCAGCCAGATTGTGGCGACCTTCAGCCGCAAGCCTGTGTTCGGCTATCTCGGCATGGCTTACGCTATGGTCGCGATTGGCGTGGTCGGCTTCATCGTGTGGGCCCACCACATGTATACGACCGGCTTGGACGTAAACACCAAGATGTACTTCACCGCAGCGACTATGGTCATCGCGGTTCCAACCGGCGTGAAAATCTTCAGCTGGGTGGCGACAATGTGGGGAGGAAGCCTCGAGTTTAAATCGCCACTGGTGTGGTCACTTGGTTTCATCTTCCTGTTCACCGTAGGCGGTGTAACCGGCGTGGTGCTGGCCAATGGCGGCATCGACGACAATCTGCATGATACCTATTACGTTGTGGCTCACTTCCACTACGTTCTGTCGATGGGTGCAGTGTTCTCGCTGTTCGCGGGCTTCTATTACTGGTTTCCGAAGATGAGCGGCCGGATGCACAGTGAGTTTCTGGCTCATTTGCACTTCTGGGGCTTCTTCATCGGGGTGAATGTAATCTTCTTTCCGCAGCACTTCTTGGGTATGGATGGGATGCCGCGTCGTATCCCTGACTATCCAGAGGTATTCAGCTATTTCAACCAGATATCGTCTTATGGTTATCACATCATGGCTGCGTCGATGGTCGTCTTCTTTGTCAACCTGGCTTACGCTTTCACAGCAGGTAAGCGGGCAGGAGATAACCCATGGGGCGAAGGTGCAACCACGCTGGAATGGACATTGTCCAGCCCTCCACCGTATCACCAGTTTGAAACACTGCCGGTGATCGAGGACCACCACGATTACCACGATCATCGTCCTGCCTAAGGCTGATCGGTCAGCATAGAACTTCATTCGGCTGGCCCCTGGGGGCCAGCCGTTTGCATATTGGGAGCACAGATCAGCCATGCCAGAAATGCGCCGCATCGATACAGGCGACATTACGCTCAATTGTGGGATTGAGGGTGACGGCCCGCTGGTCATCATGGTCCACGGCTTTCCCGAAAGCTGGTATTCTTGGCGCCATCAACTGACCGCGCTGGCAAAGGCAGGCTTCACCGCCTGTGCGATTGATGTTCGCGGCTATGGCCGCTCGGACAAGCCGCATCCTGTAGAGGCCTATTCCTTTGAGGCGATTGCTGGCGATCTGGTCGGATTGGCCACGGCCTTGCAACCAGGCTCTCCGGCGGTTTTGGTGGGCCATGATTGGGGGGCACCGATCGTGTGGAACACAGCGTTAGCCCATCCCGATGTGTTCCGCGCTGTGGCTGGGATGTCGGTACCCTTTTCCGGTGTTCCGCTACGTCCCTTTACAGAAATCTATCACGAGCATTTCACCAGCAAGGGCCGTTATTTCTACCAGCATTATTTTCAGGAAGAAGGTGTGGCCGAAGCCGAAGCTGAGGCCGATCCGCGCGATTTCGTGCATCGGATGATGTATTCGATCTGCGGCGATGTACCGCCAGGCGACTATTGGGACAAACCATTGGGCGCGAACTTCCTGGACGGACTGCCTGACCCTGTGCCAGTGGATTGGTTGAGCGATGCTGATCTGGATTTTTATGAAGCTGAATTCACGCATTCGGGGTTTCGTGGGCCGCTCAACCGCTATCGGAATCATCAACGCGATTTCGAATGGCAGCAAAACTTTTCTGGCCAAGTGATCGAGCATCCCGCTTTGTTCATTGGCGGAGACCGCGATCCAGCGACTTACCTGTTCAAGGCGATCGCAGATCCGGTGGCGATGATGAAATTGACGGCACCGTATTCCGAAGGGCACATTTTGCCCGGTTGTGGCCATTGGACGCAGCAAGAAAAGCCAGAACAGGTCAATCGCTTGCTGATTGACTGGCTAAGCAGAGTTTAAACGCCTATATGCAGCTCGATTCCATGGAACAGACAGGATCCCTTACCCTCCCAGCGGACTGGCGCGACTTTTTCGCGCTGACCAAGCCGCGCGTGATGACCTTGGTGATTTTCACCGGAATATGCGGCTTGTTGGCGGCACCCGGATCGATTCATCCCATCATCGGGTTCACCGCAATTTTGTGTATCGCGATGGGGGCAGGCGGCTCGGCTGCGCTGAACCAATGGTGGGAAGCAGATATCGACCGCGAAATGAAGCGCACGGCGAGCAGGCCACTTCCCTCGCAGAGACTGAAAAGAACCGATGCTCGGGACTTTGGTATATTGATTTCGGCAACGTCGGTTGCAATTATGGGATTGGCGGTTGGATGGTTGAGCGCTGGATTGCTGGCGCTGGCGATTGTCTATTACGCGGTGATCTACACAATCTGGCTGAAGCCTCGCACACCACAAAACATCGTGATCGGTGGCGGGGCAGGGGCGTTTCCGCCCATGATTGGCTGGGTCGCTGTGACAGGTGATGTCACCTTGATGCCGGTGTTGTTATTCGCGATTATCTTCATGTGGACGCCGCCGCATTTCTGGGCGCTCGCGCTGTTTGTGAAGATGGATTACGCCAAAGTCGGGATTCCGATGATGCCTGTTGTGAGGGGGGAACGGTCAACCCGCCGCCAGATCTTGGTCTATACGATCTTGCTAGCACCGGTTGCGGTTGCCCCTTGGATCATCGGTGGAACAGGTTTCATCTATGGTGTTGCCGCGCTCGCATTGTCGCTTGCATTTTTTGCGCTTTCGCTGCCGGTTGCTTTCCGGCAATCTATCGAACAAGATTCCATGCAGCCGGAAAAGCGGCTGTTTGGTTTCAGCATTTTGTATCTGTTCGCGCTGTTTGCTGCTTTGGTCATCGACCGTGTGGCGGCCGGTCAAGGATGGATTTGAGGAACACCGCAATGACTCCCGAAGAAGAAGTCGAATTTCGCAAACGCCAACGCAGCCGCAATTGGGTGGTTGGCGGTGTCCTGCTGTTTTTTGCGGTCTTGTTTTACGCGATAACGATTGTTCGCATCGGAGAATGACGGGTGACTGACGTGTCTGCGGCCACGATTGAACAAAAGAATATCCGCACTGGCATGTATGCAATGCTGGGTGCGCTAGCGATGCTGGGCATGGGCTATGCCGCGGTTCCGCTGTATGATTTGTTTTGCCGGGTAACTGGTTTTGGCGGCACGACCCAACGCGCGAGTGAAAGCGATGCCGATATTGCCGCTCGACTGGCCAACAGCTCCGGCGGCAAAACAATGTCGATCCGGTTCGATGCCAGCACGGCTCGTGATGTTCCGTGGTCTTTCCGCCCGACCCAGCCAACCGACACGGTGCAGATCGGCATTCGCGACATGGCGACCTATGTTGCGCGCAATAACAGCGATATACCGATCACTGGCACGGCGACCTTCAATGTAGAGCCAGAGCAAGCGGGCAAATATTTCAACAAGATTCAGTGCTTCTGCTTCACTGAACAGACCTTGCAGCCGGGTGAAGAAGTTCACATGCCTGTATTGTACTATGTCGACCCTGCCGCGTTAGAAGATGAGGGCATGGAAGGGGTCGAACAGATCACATTAAGCTACACTTTCCACCGGGCAATTGAGCCTGACAGCTAGTTGATGCGCTTACCCACTGGACCCGGCGGGGATGTGGCATTAAGGGCAAACGCAACAGACCACGGGATTGATTACATGGCCGGCACTAAAAATCACGATTATCACATTCTTGAACCAGACGTTTGGCCGTTGATCGGTGCCTTTTCGGCGCTGACATTCTTCAGCGGCATGGTTCTGATGATGCACGAATTGTCCTCTTGGAGGATTGTCCTTGGATTGGGCATTGTAGGCCTGATCGCAACCTTCTTTAGCTGGTTCGCCAACATTGTTCGCGAAGCGCAAGCTGGCGATCACACGCCGGTGGTGCAGCTGCATTTGCGATATGGCATGATCTTGTTCATCGCCTCTGAGGTGATGTTCTTTGTTGGTTGGTTCTGGGCGTTCTTCGATTTCGCATTGTTCCCGTCACCGCTAGAAGTGTCTTACCTTGAAGATGGGACTCAGCTGACGACCAGCCTGTTTGGTCAATCGGGCGCCGCAGCCACGTTGGTTCCTGAAGGTATGGAAGTGCTTGATGCCTTCTCCTTGCCATTGCTGAATACTCTGATCCTGCTGTGTTCGGGCACCACGGTAACCTGGGCTCACCACTCGCTGATCCACGGTGATCGTGACGGATTGAAGATGGGCCTGTGGGCAACGATTGCGCTGGGCGCAGTGTTCACCGCGATCCAGGCTTATGAATATTCGATCGCACCTTTTGTGTTCGGTCAAAACTCCTACAGCTCGGCATTTTACATGGCGACCGGCTTCCACGGTTTCCACGTTTTGGTCGGCACGATCTTCCTGATCGTTTGTCTTGGCCGTGCTTACAAAGGCCACTTCACCCCGCGCCAGCACTTCGGTTTTGAAGCAGCGGCATGGTATTGGCANTTTGTTGATGTGGTGTGGCTGTTCCTGTTCATCTCCGTCTATGTTTGGGGNGGTTGGGGCGCTGCGGTTCATTAATGGGCCAAGGGAAAATTCCCGCACACGATAATGGGCAGCCCGGGATCGNTCGGGCTGCCCTTTTCGGTTTGTGNCCNCAATGCGGGCAGCGCACCCTGTTTGATGGAGTGATCAAGTTTTCGGCTACCTGCAGTGGGTGCGGCCTAAACATTCAACGCTTCAACGTCGGTGATGGGCCTGCGGCCTTTGTTACGCTGATTATTGGCGCGCTGACAGTGGGATTGGCTATATGGCTGGATGCTGCTGTGCGGCCACCGTTTTGGGTTCATGCGCTGATCTGGATACCCTTTACCACGGCTGCTGTCCTGTGGGGTTTGCGCGTTGCCAAGGCTGGATTGCTGGTGAGCGAATATCGCAACAGAGCGGGCGAAGCTGGTTCCAACGAAATAGTGGACGATCCATCATGAGCTGGCGCAATGTTCCCATTATCTCCACGATTGTGGTACTCGCAGCCGTCGCAACCATGGTCATGCTGGGTTTCTGGCAATTGGGCCGGATGGACGAAAAAGAGACGCAGATCGCGCAATATACGGCCGCGCTGCAAAGCGGTGATTTGCGCGCCTTTCCCGGCGATGACGGCGGCGTTTTTGAAGAGGTAGACTTGTTCCACCCGACCGCATTTGAATGCACTGACGTAATCGCACGTGAGGCGATTTCAGGACGCAGCAAAGCGGGCCAGTCTGGCTATGCCCAAATCGTAACTTGCCAAACGGAACGCGGTCCCGCTGACGTGAAGCTGGGCTGGTCCGCCAGCCCCGTATTTCCTGATTGGAACGGAGGCATGGTAGCAGGTCTGATTGCACCAGGTGGGCGCGATGGCGCGCGCGTGCAGCTGTCACAACCTGTCGCTGGTCTGCGGCCATTGGCCACGCCTGATCCCAATGATCTGCCCAACAATCATTTGGCCTATGCCGGGCAGTGGTTCTTCTTCGCATTGACGGCTTTGGTGATCTATTTTCTTGCTTTACGCTCTCGCGCTAAGGGGCGTGTTGAAGGGAAGAATTGAGGCTGGCAAAGATGGCCTTACTTGCCCTCAGTCGCGTGCGAGGGTAACCGCGCATCGCTATGGAATATATTTCAACCAGAGGAAGCGCAGCTGCGCTCGATTTTGAAGGTGCCACGTTGGCCGGTCTTGCCAGCGATGGTGGGCTGTATCTGCCGCGTGAGTGGCCGCGTTTTACGCAGGCGGAAATCGCCGGCATGGCAGGGCTGCCTTATGCGCAATTGGCGGCACGGATCATGCAGCCCTTTGTTGGGGACAGCCTGACCCAGACAGAATTGCTCGAACTGTGCGAGGCTGCCTATGGTCGCTTCTCGCATAAAGCAGTCGTACCTTTGGTGCAGCTGGACGAGCAGCAGTGGCTGCTAGAATTGTTTCATGGTCCAACGCTGGCCTTCAAAGATGTGGCCCTGCAATTGCTGGGTCAGCTGTTCGAGAAGTTTCTGGCACGGCGCAGCAGCAATCTTACCATTGTTGGTGCGACCAGCGGTGATACAGGCTCGGCTGCGATTGATGCTGTGGCGGGGCGCGACGGCGTGGATATTTTCATGCTCCACCCCAATGGGCGGATCAGCGATGTTCAGCGTCGCCAAATGACCACTGTGCGCGCACCCAATGTTCACAATATCGCGATTGATGGCAGCTTTGATGATGCCCAGGCGATGGTGAAGCGTATGTTCAATGACGAGCATATGACTTCGCGTTTCAACATTGGTGCGGTCAATTCAATCAATTGGGCGCGGTTGATGGCGCAGATTGTCTATTATTTTGCGGCGGCGCTGCAATTGGGTGGACCGACGCGCAAAGTCGCATTTAGCGTGCCAACTGGTAATTTTGGCGATGTGTTTGCAGGTTATGTTGCCGCGCAAATGGGGCTGCCGATCGAGCAATTGTTGGTAGCGACCAACGTAAATGACATTTTGCACCGCGCTTTGACTGACGGCGATTATTCCACCGGAAGTGTAACCCCAACCGCAGCCCCTTCGATGGACATTCAGATCAGTTCCAATTTTGAACGCTTGCTGTTTGATTGCGGCGGACGTGATGGCGTCGCTATGGCCGCTCAGATGGCTGGTTTTGAAGCGGACAAGGCGATGCGGCTGACCAATGCTCAACGCGAAGGTGCCTCTGATCTGTTCACCAGCGCCCGGGCTGAACCCGATGACATGAACGCAGCGATGTGCTGGGCACGGGAATCTGCCGGGCAAATCATCGATCCGCACACGGCGATTGGCCTGCATGCTGCTTTGACCAGCGACATTGATCCAGCCGTTCCCATGGTTACTTTGGCAACCGCCCATCCGGCCAAATTCTCTGATGCGGTAGAGCGCGCCACCGGATTGCGCCCACAATTGCCAACCCGCATTGGCGATCTGATGTCGCGCGAGGAAGCCTATAGCGAACTGCCCGGCGAATATGACGCGGTGCGCAGCTTCATCGAGGAGCGGGCAAGCCCAGCCGCCTGATGGCCACACTCGACAGCAATCCTCAGCTTATGGTCGGCACTGGGTGGGACGATTACCGTCTGCTCGACAGTGGTCATGGGCGCAAGTGGGAAAGCTTTGGGAGACACCGCTTTATCCGTCCCGAGCCTCAAGCCATGTGGGCTCCGCGTCATGCCGATTGGCCTGCTGATAGCGAATTTATTCCTGGATCTGATGAAGATGGCGGTGGTCGTTGGACGCAGTCTCCGTTGTTGGAAAGTGATGGCTGGNCGCTGGCTTGGGNTGATGTTCGGTTTACCGCTCAGCCAACTCCGTTTCGNCATCTGCAATTTTTTGCGGACATGGCACCCGTTTGGGATTGGATGCGGGATCAATTGGGCGATGCGAGTGACGCTGAAATGCTCAATTTGTTCGGTTATACAGGTGTGGGCTCACTGGCGCTCAGCCGGCATGGCCGCGTGACCCATGTCGATGCCTCGAAGAAATCGGTGGCCCAAGCGCAAGTGAACGCCGCGCTATCGCAGATGGAAGATCGTCCGATCCGATGGATGGTTGATGATGCGGCCAAATTTGCTGCCCGCGAAGTGCGCAGAGANCGNCGCTATGACGGGATTATCCTGGANCCGCCCAAATTTGGGCGCGGACCAAAGAACGAAACCTGGCGNCTAGAAGATAGCCTGCCTGACTTGCTAAGCGATTGCCGCAAATTGCTGGACGCAGACAGCCGCTTCTTGTTCCTGACCGTTTATGCTGTGCGCATGAGCAGTTTGGCGCTGGCTGGTTTGGTCGAAGAATTGTTNNCCGATTTGCCCGGTAGAATCGAACATGGCGATCTGGTGGTTCAAGAAACGGGCGAAGGTGCGCGTATGCTTCCGACCGCTATCTTCGCACGATGGAGCAATTAAGGCTAAGCCAAGCAGACCATGACCGATTCGCTGATCCTTGAAGTTGCCGATTTCGAACACAATGTCCTGACCGGCATTTATTCGGAAGAAACGGGCAAGCCGCAGCCCTTGCGGATTACCATCACTGTCCGTCTGACAGTGGCTGACCGGTACGATCCCGATACTCCGCTTGAAGCCAGCAAGAATTATATGGATTTGAAGTTCGCGGCGAGCGATGCCTTGCCCGAAGGGGTGCATTTTAAGCTGATTGAAGCGGTGGCGGATCATATTTGCGATACGCTGTTTGTGCAGGATAGACGGGTTGAGGCTGTAACGGTCAAGATCGTCAAGCTGGCCATTGCTGAAGCGGATGAAAAGATCGGTATGACCCTGCACAGAGAGCGTCGCTGATATGCCTCAGGCGGTTCTGGCGATAAAGAGCTTGCCTGCCAATGCGGTTGAAGCCGCGGCGCAATTTCACGCCGAAGATTTGCCCAAGGTTCAAGCGTTACTGCAAGGCGGGATGGGGGCGGTTGCGATTGTGATGCCTTCTGCGCCCAGCGATCACGACGATTGGCGCAGAGCGATAACGCGCGATCTGGCACGGGCACATGCCCCTCAAAGGGTCAATGCGACCTGCGGGTCCTGCCCTGATGCGGTAGAAGCCATGCTGAAGTATCTGAGGGATGCGCCAGGGGTAACGGGGCAATATCTTCCGACCCATGAATAGAGTGCGTGATATCATTATGCCGGACCAGGCCGTTCAACCGCTGGTCGATAGCTTCCAACGGCGGATCAGCTATTTGCGCCTGTCGGTTACGGATCGGTGCGATTTGCGCTGCACCTATTGTATGCCAGAGCGCATGCAGTTTTTGCCCCGCAAGGAAGTGTTGAGTCTGGAAGAATTACACAGACTGTCGCTGGGCTTCATCGCGCGCGGCGTTACCAAGATCCGCGTGACGGGGGGCGAGCCTTTGGTCCGCCGCGACATAGTGGACCTGTTCACCGCTTTGGGTCGC
>JGI24025J20009_10002815_pt1 | contig 12183 bp, 13 predicted proteins | sample Cruoilmetagenom3_FD_20009 | JGI IMG/M metagenome (IMG submission 20009)
ACAAACAACCTTAATCTCTCCTCTTGGACGGGCCATAAACTCCACCAAGAGGATATATGACTTCAGCTATATAAACTATCGTTAATCAGGACATTACCGAATCTTTTATGGGCAGACCAAGTTCAAGAAAAACTACAGGAATTTCTACAATTCCATTTTTCTTTGCCACCCCCTCAATAATTAAATAAATATCCTCCAATAATGATTCATCTTTTCCTGACCATTCTTGTAGTCCCACCATCTGATAGCCCTTTCCTATCCCATAAGCAGTCAATGGGCCACGAGGATAAAAATATTCTTCAATTATACTATCTTTTGCATCATCTTTTACTTTCCGGAGTTCATTTAGCCATTCTTCCTTTTCTTCTTGAGTTTCAAATTCTGGAATACTCCCATAGACTGCTAATGTGATAGGCTCATTTCTTTTTGCATTTAATTCTTCCTGATCAAAAGTAAGCTCCGGTTTCGGTCGGCTGTCATCTATGGGTAAATAACTAATATACTCCTCAAGGGCTTCAGGACCAGAAATTATTACCTGATGAAACATGCTTTTTATGAAACTTGCGCCCTCATCTTTTGTCATACCGGTCCATTCAAGGAAATCATCTGAAATGTCATTCTGGTAGATATCGGAGATATCCTTATTAGAAATCATTCCTTTGTCAGCTCCCATCATAACCATAAAATCTATAATTTCTTTCTTGGTGAGAATGGGGTTTGCATCCTTTTCGTCTAATGAGCCTCCAAATGAACTGGCGATAAATAACGCAGTTATTATACCTATTAAAATAGGTTTCCACACGTTAATCTATATAATTAGGGAACTACTTATAATTTGTTATAATTCCAACCGTATGCGACAGTGACAGGAGAACAACCGAAAAAGCGACAGAACCATAAAACACAAAAATTATATACATTACCGGTATTACCTGCCAGGAGGTTTCAATATGGGAAAAAAAGTAGCTATTGTATGTAATGGAGCAGAAAACAAAAACCTCTATCCGACATTTATTTTGGCCTCAAGCGCAGTAGCTTCTGGCGATGAAGTCATCCTGTTTTTCACCCCCGGTGCCGCCCCAGCATTACGAAAGGGAACACTCGAAGCAATTAAAGCAAAAGGCATGCCTGATATGACAGACCTGGTAACAGGGATACAATCCCTTGGTGGAAGGATTCTTCTCTGTGAGCTTGCTTTGGAGGCAAAGGATATGAAAAAAGAAGAATTTAGAGAGGATATTGAGATTGTTGGAGCAACCAAATTTATGGCAGATATAGCGGATGCCCAGATAACGTTTTCATTTTAAAAAAAAAAATAAAGAGGTGATAGAGATATGGTTACACATACCCTTGACACACTGGGTTTAAAATGCCCCCAGCCGATACTTAAAGTCGCAATTAAAGCAAAAGAACTTCAGCCAGGTGACATCTTAGAGGTGATAGCAGATTGTCATTCTTTTCCAGATGACATTAAAGCCTGGTGTGTACGAATGAATAAGACACTCCTTGTCTGTGCCGATGAGGGCGGTGGAAAATTCAAGGCCCAGATACAATTTTAAGGCATATAAAAAAAAATTTCTTTGAAAAAAGGAACAATGGCATAAACATCCATACATGACAGATAAATTTGAGCCACACATAGTAGGCTTTCTTTGTAATTGGTGTTCCTATGCCGGGGCAGATTTAGCAGGTACCAGTAAACTTCAGGTTCCCTCTTCCCTTACACCAATCCGAGTCATGTGCTCCAGTAGGGTTGATCCAGTTCTAGTTCTAACTGCACTCTTGAGGGGTGCAGATGGTGTACTGATAGCAGGATGTCACCCCGGGGACTGCCACTATGATGAAGGAAATTATTATACCCGGAGGCGATTTGCCACATTAAAAAAAGTAGTTGAAAGCCTTGGTTTAGAACATGACCGGCTCTGTTTATCATGGATCTCTGCATCAGAAGGCCAAAGATTTGCAGATATTATTACTGAATTCACTGAAAAAATAAAGAAAATGGGACCAAACCCCATGAAAAAAAACACGGGACTATAGATTAAAAAAAAAAAGGGATATGAATAATAAAAACAGTAATTCAGATATTTTAGTCATAGGGGCTGGAATTGCAGGAATTGAAGCTAGTTTAATGCTGTCCAAATCTGATAGAAAAGTGCACTTAATCGAAAAAAACTCTTATACCGGGGGTATGTCCATCAAATTTGAAGAGGTATTTTCCAACATGGAATGCTCCACCTGCATGATTTCCCCAAAACAACAAGACCTTCTGCAGGATAAAAACATCAATCTAATCATGCTAGCAACGGTAGAAGACGTAAAGGGATCACCCGGAGATTTTAAAGTAAAAATCCATAAAAAACCCAGATATGTTGATATGGATAACTGTATAGGATGTACAGCATGTTTTGACCCCTGCCCTGTCAGCATTAAAAATGAGTTCGAAGAAGGACTGTCCACTAGAAAAGCCATATACATTCCCTGTGCAGGAGCACTCCCAAATGTTCCCTGTATTGACACCAATAACTGTCTTCGATTCCAGGGGAAAGATTGCCAGGCTTGTCAAGACGCCTGCATGTTTAATGCTATAGATTTTAATCAAAAGGATGAAAAAATAGAGCTGAACGTCGAAGCCATCATTGTAGCTACAGGATATAAACTATTCGACCCCAACAACACTCCCCACTATGGATACAAAAAAATTAATGATGTGTATACCGCACTAGAATTTGAAAGACTGTATGCATCAAATGGACCAACCCAAGGAAAGATACAATTAAAGAATGGTAAAACACCCAAATCTGGAGCAATCATACACTGCATCGGCAGGGATAAACAAGGATATTGCTCATCTGTATGCTGCATGTATTCACTAAAATTCAACCATTATCTAAAATCCAAAATACCCGAAATACAAATATTTGAACTGTACACAGATCTCTGCATACCTGGAAAATCACACCAAAAATTCTATGAAAAAATCAAACAAACAGGTACAACACTGATTCGCGCTACCGATATTAAAATCACACAGCAAGGACAAAAAATAGCCATTACCCATACAGATGAAAAGGGAAAAAAAAGAAACATCATCGTGGACATGGTGATCCTCTCTCCAGCAATAGTACCCAACACCGATGCCTCACAACTTGCTAACATATTAGGTATAACCTGTGATGACCTAGGTTTTTACAAAGAAGAAAACCAAAATATATCCTCCGTGGTCACCCCCAAACCTGGAGTTTTCATAGTGGGATGCTCCCAAGGACCAAAAAATATTCAAGAAACAGTATCCCAAGCAAACGCAGCAGTAGGAAAAATATTATCTGCATCACAGGAAGGAATCAATGGATAGAAAAATAGGTGTCTACATATGTGAATGCGGCCCAAATATCGCTGAAAAAATTGATATAGATAAAGTAATCAAAGCTGTCTCACCCCTTGATGACGTATCGATCGCCACACGGTATAAACTTCTTTGCTCCGAACAAGGTAAAAAATTTCTTGAAGAACAAATTAAAAAAAATGGTTTAACACACCTTGTTGTTGCTGCATGCTCACCCCGAGACCATCAACACACCTTTATGACAATATGTGAAAACGCAGGCATCAATCCCTTTCTATTCCAACTTGCCAACATCCGCGAACAATGCGCATGGATCACCGAAAATAAAGAGGAAGCAACAAATAAAGCTATTCGCTTAACAAAAGCGGCTATTGGACGCGTACGTTATCATGTTCCACTTGAAAAAAAAGAGATAGAGAGCAATCCAGATGTCTTGGTTATTGGCGGCGGTATTGCAGGTATGGAGGCAAGTTTACATCTTGCAAGTCCCCAGAGAAAAATCTATTTAGTGGAAAAAACCTCCCAGTTAGGCGGAGTGGTTACAAACCTTGAAAAAACTTTTCCAGATATGCAGTCTTGCCCAAAGATTATTCAGGATAAAATTGACCAAGTCACTAATAATGATAACATCAAGGTTTATACCAACTGTGAGGTAACAGAGATACTGGGTTTCTTTGGAAATTTTGAGGGAACGGTTACACAAAATAATAATGAAGATAAAACAACTGTTGGATTCAATGTTGGCGCAGTGGTATTAGCTACGGGGTGTGCTCTTTTTGATCCTACAGATGATCCTAACTATGGCTATGGAAAATTTGACAATGTTATTACCGCTTTGGAATTTGAAAAAATGAATTTGGCAGGAAACATTCGTCTAAAAAATGGTAAAACACCGAAATCCGTGGCTATTATTCACTGTGTCGGCAGGGATAAAAAAGGTTATTGTTCCGAGATATGTTGTATGTATTCAATTAAATTTGTCAGGTATCTCCAAAATAAAATTCCTGAGATCAAAATCTCTAATTTTTACACTGATTTATGCCTTCCTGAGAAATCGTATCAAAAATTCTATGAGCAAAGTAGGGGAAAAAAGAATGATTTTATCAGGATTGACTCTATCAAAATTACTAACCCAGGAAATAAGCTAACCATTACCCATAATGATGAACAAGGCAATAAAAAAAGCCACGGGGTTGATATGGTTATTCTTTCCCCTGCTCTAGAACCCTCAGTGGATACAAAAAAACTTGCCGAATTCACTAGAATTTCTCAGGATGATGAAGGATTTTTTGCTGAAGAACATGAAAAGCTAGGGCCAGTGACAACATCCACAGAAGGAGTATACATCGCTGGCTGTGCCCAAGGACCTAAAAGTATCCAAAATACACTTATTCAAGCAGAAGCAGTTGCTGGAAAAATACTTTCATCACTTATACCTGGTAAAAAAATCGAACCCGAAGTAAAAGTGGCCCATATATCTGAATCATTTTGTATTGGATGTAAAACATGCCTTACGGTTTGCTCATACGGAGTCATCACGTTTGATTCAACAAAAAAAGTTTGTGTTGCCAACGAGGTAATATGTCGAGGATGCGGTAATTGTGTTGCTGCATGCCCCTCGGGTGCAGCTAGTCTCAAACATTTCACTTTTAATCAACTGCGCCAAGAACTCAAGGAGGCTGTTTTATGAATAATTCTAGTGATAGTTCTGAGGATAAAGGAGTGGTCATCCAGGTAAAAAATACACAAAAAGAAACGGTCAATGATTTCCTTAAAAAAGCAATGGAACAAGGTGTTTTCGATGCTGTTCTCATCTCTGTGAAAGTTCCAGCTGGTGATTCATTTGCATATGTATTATTAACGGATAAAGAGCTTCTCAAAGATACATTTCCCCTTCCCCCAATCATGTCTGTTCAAGGAGCCAAGGCAATTTCTAGTATAACCCGACGGGGAAAAGGAAATAAAAAAATTGCTGCAATTATGCGCCCGTGTGAAATAAGGGCAACAGTTGAACTAACAAAGCTTGGTCAGATAGATTTAGATAATATTGTCCTTATTAGTATGGATTGCTTTGGTGTCATGCCTACTCCTAGCTTCATTAAGGACCCTGAAAAGTCCCTTAAAAAATTCGAGGATGCCATAAGGATAGAGGATGATACAGTAATGAGACCAGTGTGCCGGATATGCGATAAATCCAGTATGGTAGCCGGTGATCTTCACATAGGTACTCGAGGTGTACAAAAAGATGCTTTTTTTATTGTGTCTAATACCAAAAAAGGAAAGGACATTCTAGATAAACTTGGTTTAATATCCAACAAAAATATTGATACTTGGCTTGCCAAAGTTAAAGAGAATGCAAAAGAGAAACAGAAAAAAAGAAAGCAGGCACATAAAGACTTACAGTCCAGTATAAAAAACCTGGATAAATTTCTTGACACATTTAGCCACTGTATAAATTGTCATAACTGTATGAGAGCCTGCCCCATTTGTTGTTGCCGTGTGTGCTATTTTGATTCTGATAAGATGAAACATCCATCTGATGATTATCTCCGGATTGCAAAATCCAAGGGATCCATTAGATTCTTACCTGATACCACCATTTTTCATATAGGAAGAATGGTACATATGAGTCTGTCATGTGTAAGCTGTGGATCGTGTGAAGATGCATGCCCCATGTCTATCCCTGTCGCACAGCTATTCAGTATGACCGCGGATGAAACCCAAGGCTTATTTGATTATATCGCCGGTAAAAGCCTGGAGGAACCCCTTCCCCTAACCACTTTCATAAAAGAAGAACTATCTGAAGTAGAGGATGTCCATGACTAAGGTGCTAACAATAAATCAAAGCGTTGAAATGGGTATCCGTGAATTCCTCAAATTTCTATTAGACAAAAGCAAGGTAAAAGGAGTGTTCACATTAAAGAGCTAAATAAAGGAGGAGATGTAGCGTATTCACTGATTACACGATTAGATGAGCTCAAGGATACAGTACCCTTTTTTCCATTAATGCCTATTAATGCCGGGAAATTATTATCCCGTTTTACCATGAATGGGGCTACAAGTGAACCCGTGGCCGTGGTGTTAAAACCCTGTGAACTAAGAGCGTTTATAGAACTTGTAAAACTTGAACAGGGATTCCTAGAAAACATCATGTTTATAAGTGCGACATGCGGTGGCGTCTATCCTTTGAACATGGTCCATGACGGAACTATTGACAAAAACCTATCACAGTACTGGACCGCGATAAAAAAAGAGGAAATACCCCCTAATTTAAGACCGGCTTGTAAAGCATGTACAGAATTTATACCCTATAATACAGATATGACGATTAACCTAGTGGGCAACAAGACTCTAGATAGCCAATGTGAAATTTTTATTGAATCAAAAAAAGGGGAAGAATTAGCCAAAGACAAAGACATAAAGAAAAAATATAGTGAAAAAGAATCTAAGAAAAAGAACCTAGATAATTTCCGAGGAAAAAGAGAAGCAGAAAAGAAAAAAATTTTTGATGAAATAACCCCAAAATTAACAGGCATGGATGGTCTGATAAATATATTTGGAAAATGCATAGGGTGCCATGGATGCAGTAAGGTTTGCCCTATTTGTTATTGCAAGTTATGCGAGTTTGAGTCGTCTGACTCTGAATATGGGCCTTCCCATTATGAATCTGAGCTGAGACGGAGAGGAGCAGTGAGGGTTCCACCTAATACGCTCTATTATCACCTTGGTCGATTGTCACACATCGCTATTTCTTGTGTTGGATGTGGTTCATGTGAAGATGTCTGCCCCGTGGATATACCCCTTTCAATTATTTTTAAGAAAATCGGTGAATCTGTTCAGCACATGTTTGAGTATATCCCTGGAAAAAGTATTACGGAAAAAATTCCTCTTACAACGTTTAAAGAAAAAGAATTGACTGAAATTGAAAAATAGAGGTGATGGATGAAAAAAGATGATGATTTTATGCCAAAAATACTTACTTTTCTTTGTAATTGGTGCTCCTATGCAGGAGCAGATCTAGCGGGAACTAGCAGACTTAAATATCCCACCTCTATCATACCCATTAGGGTGATGTGTTCGAGCAGGGTCGATCCTCTTTTTATCTTGAAAGGTTATCTAAATGGTGCAGATGGTGTTCTCTTAACAGGTTGTCATCCCGGTGATTGCCATTACCAGAGCGGAAATTATCACACACGAAGACGATTTGCCGTACTAAAAAAAATATTTGAAAACCTTGGTTTAGAACATGAACGTCTCCGTTTATCATGGATCTCTGCATCAGAAGGCCAGAAATATGCAAAAATAACCACAGAATTTACACAAAAGATCAAGGAATTAGGAAAGAATTCTACAGGAACTGAAATATTCTTATAAATTTCACCAAATTTTTAGTATATGAACCGTAAGATCTATTGGTATAAAGAAAATACACTAGTGCAAAATTTCATTGACATAATAATAAAAAAAAAAAAAGATGCTACCGATAACCGTTTTATAAATCACTTTCTATAAAAGTAGGTGGTGTACCAATAGTGATATATTTTACTTTTTTATCGCCATGATTTTTTGCTCTATGTTTTAATGTAGATTTGTGCCATAATATATCTCCTTTGGAAAGTTTATATGAATGTTCACCAACTTCGTATTCCATTTCGCCTTCAATACAAAGATGTATTTCTTCACCATCATGTCGATACCATCTTGATTTTCTATGTGGTTCTATCTCAGCAATTTTTGCTTCCATTTTCTCTGATTTAACTTTCATTCTATAAATTCTTCCAAGCCTAGTTATTTTTGCTTTTTGATCTCCACTTTTAATAAATATTGTATCATTATTCATCTTTGTTCATATTAGGAAAAAAAGAATGCTTAATAAATATTTCCAATAATTCTTACCGATTATCAAAAAGAGTTAAGTTAAAAAATGATTTAGGTACAAGAAAAAGCGTAGATATAATTATGGGAACCTATAAGATAATAGATATAGCCGAAGTATATGAAAAAAGTTTTTCAGATGCTGAAAAAACTGTCAGAAAAAATTATACATGATGAGATTACCAAGTGTGATGTATAACTTGAAAATGATAAGCCTGTTTTTTTAATCCGGGATAAAAATAACACTGAAATTGAAAGATAAAAAAAAAAAAATATTTTTTATTTATATGGTAAAAATTCTTTTCCTAGTATTTCTCTAGCAATGATGATTTTCATTATATTCATTGTTCCTTCTGCACCAATTGAATATGATCTTATTCCTCTGACTCCCATTTCTAGTGGGTATTCCTTTGTGTAACCAAGAGCACCTAACCAGTCCGCTACTTCGTTCATTAATTGAAATGCGTATACTGGTGCGCGAAGCTTACTCATAGCTGCTGCGATTGCGACATCATGATGTGAAAACTTGTTTTCCCTATACATTTTATCCATGGTCCATGCGGCGCGATAGTTTAGAAGTTTAACACTTTCTATATTGGTATAGTGTTCTGCCAGTGGAAACTGTATTCCTTCAAAGCTTCCAAGAGACCACCCAAATGCTTTCCTGGTTTTAATATGTTCAATTCCTAGTTTTAATGCCGCTTCTGCTGTGCCAACACATGTTGCACCGATAAGTGTTCGTGCTGCTGAGAAACCTTCCATTGCATAGTAGAAACCCCGGTTTAGGTCTCCGATTAAATGTTCCCCCGTTAATTCGATGTTGTTCATGGTGAAACCACCTGTCGATATACCCATTCGTCCCATATCCTCAAACAAAGTGGTTTCAATATTTTCATTATTTTTAAGTGGTACGGCAAATAAAGAAAAACCTTTGTGGCCGGCAGATGGCTGAGTGCGTGCAAGGGTAAGATGGATACCGCCCCAGTTCATTGATTCCGTTATTCCACTGATAAAGATTTTCTCACCATTTAAGACCCAATTTTTCCCTTTTTGTACAGCATTTGTTTTTGTGGCTCCAACAATATCTGAACCACCCTTGGGTTCAGTCACAGCTATACCACAAAAGGCATTACCGGACGTAATTTTTGGGAGGTATTCCTCCTTTGCATTAGCTGATCCATAACGATTGAAAATAAAACCCCATGCCGCCTCAACAAGATATAAAACTGGGATGGCAAGGCTGATATCTGCGCGACCTAGTTCTTCAGCGGCGATACATGCCATTATCCAATCAAGATCAGCTCCACCATATTCTTTTGACACAGTGGGGGCTAATAGACCTAATTTTCCCATCTCTTTTATGATGGTTTCAGGAATTTTTTTATCTGTATCAATGTCACGGATTTTTGGTTTTATATTTTTTTGAGCGAATTCTCTTACAGTTTTTCGCCATAGTATTTGTTCATCTGCCCAGCTGAAATCCATTTTTATCATTCTCCATTTATTATTGGTATGGTCAGACTGCCTGTAGGCATGATTATTATTCTTGGTTTTTTGCCCTTTGCTTTTATCAACTTTATGGCATCATCTACTGCTCTTTGGATATCTTTATAGGGTGTTAAAAGAGCTTTCTTGATAATATCTTCATCTAAATCTGTCACTGCCCACATTTTTGCCCGTATCCCAATTTGTGCCATCTTTGCTGCTTTATGATATCCAAGTTTGTATTCATCACCAAGTATGTCAAGAACTTTCTGGGGGGAATCTGCTTTGCATAACAGTCTTAGAAAAGCATCTTCACCTATTCCATCACGGCATTTTGATACCAGTACTATGATACCTTCATCGTCTAATGCAAGTTTACCGTTATCAAGTGCTTTTTGGGATTGATAAAGATCAATATCCATCGGGTAGGGGGCAACAGAGATGACGATGTTGCCTTTCTTTTTCAAGGGGACACAAAATACTTTTTTAGAATACTCAATTGCTGCTTCAAATGATTTATGAAGATCACCAGCAGCAACAGCATACAGGTCATGATCACCCGTAAGGACTGTCTGTATAGAAAAAATATTCAGATCTTGTAAAACATTCATTGCATCGACCATATCCTCATTAACGGGATTGCCTTTAAGGGCAAGGGAACAGGCATTATCACTAAGGGCAAGTTTATGGTTCATCTCAATGGTTTTATATGATGCTACACCTGGTAGGAATGATTTTCTGCCGCCTGTGTAACCTGCGAAATAATGTGGTTCAACACTTCCAATAACAAGGATATTTCTATATTCTGACACTAGTTTGTTGATGTATATTTCAGTTCCGTTTTTTGATGTACCTAGATAAATCATAGAATCATTTTTCCTAGCATCATGGGCATATATCTTTCGCCTGAAAACCGGGTACGTATCTCCAAAAATGAAACGATATTCTTCTTCTGTTGGAGCTCGGTGAACACCCGTTGCGATAAGAAACTTTACATCAGGATGAGATGAAAGAGCTGGCAGAAGATATTTTAGAATTTTAGAAGTAGGAGTTGGCCTGGTTGCATCATTAACAATCACAAGTAACTTATTAGTATCATTGGCAAATTCATCATATGATTGAAAACCGAGAGGATTCTCTAAAGCTTCTTCAATTAATTGAGATTCATCCCTAGTAATTACCTTGTTTGGAACAAGAATTTCACAAGGATTATCGATATTTATTTTAATTTTTTCTTTTCCATAGGGTATGTCAACCTGCATTTGCCCTCCTCAAGTATATTATAAGGCAGTTAATTAGTATAGCTAAATATTTAATATATTTTTATTATCCTTACACTCTTTATATTTTCAAGAATAATTGAAAAAATTTTCATGCCGCAATTACAGGAAGGCGAGATTATCAGCCCTATAGCTAGAAAATGTTATAAGTCTCTTGGGAAGGCATCCGTTAACAATGCATACTCTTTGAAGTCTTCTACCCAGTCGAATTCTGTATCAATCTCTTTTTCAGGAATTTCCTTTGCTTGTAAAGCGAGGTATTTTTGCTGCTGTTCTATTAATTTTTCAAGTGAAGCAAAACGCTTTGCCTTCACCACAGGATAGACAAAGACAGACTGTGCTCCTTCTAACTGTCTTACTTTCTCCTTTATAAATTTATTTAGGGTTTCTTGAGAATCCGTTGCAATGTTCATAACGATATCTTCATCCCTTAGAGAATAAGATATATATACTGGAAACATATTAGACGGATATTTGTAATTAAGCAAAAAGTCATAAATCGTTTTATAGTTTCTTGGATGGGTGTAGATACGAACAATAAATCGGTAAATGGTAGATGGCCTCTTTTTTGGAATAGGGAAAAAAATTGGTTTCATAAGCGAGATGGTACTACTATGATGGCATTCATTACATTTTGCTAAATTTTCTACAAGAAAATCTGCGATGTTATCTGGCTCTTTCACATCAAAAACAACAGCAACACCCATCATTCCTTCTGCTTGAGTGGCATACAAGGGAGTCATATATTGTGTTGCTTCTTCTGTGACATCCTCTCCGGCATGAATGCCGGAGNTTCCTATTAGGCACATTTTGTTGTATTTAGAAAAACATCAAGACGGGTTTGTTGAAGTCGCTGATCACGAACATAGTGTAGTATTGTTTCTGTATCTGCATCACCAACACTTCTGTAAAACTTTCCAGGGCTCCAAAGATGCCCCTTTGGATATCTGCATCTAAAATGCGGTTTTCTTTTAAACAATTCTCTAGAAGATACACCTTTCAAAAGCTGAAGTGCTTTTGAAACACTCATTGCCGGTGGAATGCCAACAACTGTATGGATATGATCAGGCATTACACTAAGCTCAATTATTTCTATCCCATGTCGTTTTGCAACCTCGTGCAAAACTTCTTCACAAAGCTTTTTATTTTCCTCTCGCTTAAACATATTGTACCCTATACTTGGGACACCATTCCAAG
>JGI24025J20009_10002816_pt1 | contig 12179 bp, 8 predicted proteins | sample Cruoilmetagenom3_FD_20009 | JGI IMG/M metagenome (IMG submission 20009)
CCATGGGATCCGTGAGGCCATGGCCTGTCCGGGTGTCAACCAGAAGCTGTTATTGGGAAGGGGATTTATCTCCCTGTGATGATGCTGTTTCTGGATACCAACCAGTGTCTGATGCAGGATGTAGTCATCAGGACTGAGGAATGCCACCTGATTTGTTGCTATAACAGGGACCTTGAGTCTTTTAGCAACCTGAACAAGTATCTGATTGGTCTCCATGTCTTTGGGAAGACCGTGATGCTGAAGGACGACAAAAAGATCCCCGGCGAATATCCGTTTGAAAGGCAAAAGTGATATCCCCGCCCCCTCTACGTTGCCATTTTTGGCCAAAATACGGGGCCTTGAGCCGTATCCTCCTGCAAGACAGATCAAGTCCCCGGACCATTTTCTTATATGGTTGTGCAGGACCATTGGCTTGCCTGTTCTTGTATTGCCCATCCCGGCAGTTATGATCTTGCACAGGTTGCCGTATCCTCTGAAGGTCTTTGCGATCAAGGTTATCCATGAGCCGTCCCACAGGCACACTATAGATCCGATGACAGGCTGTATTCCTGCATCTTTTGCAGCCTGATAGAAGCGTATAGCCCCGTAAAGTCCCCAGATATCCGTAAGAGCCACGGCCTTCTGCCCCCTGGCCTTAACCGCATCCACCAAGGCCTTTGGCGTAAATGTCCCCCAAAGGAAAGAATACGCACTATGGACCTCAAGATGGCAAAAATTATCCATATCCTCCAACACCTCCGGTGATGAGGTTATTTTGACGTTAAGATAGGGTTATTATGGAATTATTATCTTAGCTACGAATTATGAACTATAAAAACTACGAACCACGAACTATCAGCTACGACCTTCTTCGTATAACTCCTACCAATCTTCCGAGAATCTTTACTTTGCCTCGCTCTCTGCCACGAAAGACCAGCGGGGGATAACGGCTGTTGGCAGCGTGCAGTTCGACTGCGGTGCTTTTTCTGCGAAGCACCTTGAGTGTGGCCTCAGGCAGGGTGTTATCCACCATGACCGCCACGATCTGGCCGTTGTCCGCATTGTCTTGTGGCCGGATGATGGCAAGATCTCCATCCGCTATATATGCCTCGATCATGGAGTCTCCCTGGATGCGAAGCGCAAAACACTCATCAGCTCCAAAGAGACTCGAGTCCACAGGAAGTTCCTCGTCTTGATTTTCCTGTGCATGTATGGGGACTCCGGCTGCAATTTCTCCGAGTAGGGGGATCGACTTTCTGGGCGGCTCTCCCGGCAACCGCCAGGATCGTTTTTTGCCCGGAGTGGAAACAAGATGTCCTTTTTCTTCGAGTAGTCGTAAAATCCGATGGATACCTGCCGGACCCTTTAAGCCCAAATGGGCACATATCTCCCGGACAGACGGTACGATACCTGTCTGCTGCTGACACATTCGGATAAATTCAAGGACTGATTTCTGGCGTGGAGTTAGATTCATAAATACATTATATGAACATTTGTTCATATATCAAGACATTTTTTAATTTTGGTCTTGACGCAGCGGGGAATTATCAGCCTTTCTCAGACAATCAGGCTCGTACTTTGTGGCAGGCCCCGCACCTATCACATATTTCGGGAATACAAAAAGCAGTTTGCTTGGCCCTTGATGCCCTGTTCCACTCTTTCCACAAATATTCTCTGCGCACTCTGTGGTCTACGACCTCCCAGGGGAAATTCGTGTCCCTACCCAGGGTTTTGTAATACATATCGACTGAGAGACCAGCTTCTTTCATGGCCTTGCTCAAGGTGACTCCTCTGAGCGCCACTGCCTCCAAAACAGGTGCAAGCCTCCTGTCACCTCTGCTCAATATTGTCTGGAAAGTGGCCTCACGCACAGAGTCCAGTTGCAACTTCACATTGGGCAGACGACGCAGACCTTTTTCCAGTATTCGCCTTCTACGTTCAAGTACTGACTTCTTTACAGCCCCGGCCCACTGCATTGGAGTCCATGCCTTTGGCACAAAAGTACTGACTGACACTGTTATAGAGCCCAGATGACCCCTTGATCGGCCAATTGGTCTGACAGTACGCCTAATTTTATCAACCAGATCCACGATACTGTGGACGTCTTCGTCGGTCTCAAAAGGCAAGCCCAGCATGAAGTAGAGTTTCAAGTTCGGAATTCCGCCTGATACAAGCGTCTCTGCCGCCTCCAGGATTACATCTTCATTAAGATTCTTGTTGATGATCTGCCTCAAACGTTGAGACCCTGCCTCCGGTGCAATAGTTGCCAACTTGGCATCCGAGGCCTTGAGGAGACGGACAATGTCCTGAGTGATATCATCGGCCCTGAGGGATGAAAAGGCGAGCTTCAGTCCTTCGTCCAGGAGCCTTCCGCAAAGTTGTTCAATCTCCTCCCTCCCAAGAAACTCAAGGCCGACCAGCCCCACCCGGTCAGTATCCTTGCGTTCTTGAAGTGCTGCATTAAGACAGTCAAGGGGCCATTGTCTTGGAGGTCGATACACAAATCCCGCAGCACAGAACCTGCAACCCCTCCCACACCCCCTGGCAAGTTCTATTAAAAACATATTGGAAAAAACAGAATCCGGGCTGAGGATCCTGGTGTGCGGAACCAGTGGAGTTATAGATTGGGAATCTGGAAAAAAGATGGCTGGAACAATAGGAAAAGGAAAGCCATGCCCATACTCCCACTCGACCAGATCTCCTGAGGCATTATAAAGAGGCCTGTAAAATCTTGGGACATAGACCCCGGGGACATTGTCCACAAGCTGTTTTAATCGTTCAGTTCTTGAAAGGCCCTGGTCAGTGAGTTCAGGCAGGCATAAGACAAATGCCCCTGAAATGGCCTCGAAATCGCCAAGAAGAAAGGCATCCACAAAAGGGGCTATGGGTTCAGGATTGATCTGGGTGGCAATTCCACCTGCCAGTACAATAGGTTCCCGGTCATGACGATCTTCAGACCTGAGAGACAGCCCTGCTGCTTTCAGGGCCTTTACCATGTTTTGATAATTGGACTCAAAGCTTACTGAGAAGAGTATGAGATCAAAGTCCTTCAGAGGTCTGGAAGATTCTTCCGAAAGCCAGGGGGAATGGGGAATTTGGTGATTTGGTGATTTGGTGATTTGGTGATTTGGCACAAAAAATCTCTCAGCCACCACCCGGTCTTCGGCATTAAGCCTGGCATAGACCGACTGGAGGCCGAGATTGGACATGCCTACAGAGTAGACATCAGGGAAAATCAGGGCTATGGATGTACGATCGGCCCACTTTTTCCGAATAGCACCTTTCTCATTCCTCGGAGTCCTGCTCCATCTTGGCGAGGTCTTCAAATCGTAGATCTATTCCCAGTATACCGACAATCTCATCTTCATCATTGCGGATCGGGCCTGACACTGTAATACAGAGGGCACCGGTGATCCTGGATGTATAAAATTCACTGACATGGATCTCGCCATCCTTTATGGGCTCAATAAACCAGGGACGGGCGGAAAAATCGCTATCCAACTGGTAGTTTGCATATTTAGCCCTATCTTCCAGATGAGTAAAGTTCTGGGTGATCTTGCGTCCGTCTGCATTCACCACGTAAAGGAACTGAATAAAAGGATTATCGTCAAGGATTTGGATAAAAACAGGCTTTGCAAGTTCAGGATCCATGGAGCGTATCTCTTTACGATCTATCAGGTCTTCCACCAGGTGGAAGGCCAGTTCATGGGCCTTAAGCTTAAGCTTGTCAAACTCGGAGATGAAGAGCTCGGGCAGGTACCTTCTGGCAAGGATATTCATCTCTTCATTTGACATGGAGGTAACCCTTCCCTGCTCATACTCTCTCATAACCTGCTTGTATATCCGCACAACTCCGGGATGACGTTTATCGATCCTTTGTTCACCATCCAGTTCCCTGTGTGCATTTATCCAGTGTGCAATACCTGCTGTACCGGATTTGTCGGAAATAATAACCGCTACCGGCCTACCGAGGATCTTGCCCGTGTCGAATATATTGTAAATCTCCTCGTTCTTGAGCAGACCGTCTGCATGTATGCCCGCACTGGTGGCGTTGAAATTCTCGCCAACCAGGGGATAGTTCTTGGGAATATGTACATCGAGTTCCCTCTCAAAATATCTGGCCATCTCTGTAATGGCCTTTGTGTCTATGCCATCATCGGTCCCCCTCAGGGCTATGCGCTCTATTAATACCGCCTCTATGGGAGTATTGCCTGTACGCTCGCCGAACCCCAGCAAGGTACCGTTTACAGCGCCACACCCATAGAGCCATGCCGTGGTGGCGTTAATCACTGTCTTGTGGAAGTCGTTGTGGCCGTGCCACTCAAGGAGTTCTCCCGGCACTCCGGCGTCATCTATCATTGCCCTTACCAGCTTCGAAACACTCCTGGGAAGAGCCGCACCAGGGTATGTAACGCCATAACCAAGGGTATCACACAACCTGATCTTAATATCTATCCCACTCTCTTCTCGCAACTTCATAAGCTCTATTGCAAAAGGCACGCAAAAGCCATACATATCTGCCCTGGTAATGTCCTCAAAATGGCAACGGGGAACTATTCCCAGATCCAGGGCCTCCTTAACTATGGCCAGATAGGCATCCATGGCCTGGGCCCTGGTCTTTTTGAGCTTCAGATATATATGATAATCAGAGGCAGAGGTAAGGATACCCGTCTCACTCAGGCCCATTTCCTTTACGAGCTTCAGGTCTTCGGCCTTTGCCCTTATCCACCCTGTAATCTGTGGGAAGTCATATTCCTTCTCCCTGCACTTCTCCACAGCTTCTTTGTCCTTGGAGGTGTACAGAAAAAATTCAGACTGACGGATTATCCCCTTTGGGCCTCCCATACGGTGCATTAAATCGAAAATATAGCTAATCTGTTTCACAGTGTATGGGGGTCGTGCCTGCTGGCCATCCCTGAAGGTAGTATCAGTTATGAGCATGTCTTCGCATGGAGATGGCATCATATGCTTGTGGTCAAAATCAATTTGACACACCTCATCATATGGATAGATATCTCTCATCAGATTGGCCTGGGAGACATCCTGAAGATTGAAATTCCAGTATTCACCACCTTGGCGAACCAATAATCTGCGTCCAGGATTCCACTTTGCCATAAAAACTCCTTAGTTAAACAAAATTGTAAATTGTGAATGTTGAATGTTGAATTAAGGTATATATCTCTTTAATTATTTTTCCACAATTCAACATTCAGCATTTACAATTCAACATTTTCTAAATTTTCCATCCGGGTTTCAAATAAAGCTCAGCCAACTGAGCCATACTTACATTTGCAGGGGCATGGGTCAAGAGACACTGGGCCTTCTGGGTCTTCGGAAAGGCCATAACATCCCTTATGGTATTTTTTCCTGCCATAAGCATTACCAGACGGTCCAGGCCAAAAGCAATACCTCCGTGAGGCGGCGCCCCATATGACAGGGCATCAAGAAGGAAGCCAAATTTGTCCCGGGCATCTTCTTCGGAGATTGATAGAGCCCTGAAGACGGCTTCCTGAACGGAAGTCTGGTGAATACGAATACTGCCTCCACCTATCTCAACTCCATTAAGAACCAGGTCATAGGCCCTGGACCTCACGTTCGCAGGGTCGCTGGATAACAATTCCAGATCCTCGGTCCTTGGGGAAGTAAATGGATGGTGCAAAGCCACAAACCTTCCCTCATCTTCATCATATTCTACCAGAGGGAACTCAGTAATCCATATAAAATTAAATTTTCCTTCAGGAATAAGATTCCGGCGCCTGGCAAGCTCCACCCTGAGCTCTCCCAGGACCCTGTATACCACGGCCTTTTGATCCGCCCCGAAGAACATTATATCTCCCGGAGCCGCATCTAACTGCTGTACTATTGCTATTTTTTCTTCCTCAGAGAAAAATTTCGCTATGGGTGACTGCCAGGAGGCGTCTTCCTTTATTTTTACCCAGGCAAGCCCCTTGGCCCCAAGGCCTATTGCAAACTCAGTAAGATCATCCAGGACCTTCCTCGAAAGATCACCCATGCCTTTTGCATTTATGGCCTTTACCACACCGCCGGCAGAAACCACCTTCTGAAAGACCTTCAGCCCGCATCCGGCGGCAATGTCCGATATATCGCAGAGCTCCAGGCCAAAGCGCGTATCCGGACGGTCGGTCCCGAAACGACCCATTGCCTCATGAAAGGTCAACCTCCGAAACGGTGTCTTAATGTCCTTGCCCAAAGCCTCCTTAAACAGGAAGCACATCAGGCCCTCTATCAGGTCAATAATGTCGTCTTCATCAATAAAGGACATCTCCATATCCAGTTGTGTAAACTCAGGCTGACGATCAGCCCTCAGGTCCTCGTCCCTGAAACACTTGACTATCTGGTAATAACGATCAAGGCCCGAGATCATAAGGATTTGTTTATAGAGCTGGGGAGACTGTGGCAGGGCATAAAAGCGACCCGGGTTAACCCTGCTGGGCACAAGGTAGTCCCTGGCACCCTCAGGGGTACTCCTTGTCAGCATAGGGGTCTCGATCTCGAGAAAGTCCCTGCTATTCAAATAGGACCTCATGGCCTGGCAGACCCTGTGCCGCAGATTTATGCTCTCAACCATGTGGGGTCTTCTAAGGTCCAGATAACGGTATTTTAGCCTCAGGTTCTCAGATACTTCCCCTTCCTCATCAAGGGAAAATGCAGGGGTCTTGGAGGTGTTCAAAATGCGCAGATCACGGCATGCGACTTCTATCATGCCGGTCTTTATCTTTGGATTCTCCATGCCCTCGGGTCTTCTGCGGACCATGCCTTTTACTGCAACAACATACTCACTCCTGAGACTGTGGGCCTTTTGATGTGAATCAGCGTGTACCTCAGGTGCAAATACCACCTGGGTGATCCCTTTGCGATCGCGAAGGTCTATAAAAATAAGCCCTCCGTGATCCCGCCGCCTGAGCACCCATCCCATCAGCACCACGTCCTGGTCCAGGGCCGTCTCTGTAAGACTATAACAATCATGGGTACGCTTCAGCCCATCCATTAAATCCATTCAATCTACCTCTTTAAGGTTACTTCCTTTTTTTAATTCAAAATTTAGAATTCAAAATTCAAAATTGTGTCTGAACGGCCTTTTCGTTCAGACACTAACCAGCCTCTCCACTGCTGAAATCACATCATCAACAGGTACCTCGTGCTGATCGCGGGTCGTCATATCTCTAAGCACCACCTGTTTTTTATCAAGCTCGTCTTCTCCCACTATGAGCACATAACAGGCCCCTGCCCTACCGGCCTGCTTCATCTGGGCCTTAAGGCCCTTTTCCTCGTATGACATCTGCACAGCCAGTCCTTGATGGCGCCAATGTTTTATCCATGGCATGACCTCTTTTCTGGCCTTGGGACCCAGAGCCGCTATAAACAGATCAATAGATGGTCCCTTCTTATCCTTTCCAAGGAGCAGCAACAACCGGTCAACCCCGATTGCCATTCCGACTCCGGGAAGATCGGGGCCGCCCAGGGCCTTTAAGAGGCCGTCATATCTGCCTCCTGCAGCCACTGTGCTCTGGGCACCCAGGTCAGGAGAGACTATCTCAAAGGTGGTCATCACATAGTAATCAAGCCCCCTTACCAGGTAAGGATTTATGACAAATGGTATGTCCAGTGTCTTAAGAAAGGCCAAGACCTTCTCCATGTGGTCTGCACACTCAGGACATAGATATTCCCTGCTGAGGGGTGCCTTGGCCATGATTTTCCTGCAGGCTTCGTTTTTACAATCAAAGACCCTTAGAGGATTTATCCGGCTCCTTCTTTGGCAGTCAGGGCAGAGATCCTGAAATACACTCTCAAGATATACCTTCAGATCATCCCTATACATGGGCCTGCATGCAGGGCAACCCAGGGAATTGATTTCCAGACGCAGATCCTTGAGTCCAAGCTGCTCCAGAATGTCCCATGCCATCCAGATGACCTCAGTATCTGAAAAAGGGGCCTTTGTTCCCATCACTTCCACATTTATCTGATGAAATTGACGGAGCCTGCCCTTTTGAGGCCGTTCATGCCTGAACATAGGCCCTGATGTAAACAGCTTCAACACCGGAGACTGGGCAAAAAGCTTATGCTCGTTTACTGCCCTTACAAGACCCGCTGTTGCCTCAGGCCTGAGGGTCAGAGAATCACCGCTACTGTCGATGAATGTGTACATCTCCTTTTCAACGATATCAGTGTGTTCGCCAATACTTCGAGCAAAAATCTCGGTCTTTTCCAGCAAGGGAATACGTATTTCTTTCAAACCAAAGGCATTGAAAACACTGCGGGCAAGGGACTCAACTCGATGCCAAAGCTCGATCTCATCAGGCAATACGTCCTTAAATCCGCGAACAGCTTTTATAGGCACTTCCGGCTCCAGTTCTGGGTGGTTCAAAGGTTCAGGGTTCAAAAATTCAAAGTTCAGTTAATTTTGACTTCAGTCTCTTAATCGACAATGTCCGGCAGTTCAAGATACTCAACCGCAATAATTTGCTGGCAAGGCTATAAAAAGGTGCGACCTGTGCGGTTACACGTCAGATTGTGCAACACACGAAAAAGAAAAGAATTATCACGAAAGCACGAAGGCACGAAAGGAGGACAAACCGATCATATTCCCTCCCAGGACGGATTGAAACCTGTGTCGGGAAATGGTATGCTAAAAAACTTAATATACGACCCATTGTAGCAGACTGGAAGCCCTAATCGCTTTTTTTGAGGGCAAACGAGCACCTATCATCGGGTGATAACCATCCTGTTGTGGCTTTTTAAATTGACGGGTTGGCAAAATCTACCCTGTAGGTGTCACGACCAAAGACATTCAAAGGAATATGCATTATGTATTACGCTCCAAGGCTTAAGCAAACTTCCCGAACGTATTCGGTCCCGAATAGGCGACCTTTGCATCTTCGTTTTTTTTCTGCGCGTCAACTTGATCAGATCCCCCAAATTGTAAAATTGCCTCATGACATACGTTTTGCCATGCAGGTAGTGGCCCAAGTACTCCCGTTCCGAGTCAATCAGTATGTGATTGAAAACCTCATAGACTGGGAAAATATACCGGATGATCCCATTTTTCGACTCACATTTCCACAGCAGGACATGTTGACCACTGAACACTTTGATCGCATGGCAAATCTCCTCCGCAAAGATGCTGACGACAAACAGATACGGACCGTGGCCAATGAAATACGCGCAGAACTCAATCCCCATCCTGCCGGGCAGCAGGTTCACAATGTCCCCTTTCTGGATGGCCTACCACTGTCAGGGATGCAACACAAGTACCGGGAAACCGTACTGTTTTTCCCCCGCCAGGGTCAGACCTGCCATACCTATTGTACCTTCTGTTTTCGGTGGGCACAGTTCGTTGGGATTGATGAGCTGCGTTTCTCTGCCGGCGAAACCAACAACCTGCACCGCTATCTGGCCGAGCACAAGGATGTTACTGACCTTCTGCTCACCGGTGGTGACCCTATGGTAATGAAAACCAGCCTGCTCAAGGAATATGTAAAACCATTGTTGCAGCCTGAGTTCGAGCACATACAGACCATCCGTATAGGAACCAAGTCACTGACCTACTGGCCATATCGCTATGTAAGTGACAGCGATGCTGACAATCTCCTGAGACTGATGGAGCGTATGGTAAAGGGCGGCAAACACGTGGCTATCATGGCCCATTGCAACCACTGGCAGGAAATGGAAACGCCTATAGCCCGGAAGGCCATCCGGCGAATCCGTGGCACTGGAGCCATAATACGCAGTCAGAGTCCCATAGTAAAACACATAAACGATGACCCTGAAATATGGGCACGCATGTGGCGCACGCAGGTTCGCCTTGGAGTTGTCCCTTACTATATGTTCATGGCACGCAATACCGGTGCCTGTCATTACTTTGAATTGCCTTTAGCCAGGGCCTGTGAGATATATCATAATGCCGTTCTAAAGGTATCAGGATTGGCACGCACAGTGCGCGGACCATCCATGAGTGCCGGTCCCGGCAAGATAGAGGTCCAGGGTATTGCTGAGATCAACAATGAAAAGGTCTTTGTGCTCCGCTTTATCCAGGGCCGCAATCCGGACTGGGTGCAGCGTCCATTCTTTGCACGATTCGATCCTGAAGCCACCTGGCTGAATCACCTCCGCCCGGCATTCGGTGCTGAGAAATTCTTCTACGAAGATGAATACCAGGCCATCTGTGAAAGGGAGCGAGGCATGGAAATCCCAAAGGTGGGGACTGCCTGAGTAAATCATCCCATATCATGACCATTAGGCAAAAAAACCATATCATAACTCTGCGGCCCCGTCTGGACCTCTTTAGACCTATTGACGAGCTATTGCTGAAAAAGGCTGTCAGCAATGCGCTGGAGTGCCTTGAAAAACCGCAAATCCTTACTGTGGTCGTCAACGATCCCCAACGCCAGACCGATAGTCCAAGGGTACTTAAGGTCCTCAGCCATTTAATTGATCCGGCCTGTATTCGGATCCTGGTTGCCACCGGCACGCACCGCTATTCTTCAGAAAAAATGCGCGGTTTCGAGCTTAAACTGATCCAGGGTCTGCCAATTAAGGAAATTCAATGGCACGATAGCCAAAGCGATAAACTGGTCCCGGTCAGGCCGAACGGGTGGAGAGTACACCCGTGGCTTGTTGGGGACAGGCCTGTTCTGGCCATCGGAAGCGTTGAGCCGCATTACTTTGCCGGATTCACAGGCGCGCACAAGACCCTCACCATCGGCTGCGCAGCCTATGCAGACGTGGAATTTAATCATGCCTCCGCCCTTCTTCCAGGCTCCTGCCCCGGCCGCCTCGCAGGCAATCCGGTGTTTGAAGGAATTTCACAGATGCTGGAGGATCTGGCTGCCTCGCAGCGTCTGGCAGGCGTAAACCTTGTCCAGGCAGGCAGCACGATCATCGCTGCTGCTGGAGGCACACCTTTATCGGTTCTTAAGGCCCTCACGCCCACCGCTCAGAATGCCTTTATTCAGCAGATAGACGTCCCTGCCGACGCAATTATTGTAGAAACCGCCGGCCCGCTTGGACAAAGCTTTTACCAGGCTGACAAGGCCATAATGAACAACCAATGGGCTGTCCGCAACGGCGGTGTGATCATCCTGTCGGCCCCCTGCGAGAAAGGTATCGGACAGGACCACTTTGTAAAACTGCTCGTCCAGGCACCTACCGCCTCGGCCGCCAAGGACATAGTCAGCCGCCGCGGATACAGGCTGGGCGACCACAAGGCCGTTGGGATACGAATGCTGACCGATCCTAATTGCCGGGCCGTAAAGGTATTTGCGGTCAGCAAGGGCCTCTCGCAGGCCGACACAGTCGCATTAGGCATAACCAAGGCCATGAGTGTGGATCAGGCCCTTTCTGCCGCGAAAATCGACCCAACCCATCATCGCGTCTATCGAATCCTGAACGCGGGCAATCTTTGCGTATTCATGAAAAAGCAAAGTTGACACATCTTAATTTACTTCTTATAGTTTAGAGGAATTGAATGCAGATATTGAAACCGGAAATTCGAAATTCGAAATTAGGTAACGTATTTACATCTTTGTGTTTTTCCCAATTTCAAGTTTCAAGTTTCTAATTTCACTGCCAAAATAAAAGATCAACAAAGTGTAACTTATTTTTATGTGCCCTTCAATATGGGGGCGAACAGGATTCGACGGGGGTATGGAAGCTTAAGTGGCGTGCCGGGGCCCTGCAACCTCGCAAAAAAGCAGGAAAAAACACAAACGCCGACTCTGATTACGAGTACGCACTGGCCGCTTAGACCGGCCACATCTAATCTGGTATGCCTGTGGACCGGAATTAGGTGAAAATTTAGCAGGCTAGCTTCCTCTGGGCGCTTGTCCCTTTGGGAGCAAAAATTCTCCAAGCTAGCCTGATTTGACCCTGCCTGGGTGAGGCAGATCAGGCGAAAAATAAAAACTCAGGCTACGCACGTAGATGCTTGAGTGGAATGCTTTCGGACGCGGGTTCGATTCCCGCCGCCTCCACCATTTTTTAGAGTTATTAGAGTATTTTGATATTAGCAGGTTTCAATCAGGTTCCAGAGGTCATCTCTGGAACCTTTTTTTGTTCAATATGTGCCTTGCCTTTTCCACCAAGGAACGGGAGATAAATAAGTTGAACAAAAATTAGCAGGGTTTTTTGTTGTATTCAAGGCGCGAGGAGCGAGCATAACGGGTTATGTGATCGACGAGCAA
>JGI24025J20009_10002817_pt1 | contig 12177 bp, 10 predicted proteins | sample Cruoilmetagenom3_FD_20009 | JGI IMG/M metagenome (IMG submission 20009)
CAGCCGTGTGCCAAGCGCCAGCACCACATCAGCCTTGGCGATCAGCTCCATACCGGCTTTGGAGCCGTTATAGCCCAATGGGCCCGCGAAAAGCGGGTGCGAACCGGGGAAGGCATCATTGTGCTGGTAGCCACAGCATACCGGCGCATCCAGCCGTTCGGCCAGCGCCTTGGAAGCCTCAATCGCGCCGCCGATCACCACACCTGCACCGTTCAGGATCACCGGAAACTTGGCTTCGGAAAGCAGTTTGGCCGCTTCGGATATTGCATTGCTACCGCCGGAGGGGCGCTCGAAATCCACGATCGCAGGCAGGTTGATATCAATCACCTGAGTCCAGAAATCACGCGGGATGTTGATTTGCGCGGGGGCCGACAGGCGGCGGGCTTTGGTAATGACGCGGTTCAGCACCTCGGCCATGCGGGACGGGTCACGCACTTCTTCCTGATAGGCCACACAATCGGCAAACATCCGCATTTGCTCGACTTCCTGAAAGCCGCCTTGGCCAATAGTTTTGTTGGCCGCCTGCGGGGTGATCAGCAGCATGGGCGTGTGGTTCCAGTAGGCGGTTTTAACCGGGGTCACGAGGTTGGCAATGCCGGGGCCGTTTTGCGCAATCGCGAGGCTCATTTTACCGGAGGAACGGGTGAAGCCGTCGGCCATCATGCCGGCGGTATATTCATGGGCGCAGTCCCAAAAGGTAATGCCCGCTTTCGGGAACAGGTCAGAGATCGGCATAAAGGCCGAGCCGATAATGCCAAAGGCGTTATCAATGCCGTGCATTTGCAGGGTTTTTACAAAGGCTTCTTCGGTGGTCATTTTCATGGGGTGCGCTCCTGATTCTGCGGGCCAAGGGGCCATTTTCTACCCTGTGTATGGGGGAGAAATATGGAGCCAGAATAGGGCCAGAATGGGAATCAGTCTATAGCCAGCTAGCCGCGCATCCGTTGACCGCTTTCGTCAAACCTGAACAGCGCTTCCGGCGCAAAGGAAAGCATGGTTTTACTGCCGATCTCATAATCGGTTTGCCCCATGTAGCGCACGGTGACCAGCACTTCCCCTACGCGCACATACACGTTTGTGTCGGCTCCCAAATGCTCCAGATGGCTGATTTCGCCCTCGATCTGCCCCTCCGGCCCAAGGGTGATCATCTCTGGCCGCAGCCCGATGGATTTGGCAGAATCGTTGATCACCGACCCCGGCAAAAAGTTCATTGCCGGTGAGCCGATAAACCCGGCCACAAAGATATTGTCGGGGTCGTTATAGAGCTCCATCGGGGAGCCGACTTGCTCAACCTTACCGTCTTGCAGTACCACAATCTTGTCGGCGAGTGTCATCGCCTCGACCTGATCGTGAGTCACATAAACAATGGTTGTGCCTAGCTCGCGGTGGAGGCGGGCGATTTCGAGCCGCGTATTGACCCGCAGCGCGGCATCAAGGTTGGAAAGCGGCTCGTCAAACAGGAAAAGCTCGGGGTTGCGCACCAGCGCACGCCCGATCGCCACCCTTTGGCGCTGTCCGCCTGAAAGCTCGGAGGGGCGTCTGTCCAAGTATGGCCCTAACCCCAGCATATTGGTGGCCACGCCCACGCGCTCTTCGATATACTCGGCCGGATGTTTGGCTTGCTTCAGGCCCAGGCTCATATTTTTGCGCACGGTTAGGTGCGGATAAAGCGCGTAGGTCTGGAAAACCATCGCAATGCCGCGCTTGCTGGAAGGCTCGGTATTCACGCGTTTATCGGCGATCATCACATCACCCGTGCTGGCATTTTCTAGCCCCGCAATGATCCGNAGCANGGTTGACTTGCCGCAACCNGATGGCCCGACAAAAATCACAAACTCGCCGTCTTCGACATCAAGATTGATATCCGACAACACNTCGACCTTGCCAAAGGATTTGTGNATGTTTTTGAGCGTCAGGGAACCCATGGGCCGCCTCCTTTAAAGATCAACGGGCTGGCCGGAGCGGATGCTTTCATCCGCTGCCAGACAAATTTCGAGAGACTGCACCGCATCCGCCATATGCCGCGAAAGGTCGATATTTTCGGTGATCGCCTTAGCCACATAGCGGGCCTCGGCATCACACAGTGCTTGATGGCCCGGCTCATCCGGGAGATCAATGAGCCGGTCGCCATCAAGCTCGTGAACTTTTAAAGTGCCAACCTTGGTGTGGCTGTCTAGGTCGGACGAGCCGCCCTTTTCAGCCGCCACAATCGAAACCGCGCCTTTGGGCGAGATCACATCTTTCACAAAATACGCTGTTTCCGAGATCATCGGCCCCCAGCCGGCTTCATACCAGCCAACCGAGCCATCATCGAATTTCACCTGAAACTGGCCGTAATTATACATATCGGGGGCGATCTCATCACTCAGCCGAACGCCCATACCATGAACCGAAACCGCCTTGGCATCGGTGATCTGGCACATGACATCCACATAATGCACCCCGCAATCAACGATGGGCGAGGTGCTTTGCATCAGGTTTTTGTGCACCTCCCACTCAGCGCCGGAAGATTGCTGGTTGAGGTTCATGCGAAACACATACGGCCCGCCCAAACTGCGGGATTCGGCAATGAGCTGCTGCCAGCTCGGATGGTGGCGCAAGATATAACCAACGACTAGCTTGCGACCAAGCTCCGTGGCTTTGTCCACTACCGCTTGCGCATCCACAGCGTTGCCCGCCAATGGCTTTTCAACAAACACATCAGCACCCGCCTCCATTGCGGCGCTGGCAAATTCGGCGTGGCTGTCGGTATAGGTTGCAATGGCAACCAGGTCAGGTGCGCAGGCTGTAAGCGCTTCGAAATACTCGCTGTAGAGCGGGTAACCCTTTAGCTCATCGGGGAGGTTCACGGCCGAGCGGTTCATCAAGCCAACAATCTTGAAGGCAGGGTTCTTGTGGTATGCCAGCGCATGGCTCTGCCCCATATTCCCCAATCCGGCTACCAGCACGCGGATCATTTCACCGCCCCCGAAGTTATGCCCCGAATGAGCTGTTTCGAGAAAATCACGTAGAGGATCATCACCGGAAGGATTGCCATGCTAAGGCCGGAGAGCACCGCGTTCCAATCCGTCACAAACTGGCCGATGAACACCTGCGAGCCGAGTGTGAGGGTTTTGGTTTCCTCACCCGGGGCCAGAATAAGCGGGAACCACAGGTCGTTCCAGATCGGGATCATGTTAAACACAGCGACAGTGGCCATGGCGGGCCGCACCAAGGGCAGCACAAGGAAGAAGAAGATGCGGTATTCGGAAAGCCCGTCGATCCGGCCCGCATCCTTGAGGTCCGCCGAGACCTGCCGCATAAATTCCGACAGGATGAAGATCGCCAGCGGCAGGCCCGAGGCGGTATAGACCAGAATAAGTGCCGTGAGGGTGTTCACCAACCCGCTGGCCACCATGATTTGCAGGATGGAAACGGTGCCAAGACGGATCGGGATCATGATCCCGATGGCCAGATACAAGCCCATGAGCGTATTGCCCCTGAAGCGGTATTCCGAAAGCGCAAAGGCCGCCATCGCGCCAAAAAGCAGGATGAAAAACAGCGAAACCACGGTGACGATCATCGAGTTCTGGAAATAAAGGAAATAATCGCCCTGCTTGAACACGGTTTCATAACCGGCGAGGCTAAAGCTATCGGCATCGGGCAGGGCCAACGGCTCCCTAAATATTGCCTTACGGGTTTTGAAACTGTTGAGGATGATGACCAGCACCGGAAACAATGCGATCACGGTATAGATGATCAGAATCGCGTGCACCGCGATCAGATTAAACGGGTTGTGTTTGACCTTGTTCATAACCCGCTCCTAGAACTGGTAGCGCCGCATACGCGACTGGATAAGGAAGAGGTAAAACGAAACACCGGCAAGAATAATGCCAAACATGATGACCGAAAGCGTGGCCCCCATGTTGATATCCCCGATCTGGGTCTGGAAGCCAAAGAAGGTGCGGTAAAGCAGCGAGCCAAGCACATCGGTCGAGAAATTCGGCCCCGCGAGCCCGCCTTGGGTGGTATAGATCAGGTCAAACGAATTGAAGTTGCCGACGAAGGTCAGGATCGAGATAATCCCGATGCTCGGCCAGATCAGCGGGAGTTTGATCTTCCAGAAGGCATTGAAACCGGTAATGCCGTCACACTCGGCGGCCTCCAGCACTTCTTCGGGGATGGAGAGCAAGGAGGCATAAATCAGCATCATCGGAATACCGACAAATTGCCAGACCGAGATCAGCGCTAGCGTGGTGAGCGCGGTGCTTTCAAGCCCGAGATAGGGCGCAAACAAGGATTTGAGGCCAACGGCATCCAGGAGGTCAGGCGCAATGCCCCAAATGGGGGANAGGATCAGCTTCCAGGCGAAGCCGACAATCACAAAGGAAAGAATGGTCGGGATGAAAAATGTGGTGCGGAAAAAGGCGCTAAAGCGCACGACCTGAGAAGAAAGAATGGCCGCAAGCATAACCCCGATCGGGTTTTGCACCAGCATATGCACCACAAAAAACCAAACATTGTTTTTAAACGCGTTCCAGAAACTGTCTGACCAGCGTTCGTTGCCGAACAGCAGGCGGAAATTATCAAGACCGACAAAAACCTGCTCTTGGTCGACTTTGTCATAAAAGGAAAGGTTGAGCGTGCCAAAGAGCGGAAAAATCATCAGGGCTGAGTAGATCAGCACCGCCGGAGCCAGAAAAATGGCGATATGCCAGCGTATTTTTCTCTTTTCCATGGCGCGCTCCCTTTTATTCAAGGGGCCGGAGAGGGCTCCGGCCCGATGCTTTAATTATTGCTGAGGTGCATACCAGCTGGCAAGCGCATCCTGAAGCTGCTGCGAAGCTTCTTCCGGTGTTTGCACACCCCGGATCGCGTTCACCGAAGTCTGCCAGTATTCTGTAGCGAGGCCCGGCGTGCCGCGGGTCAGAATCTGGTGGAACGGCCGGATGGACGAGCTACAGCTCTTGCGCCAATCCACAATTTCCTGCGCCAGCGGGTCTTCCATCGCGATGTCATGGTTTGACAGCGAGAAGAAGCCCGGAAGAGAGTTGGCATAGAGGTTGGCGAATTCAGCCGAACCCACCCAGTCAAGGAAGACCTTGCCTTCAGCCGCATGTGGCGAAGCTGCGTTCAGGCCCATGGCGATATCCACGTGGTCGGAAATGTAGCAATCATCACCGGCATTGGGTACGGGTGGGTAAAATGCACCCATTTCGAAATCAGCTTGCGCATTGAAGCCGGAAAGTTCCCACGAACCGGCAGGGTAAATCGCTGCACGACCAAGGGTGAACAGATTTTGGCTATCCGAGTAGGACTGAGCTTCGTAGCCGTCTCCCATGTAATCAGCCCAGCGGGCCAGTTGGGCGTGCGGGGCAACCCATCCGGCATCTGTCAGGCGGGCGGTGCCAGCGATGATGGCGTTGCGGCCTTCTTCGCCTTTCCAGTAGTTCGGGCCGATATTGGCATAGCCCATTGTGGCAGCTTCCCACTGGTCAGCCGTACCCATGGAAAGCGGAATATAGTTGCCGTCTGCCTTGATCGCATCGAGCNCTGCAAAGAATTCGTCAACGGTTGTCGGCACTTCCACGCCCACTTCCTCAAACGCTTCTTTGTTATAGATGAACCCGTGGATCACCGAGGCCATTGGCACACAGAAGGTCGCCGAGCCGTCATCGGTGCTCCAGCCGGAGCGGGCAACATCGCCGAAGTTTGCCATGCCGGCAAGGTCTTGCAGGTCCACCAGATGGCCGCCGTCATAAAGGGTCAGCGAGCCGTCAAACGGGCGGCAGGTGATCAGATCACCAGCGGTGCCGCCTTCGAGCTTGGCGTTGAGCGCGGCGTTATACTGCGCGGGGGCACTCGGGGCAAAAACCACTTTGATACCGGGATTGGCAGCTTCAAAAGCCGGGATGATGGTATCCTGCCAGATGGTCAGGTCATCATTGCGCCAGCTCTCGATGGTGAGGGTTACATCCTGTGCAACGGCAACAGAGCCAAGCACAGACGTTGCCAGCAAGGCGCCAACAAGTGTTTTCAATTTCATATTTCTTCTCCCATTGGTGCGCCGAGGCGCGGTTTTCGGGTTTAACCCGAGGTTATATTGGCAATGGCGGCCCGCATGTTCTGACCTGCCATATCCAGATATCTTTTGACTTCGGCCATATCTTTGGCCCCTGAAACCAGCAAAATGGCTTCCTTAACCTTCCAACCCGAGCGTTCCAGCGCGGTGCGGGCGGCCTCACGGGGGCAACCCGTTATCTCCATCACAATATTCTCGCCGCGCTTGCGAAGTTTGATATTGCTGGTGGTCACATTCACCATCAGCCCGTTCATAACGTGGCCAAGCTTGATCCCCATCAGGCTGGACATCAGATTGAGCGCCACCTTTTGCGCCGTGCCAGCGCCAAGGCGGGTTGAACCGGCAATTACCTCGGGCGGTGTAGGGAGCAAAACAGGGATGTCAGCCCCTTCGAGCAGCTTTGTGCCGGGGTTGTTCGAGAACCCGATGGTGGTCGCCCCTCGCGCTTTTGCGATGTTCATAATGGTGTTGGGGTAAATGGTATTGCCACTCGCGGCCATGCAGATCACACAATCCGCCGGGCCGATCACTTCGGCATCGGCCGTGGCCGCCTCGGCATCATCCTCGGCCCCCTCTTTGGGCACGGTCATATCCTCAAACCCGCCAGCACGCAGGACGTAAATGCGCGATTCAGATATGCCAAAGGTTGGTGGCACTTCAAGGCCGTCAGCGAGGCATTGGAGCCCCGAGCTTCCAGCCGCAGCATAAACCAGATTCCCGCCACTCCGAAGCGCCGTTACCATTGCATCAGCACCCCGCTCAAGCGCCGGAATGGCTTCGCGCACAGCCGTTGCACCCGCGATTTGACCATCGAGCAGAATGCCGAGGATTTCGGAATCCGGCTTCAGGTCTAGCTCGTGCGCCTCATTGTGTGTGGCTTCGGTTTGCGGATCTGCCATTTGCGAATCTATTTCCATTGAGTGGCTCTACGCTGATGATAAGTCCAAAACAATACCCATGTCCAGAAATTTGTGTAATTATCGGCGCAATACTTTGCAAGTTCGGTCAAACAACTGTACTTGCTTACTATTTTTTGCAAAATAAATCTTCTTTATTTTTCCTATTTGGTATTGTATAGGTATTACATGTAATCGGATGAAAGCAACGCTATGACCGTTTCCACCTTTATGCGCCAAGAGATCATCGATATTCCTGCGGCCGTAAAAACACTAACTTGCCACGAGCAGCTCGAAGAGGTGGCAAGCGCCCTGCGCCTTGCAGAGCCACGCTTTATCAGCACAGTTGCGCGCGGCTCTTCCGATCATGCGGCAACCTATCTGAAATATGTCAGTGAACTCGTCCTCGGCTTGCCGGTAGCTTCGCTCGGACCCTCGGTGGCTTCGGTTTTTGGCGCAAAGCTCAAGCTAGCTGACAGCCTTTGCATCGCGATTTCGCAATCCGGCCAAAGCCCGGATATTCGCGCGATGGCACGCACAGCCCAAGAAGGCGGGGCAAAAACCGTTGCCATAACCAACGAGCCTTCTTCCCCTTTGGCGGTGCAAAGCGACCATGTCATCAATATTTGCGCCGGCGTGGAGAAAAGTGTGGCGGCCACCAAAACCTTTGTGACCTCGGCTGTGGCGGGACTGGCGCTGGTTGCGCACTGGAAACAGGATAAGGCGCTGCTGGGTGCATTAGCGACCCTGCCGGAAAAGCTAGAAGCCGCCATAGCGCATGACTGGCCGAGCTTACGCCAAGCCCTGCACGGGCGCGATTCTCTTTTGGTATTGGGCCGCGGGCCCGGCTTTGCCATGGCCAATGAAGCGGCGCTCAAGTTTAAGGAAACCTGCCAAATTCACGCCGAGTCCTACTCGTCCGCAGAAGTTTTGCATGGCCCTGTTTCGATCATCGAACCCGGTTTTCCCGTGCTCGCACTAGCCTCGCGCGATGCGGCTGAACCTGCGGTTCTGGAGGTCGCGAAAGCAATGGCTGACATAGGCGCAGATGTGTTCGTAACCTCTGATCACGTCAACCCCGCCCAGCGCCTCGGCTTCGCTGCCACCGGCCACCCGCTCACCGACCCACTGGCTTTGATTGTTTCGTTCTATAGCTTTATAGAGCGCCTCGCTCGTGAACGCGGCATAAACCCTGACACCCCCCGTAACCTCAAAAAAGTCACGGAAACCATATGACAAGCACCTTAACGGCCTTTCATGGCCCCGACATTTTTGACGGATTTCAGCGGCGGAGCGGCCACGCGTTGCTGCTAGATGGCACGCAGGTCAAAGCGGTTATTCCCGAAGCCGATATCCCCAGCCATGCCAGCACTACGCGGCTCGAGGGTGGCCTTCTTGCGCCTGGTTTTGTAGATTTGCAGGTCAATGGTGGCGGCGGCCTGTTGTTCAACCAGTCCCCCACGGCGGGGTCAATTGCCACCATCACCAAAGCCCACCTGCCCTTTGGCACCACCTCACTGCTGACCACCCTAATCACCGACTCAAAAGAACAAGTTGCAACGGCGATCGACGCGGCCAGAGCAACCATACCCGGCCATATCGGGCTGCACCTCGAAGGCCCGCATTTAAGTGTCGCCCGGAAAGGCGCGCATGATCCCGACCTGATCCGCCCGATGGAAGAAGACGACCTTGCCACGCTTCTGGCAGCAGCCAAGGCCCTGCCAACCCTGTTTACAACTGTGGCGCCAGAGTCCACATCACCCGCTCAAGTCAAAGCACTGGTCGAGGCAGGGGCCATCGTTTCTATCGGCCATAGTGACGCCCAGCCTGATACATTGCTGCCCCTGATCGAAGCGGGCGCCAGCGGCACAACCCATCTTTTTAATGCGATGAGCCAGATCGAAAGCCGCCAGCCCGGGCTTGTGGGCACCGCACTGGATGACGGTCGGATTTCGGCAAGCATCATCGCCGATGGTATTCACGCTGCCAAAGCCACGCTCAGAATCGCGCTGCGGGCCAAACAAGGGCCGGGCAAGATATTTCTAATCACCGACGCGATGGCAACCATAGGCACCGACTTGAAAAGCTTCACGCTGAATGGCCGGACCATTACCCGGGAAAACGGCCGCCTTCTCCTTGATGACGGCACATTGGCCGGCGCGGATCTGGATATGGTATCTGCTGTACGCTTTGTTCATCAATATCTCGGGGTGACGCTCGAAGAGGCCCTGCGGATGGCGTCGCTCTATCCGGCGCAGCTCATTAAGCGTGATTCGGAGTTCGGGTGCCTTAAACCCGGCACAAATGCAGACTTTATCTGGTTGGACGAGGGCCTGAATATCAATCAGGTTTGGCAAAAGGGCAGCCCAGCTTTGCCGCTAGGGCATTAAGCCTTCGCCCAATTTGTCCCGATCAAAGACGATAATTTGACTGCCGTGCTGTTCGATCAAGCCTTCGTCCCGCAACTTCGCCAGTTCCCGATTTACCGTTTGCCGTGAGCAGCCCACCACATTGGCGAGGTATGATTGCGTTTCGTCAATTATGAGCGATGTTTCTGCAAGCAGGTAAAGATACCCGCGCAGTCGCTGCCCAACCGCGCCAAACTGGCTGACATGTTTCAGCCAATTATTGTAAGCAAGCCTGCGGTGGAACATTTTGGCCATGTTTTTTACGAATTCCACTTTCTGCAGGGCCTGGAAAAGTTGCGGCTTGGTGCAGGCAAGCAAGGTTGCATTGCGTGAGGTTGTGCAGGTCGCCGCGCAGGGCTCATCTGCAATGGCCTCAGACTCGCCGAGATTGAAACCAGCTTTGGCCCGCGCCAAAAAAACCTGCTGGCCATCTTCCCCGATATAAGTGACATCAACAAAGCCATGCGCCAGCAACATCATTCCTGACGAAGGCTCACCCTGCTCGAATATCATGGTCCGGCTTTTGTAGGTTTTGACCGTGCAGGCGTTTAGGAATTCCTTTTTATACGCGACGTCCAACCCGTCGAGAATTTCGCATTTAAGCAAATGTGGAAATCTGATGCAATTTTCCAAATTTTTCCCCAGGCACCCCTTAGGGTGGAATTTAAGAATAATTGTCAATCAAAACAATAGGCAATTTGTCCACACTAGCTGTTTGCGCGAAGAAATCCAGCACAACACCCTTAACCTGCATTTTACGGTGGCTACCCGTGTTGGTTTTTGTGGACTTTTTTGCCAAATTTCCAGATCTTCAATCAATCGGCAAAGTGGGTCCAACCGCCTTGAACCCACTTCCCGCCGCCTAGGGGACCCTCCCAGAGCAATGCCCTGAAACACCCTGCCGTTGACAGAAGCGATTTAATGGCGCCGGTTGGATAGCTTTCCTCACAGAAAACCCCTCACCAGCGCCTAAATCAATCACTCACAATTCACTCGTTACTCAACACATCCCTAAATAATGGGACGAATCCAGATGTAGATTACATTCTGCATTTACGATGTCTTCCAGACGACAATTTCTGCTCGGCAAACAAAAAATTCTCTTGCTTGCTCCCTCTCACAAATCAGCGTAAAAAGGCGCTATGAAACGAATTTTTGACCTTGATGATCATACCCGCTTGCCGTGGAGGTTCCACGCCGAGGGATTGTTACAACAACAAGGTGCATGACTGAGCGCTGTTCGCTCCCTCTTTTCCAAATATTTGCGAGAATATCATGACCGCCAAAACTCTCTATGACAAAATCTGGGATGCCCATCTGGTTTCGACCGATGAAGACGGCACCTCCCTGCTCTATATCGACCGCCACCTCGTGCATGAGGTGACCTCGCCGCAAGCCTTTGAAGGCCTGCGCAATGCGGGCCGCCCCGTGCATGCTCCCGATAAAACGATCGCGGTGCCNGACCATAACGTGCCCACCACGCTGGACCGNCTGGAAGGTGTCGAAAACGAGGAATCGCGNATCCAGCTTGAGGCGTTGGAAAAAAACGCCATTGATTTTGGCGTGCACTATTATCCGGTAGATGATGTTCGCCAAGGCATTGTGCATATCGTTGGCCCCGAGCAGGGTTGGACCTTGCCGGGTATGACCGTGGTATGTGGTGATAGCCATACCGCGACCCACGGTGCTTTTGGTGCGCTGGCGCATGGCATCGGCACCTCTGAGGTTGAGCACGTGTTGGCCACGCAAACGCTGATTCAGGTGAAGTCCAAGAATATGAAGGTCGAGATCACCGGAAAATTGCAACCGGGTGTAACGGCCAAAGACATCACCATGCATGTGATAGGTGAAACCGGCACCGCCGGCGGCACGGGATACGTGATCGAATATTGCGGGGAAGCGATCCGAGATCTTTCAATGGAAGGCCGGATGACCGTGTGTAACATGGCAATTGAAGGTGGTGCCCGTGCTGGGCTGATCGCGCCTGATGACAAAACCTTTGAATACGTAAAGGGCCGCCCGCACGCGCCAAAAGGCGCACAGTGGGAAGCGGCGCTCGCCTATTGGAAAACCCTTTTCACCGATGATGATGCGGTGTTCGACAAGGTTCTGACCCTTCGCGGCGAAGATATTGAGCCGTCGGTCACTTGGGGCACCTCGCCCGAAGATGTGTTGCCGATCTCGGCCAATGTCCCGGCACCTGAAGATTTTGAAGGTGGCAAGGTCGAAGCCGCCCAGCGCGCTTTGGACTATATGGGGTTGGAGCCGGGCATGAAGCTCACCGATATCAAAATTGATACGGTATTCATCGGCTCCTGCACCAATGGTCGCATTGAAGACCTGCGGGCGGTAGCGGACGTTGTGCGCGGCAAAAAGATCAAAGACGGAATGCGGGCGATGGTTGTGCCGGGCTCGGGGCTTGTGCGCGCCCAAGCTGAGGAAGAGGGCATTGCCGAGGTTCTGGAAGATGCCGGTTTCGAATGGCGGCTTGCCGGTTGCTCCATGTGCCTGGCTATGAACCCCGACCAGCTTCAGCCTGGTGAGCGTTGCGCAGCAACTTCAAACCGTAATTTCGAGGGCCGCCAAGGCCGTGGGGGCCGCACGCACTTGGTAAGCCCCGCCATGGCCGCTGCCGCTGCCCTTACCGGTCATTTGACCGATGTTCGTGACCTGTAAGGAGTTCACATAATGGAAAAATTCACTAAAATTACCGGTGTAGCCGCCCCGATGCCCCTGATCAATATCGATACCGATATGATCATCCCGAAGCTGTTTTTGAAAACCATCAAGCGCTCGGGCCTTGGCAAAAACC
>JGI24025J20009_10002819_pt1 | contig 12173 bp, 11 predicted proteins | sample Cruoilmetagenom3_FD_20009 | JGI IMG/M metagenome (IMG submission 20009)
GCGCGCGTTGCTGATTTTCGAATTATGCCTCGGAACCGGGCAGAGAATCGGTGACGTTCGCAAAATGCGCTGGGCGGACATCGAGGGTGATGGAATCAATGTGAGCCAGGGTAAGACGGGCAGGGATCTCTGGCTTCCGTTCACCCCGCGGCTTGCTGCCGTTCTGGATCAGACGCCTCGCACAGGTCTGTTCATTCTCTCACAGCCTGACAGCCAGCCGGTCAGTTACCGGGCTGCGGCATTTGCGGTGATGAAGGTGCGAAAAGAAATCGGGGCAGAGGAATACGACATTCACGCTTTGCGCCACACCACCGCCTCGGAACTGGCGGCTCTGGGGCTTTCAGACGAACTGATAATGGCTGTAACGGGGCATACCAGCCGCGCCTCGGTGGTCAGATACGCTGGTGCGGCCCGCCAAAAGGCCCGTGCAAAGACGGCTCAGGACGCGCGGAACAGAACAAAAACGAAACGGGAAACGTGAAACCGGATGTGAAACCGCTTTTGCAGATTTCCCCGAGTGCCCGCTAAGTCTTTGAAATGTTTGGAGGCGAGTACCGGAATCGAACCGGTGTACACGGATTTGCAATCCGCTGCGTCACCACTCCGCCAACTCGCCGCCGGGATGCGAATGGTTTTCATCCGCTGTGGTGAGGGGCGAATTATATGATCTGATGCGTGGCCGCAAGACACCATGTAAAGGTTTTGATTTTTCTCGCCGTTGCCGCCCGCGCTAGGATATGACAAAAACGTATATAAGGATTCTGAACGGAAGAGTTTAGCTAATGACTGACTACGCCGCCCGCCGCACGACCATGGTGGACACGCAAGTGCGCCCCTCGGATGTGACCAAGTTCCCCATCATTGAGGCAATGCTGTCTGTCCCGCGCGAGGATTTCGTGCCCGCTGACAAACGCGAAGCTGCCTACGTGGGCGAAAATATCGACTTGGGCGCGGGCCGCACCGTGCTGGAGCCGCGCACGACCGCCAAGATGCTGGATGCGCTGGACATTCGCAGTGACGAGTTGGTGCTGGATATCGGTTGTGGGCTTGGCTATTCCTCCGCCGTGATCGCCCGCATGGCCGAAGCCGTTGTGGCGCTGGAAGAAGACGAAAGCCTCGCCGCCGAAGCGCAGGCTGCCTTGCAGCGCAACGATGCCGACAATGTCATTCCGCAGGTCGGCACGCTGGCCGCGGGTGCGGTCGAACATGGCCCCTATGATGTGATCGTGATCGAGGGCGCGGTGGAACATCTGCCCGATACCATCACCGACCAGTTGAAAGAAGGCGGCCGCATCGCCGTCATGTTCGCCGAGGGCGGATTGGGCGCGGTGCGCATCGGCTACAAGATCGACAGCGCTATCAGCTGGCGTTTCGCCTTCAACGCGGGCGCGCCGGTTCTGCCCGGGTTCGAGCGTCATCAAGCCTTTACACTGTAAGGCAAGGGGGGCGAATTCAGGCCTCCTGACACATGCGAAATTGAATAATAATTAAAAAACTTGAAGATCCTAAATCCGACAAGACCCCAGTAAATGGACAACGCAAGAAAGCGGGACTGAGATTATGAGCAAGGCAAACAGGACAAGCCTTAAAGGGCGATTCAAACAAGGCGTTATGGTGCTTGCACTGACTTTTGCCGCGCCTGCTGCATGGGCTGAAACCCTGGCCGATGCGCTGGCTGATGCCTATCGCAATTCCGGCCTGCTGGAACAGAACCGCGCCTTGCTGCAAGCGGCGGACGAAGACGTGGGCATTGCCGCCGCCGCCCTGCGCCCGATCCTGAGCTGGTCGGCGGATATCACCCGTGATTTTGGCTATCAGGGAGTGGAGGGCAGAAACCTGCTGGGCCAGTCCGTTGTGACCGACCGCGCCATTGCCAATGTGGATGCGACGATTGGTTTGGTTGCCTCGATGCTGGTATACGATGGCGGGCGCAGCAAGATGCAGGTCGATGTGGCCAAGGAAACCGTGCTGGCCACGCGCGAACAGCTGGTCGGCATCGAACAGAGCGTACTGTTGACCGCCGTGCAGGCCTACATGGACGTGCGCTCCAGTTCCGAAACCGTGGCGCTGCGCCAGAACAATATCCGTGTGATCCGCGAAGAATTGCGCGCTGCCCGTGACCGTTTCGAAGTGGGCGAGGTAACGCGCACCGATGTCGCCACCGCCGAGGCCCGCCTTGCCGCCGCCAATGCCAATTACGTACAGGCGCAGGGCGACTTGGCCATCGCGATCGAGGATTTCCGCGCTGCGGTGGGCCGCAAACCTGGTCGCCTGTCGCCGCCGCCGACCTATCGCAACCCGTCGAAATCGCCTGATGCAGCCAAGGCCGTGGCGCAACGCCTCCATCCGTCGGTCAAGGCGCTGCAACACTCGGTTGCGGCTTTCGATATCGGCGTGATGATCGCCAGTTCCGCGGCCTCGCCCGAAGTAAAACTCGTCGGTCGCTACGGCCTGACCGAAGGTCTGAACCGCCGTGACAACCTGCATTCCGGCTCCATCGGGATCGAGGCATCCGGCCCGATTTCGCGTGGCGGCGAACTGGACTCGCGCCGGCGCAAGGCCATCGTGCAGGCCAATGCTGCCCGCGCCGATCTACGACAGACCTCGGTCGAGGTGGCGCAGGCCGTCGGCTCGGCCTCTGCCCGGCTTGAGGTCGCGCGCTCTGCCGTGGCCGCGACGCAGGAACAGATTCGCGCGGCCCGCGTGGCCTTTCGCGGTGTCCGCGAAGAGGCGACCCTTGGCGCGCGCACCACGCTGGACGTGCTGAACGCCGAACAGGAACTGCTGGATGCGCAGGCATCGCTCATCACAGCGCGGGCCAATGAATATGTCGCGGGCTATGCGCTGCTGTCTGCCATGGGACTTCTGACCGCCGAAGACCTGAAGCTGGACGTGCCGCAATACGACCCCTCGGCCTATTACAACCTGGTCAAGGACGCGCCCTATCCGGTATCCAAACAGGGCAGGCAGCTGGACAAAGTTCTCAAGTCTCTGGGAAAAAAGTAAAACTGTTTCATTCTGTTGTGTGAAACCTGTTCCAGAGGTAAACTCGGACAGAGGCGAGAGTGGTAAAAACAATGTCCGATCCTGCGAAAAATTCGGAAATCGAGGATGTATTGTCCTCTATCCGGCGGCTTGTATCCGAAGAGGCGCGCCCCGCTATGGCGCCCCGAACCCCTGCGAAACCTGACCGTCTGGTGCTGACCCCGGCGCTGCGCGTGGCCGATACCCTGCAGACCGAAGAGGCGCAAGAGCGCGCGAGACAAGGCGAATCTGTCGCCGTTGAAGAGGTGCCGGAACAGGCCGCCGTCGAAGATCACGCCGATGCGCTGCAGGCTGAGCAGTCGTACGATCATCGGGACCAACAGGAAGAAGACCACGGCGAAGCCGATGATCATGCGCAAGACGACGTGGCGCATGACCATGACGGTGATCCCGCCGCCGATATGGCCGAGGGAGAGAGCGTTCTGGAGTTGACTGGCGCGCTTGAGCCGGACGCCGGCAAAGATGAGCCGGCGGAAGAAGCCGCCGAAGCGGCGCAGCACGGCGAACCGCATTACGAAAATCCTCAGCTCGACGAAGCCACAGAACAGCCCACAGAACAGCCCGCAGAGGCAGCCGCGGAGCCAGAGCAAACTTGGAACGTCGTGGACAGCTTCGATTTCGACGCGATGCGCGACGCCCCCTTGCAGGATTTCGAACACGAACAGGACGTGCATGCCGCCGCTGCGCCGGATGAACTGGATGAACAGGACGAACAGGGCGCGCCCACGGATGCCGTGGCCGTGGCCGCCATGGCCGAAGCGGCGGTTTCCTCGGCCCTGATGGACCGCATCGCGCGGATGGAGGCTGTCGTGGCCGATCAGGACGGCGAATGGGAACCCGATGGCGACGGCCCGGAAGCCAATGCCGCCGCCCCGACCGAGGTTCTGGCATGGGAAGACCATGTCGAGGGCACCGATGATGGGATGGATGCGGGGCAGGACACGCCAGAGGCGCAGTTCCGCCATGCAGAACCTGAACCCTATGCCGATCCCGCGCCCGTTGCTGAGAGACCCGAGGAAGACACCGCGGTCGAAGATGCGATCCTGGACGAGGAAGCCCTGCGCGAAATGGTGGCCGACATCGTGCGGCAGGAATTGCAGGGCGCATTGGGGGAACGCATCACACGCAATGTGCGCAAACTGGTTCGGCGCGAAATCCACCGCGCCTTGGCCAGCCACGAGCTGGACTGAACCTTTCCGACTGAACCTTTCCGTCAGCCGGCGGGGCAGGGGCCTAACCCTGCCGCGCGATTTCCAGCATTTTATCCAGGTCCATATGCGCCTCGATATGGTCGGCCAGCGCGTCCAGCACCCGCTCGACCCCGGCGCCGTAATCCAGATCGGACTGCACCCCCAGCCGTGCCAGCCATGCGGCGCGAAACCCGTCTGATCCGAACAGCCCGTGCAGATAGCAGCCCGCCACGCGCCCGTCCTCGCTGGCGGCACCCTCGGGGCGTGCGCCTTCCAGTTCCAGCCATGCGCGGGCGCAATCGGCGCCGGTCGTGTGACCTAGATGAATCTCGTATCCTTCCAGTGCCGCGCCGCTGTCCAGATGCCGCGCGGCCACCGTGCCAACGCGCTTTTCCGGCTGCATGACGGTGGAAATATCCAAATGCCCCAAGCCTTTGACGCGGCCCGCCGGCCCCTCGATCCCGTCGGGGTCGTCGATCCATTGCCCCAGCATCTGGTAGCCGCCGCACAGGCCCAGCACATGCCCGCCACGCCGGATATGGGCGGCAAGGTCGATGTCCCAGCCGCAGGCACGGAACTGCGCCAGATCGGCGATGGTGGATTTCGATCCCGGTATCAGCACCAGATCGGCATCGCCGGGCAGGGGCTGGCCCGGTTCGATGATCTGGACCCTCAGCCCCGGTTCGGCGGCCAGCGGATCAAGATCGTCGAAATTGGCGATGCGGCCAAGTTTCGGCACCGCGACTTTCACCGCGCCCGACCCGTTCGAGGCAACGTCCATCACATCCTCGGCGGGCAGGCGCCAAGCATCGCGGAACCACGGCAGCACCCCAAGCGAGGGCCAGCCGGTGCGCGCTTCGATCTGGGTCACGCCCTCGTCGAACAGGCGCAGATCGCCGCGAAACTTGTTCACGGCAAAGCCGCGGATCATGGCGGCGTCGTCCCGGTCAAGTACGGCTTGCGTGCCGACGATCTGGGCAATCACTCCGCCGCGGTCGATGTCGCCCATCAGCACCACGGGCACCCCGGCGGCGCGGGCAAAGCCCATGTTGGCGATGTCGCCCGCGCGCAGGTTGATTTCGGTCGGGCTGCCCGCGCCTTCGATCACCACCAGGTCATGCGCGACCGACAGCCGTGCGTAACTGTCCAGAACCGCGCTCATAAGGTTTTGTTTCTGTTCGGTATAACCAAAGGCCCGCATGGTGCCGACGCGGCGGCCCTGCACGATCACCTGCGCGCCGGTCTCGTCCTCGGGCTTCAGCAGCACGGGGTTCATGTCCACATGCGGGGCTAGACCGCAGGCCATCGCCTGCAAGGCCTGCGCGCGGCCGATTTCGCCCCCGTCCGGGGTGACGGCGGCGTTGTTGGACATGTTCTGCGGTTTGAAAGGTGCAACGCGCAGCCCGCGGCGCAAGAACGCGCGACATAGTCCTGCCACCACCATGGACTTGCCCACGTTAGAGCCGCAGCCCTGCACCATGATCGCGTTCGACATGTCTGCGCCCCTTGTTTCCGCTTGCCGCGCTGGGGTAATGCGGCGCGCGTTGCGCGTCCAGTGCGGGCGTGTAGGATTTCCGCGCAAAACGAAAGGCGCGCCCAATCAGGGCGCGCCTTTTCATAGGTTCGACGTTAACGTCGGGACAGGATCAGGCGGCTTCAGCCTGTTGAGCGGCGTTACGACGCTCGCTCTCTTCACGGGACAGTGCGACCGAGGTGCGGACACCCTTGGCAACAAATTCCATCAGGCCCTTGACCACGCGCTCGTTCGGGTCGATCCCCGCGCAGGACAGCACCTCGCGCCCGTCGCGGGACCGCGCCCAACGGGCGATCTGCTCGGGGCCATTGCCATATTTCTTGTCATCGGCGATCGCGTCGTCGAGGGCAGCCAACACAACGGCTGCAAACAGTTTACGTGCACGGTTGCCCTGTTCATTATTGAAGGCCGTGCCGTCAACGAAATCTCTCATGATTCGTCCTTTGTTATTGCTCTTGTCTTTTCGGCGTGCCGCCCCTTATGGCGCATCCAGTTCGATTCGGATAGGCTCCTGATGCATGGTTGTCATGCAAATTTCGCATAAATGCTGCGATTGCAGCACAGGATATCGTCGCCTTGTCACGGCGGTGAACGCCAGATATAGGTCTGATCAAAATCTCTTCAACCTTTTGCCTGGGTTTTGACACATGCCTAAAATCAACGGAAACGAGATCCGCCCCGGAAATGTCCTTGAACATAACGGGGGCCTTTGGGCCGCCGTCAAAGTTGATCACGTCAAGCCCGGTAAGGGTGGGGCCTTTGCCCAGGTCGAACTCAAGAACCTTCGTAACGGATCAAAGCTGAATGAACGGTTTAGATCTGCGGATAAGGTCGAGCGTGTGCGCCTTGAGCAGAAGGACATGCAGTTCCTGTTCGAATCCGACGGCATGCTGACCTTTATGGACACCGAGACCTATGATCAGGTCGCGTTGCCCGCCGACATTCTGGGCGACCGCCGCCCGTTTTTGCAAGATGGCATGACCATCGTGGTTGAATTCCACGATTCCGAGGCGCTGAACGCGACCCTGCCGCAGAAAGTCACCTGCAAGATCGTCGAGACAGAGCCGGTGGTCAAAGGCCAGACCGCTGCCAACAGTTTCAAGCCCGCGATCCTCGATAACGGGGTCAAGGTCATGGTGCCACCCTTCGTCGGGCAGGATGAGAATATCGTCGTCAACACCGAAACCATGGAATATGCCGAACGCGCGTAACGCGGCGGGCGAAGGAACTGAAAAAGGCCGGGCTTCAAGTCCGGCCTTTCTGCTTTCGGGTATTTGAAGAACAGTGAAAGGTCAGGGGCGCGTTACAGCGGCGACAGGCGCGCCGTGCCCGCCTGCATCCCCGCGCCCAGCCGGTCGAACCGCGCATGGGCAATCGCCCGCCCGCCCGACTGGGTGAAAAGGGTGCCCACGGGTTTGCCTTCGCGCGTGATCTCGGTGCCGGCGGGGGCAGTGCCTTCGATCGCCAGCCGCACCAGCCCTTTCTTCAGCTCGGTCTTGTGCTTCATGCGGGCCGTCACCTCTTGTCCGACATAGCAGCCCTTGCGGAAATCGACGCCGTGCAGCGCCTCGAACCCTGCCTCCAGGATATAGGTGTCGGGGGTCAGTTCCACGCCGGTTTCGGGGATCATATGTTCCACCCGGATTGCATCCCAATCGGTGCCGTCATCGCCGCCTGTCGCCCCGTAAAGACGCCAGCCAAGCGCTGGGTGGCGGGGGTCCATCACCGCGCCCGCGGGGGCATCGCCGGTGCCGCGTTGGACCTGAATATCGGTTTCCTCGATCGTTACGTCGGCGCGCAGTTTGTACATCGCCAGCCGTTGCATGGTGTTCGCGGCGGTACCCGCGTCGATGTCCAGCAGAACCGCATCGCCTTCCTTGATCAGAAAGAAATCGGCTAGGTATTTGCCCTGCGGCGTCAACAGCGCGGTATAGACCGGCCCCTGTTCCAGTTTTTCAACGTCATTCGTGACCAGCCCTTGTAGGAAATGCACCGCATCCTTGCCGCCTATCCGATAGATTTTCCGTGTCATTTGCCTCTCCCGTCCTGCGCGTCCCTGTAATATAGGCTGGGGCGCGACACACAACAGGGGGCAACATGCGCGCGCCGCTTTCCGTCATCATTCCCACGCTGAACGCGGCCGGTGATCTGCCCCGGTCCATCCCCCCCCTGATGGAGGGGGTAGAGGCCGGCGTGATCCGCCAGCTTGTCATTACCGATGGCGGGTCCACCGACGAGACCGTGAAAATGGCCGAGGGCATGGGCGCGGACCTTGTGCAGGGCGCTGCCTCGCGCGGGGGGCAGATCGGGCGGGGTGCGGCGGCGGCCAAGGGCGCATGGCTGCTGATCCTGCATGCCGACACAGTGCTGCCACAGGGCTGGACCGATGCGGTGCAGGCCCATATCGCGCAAGCGCCGGACCGGGCCGCGCATTTCAAACTTGGCTTCGACAGCCGCGGGACCATGGCCCTTGTCACGGCCCGATGGGCGAACCTGCGCGCCCGTCTTGGCCTGCCCTATGGCGATCAGGGTTTGCTGATTTCCACCAGCCTTTACAATGACATGGGGGGGTGCCCCGACATCCCCCTGATGGAAGATGTCGCCATGGCCCGCGCCCTGCGCGGCCGGCACCGGCAATTGCCGCTTAGCGTGACGACCAGCGCCCGAAAATACGCGAAAGCAGGCTGGATTCGTCAGGGCGCGGGAAACCTTTTGCGCCTTTGCCGCTACCTTTGCGGAGCTTCCCCTGACGCGCTAGCGCGCGGCTATCGGCGGTAGGGCCCTCGTCGCGGAACTGCAATTCATGCAGGTTGGCATACAGCCCGCCGCGCGCCAGAAGTTCCTCGTGCGGGCCTTCGTCCACCACGCGGCCCGCATCCATCACCACGATCTTGTCGGCATCGCGCACGGTGGACAGGCGGTGCGCGATCACCAGCACGGTGCGCCCTTCGGACAGCTTTTCCAGCGCCTGCTGCACCAGCACCTCGGATTGGGCATCCAGTGCGCTTGTCGCCTCGTCCAGCAGTAGAACGGGGGTGTCGCGCAGCAGGGCGCGGGCGATGGCGACGCGCTGGCGCTGACCGCCCGACAGAGCCGAGCCGCGCGGGCCAACGGGCGTGTCAAGCCCCTGCGTCAGCTTGGCGGCGAAATCGCTGACATGGGCGGCGTCCAGCACCTCTTTCAGGCGCGCCTCAGACACATCGGTGCGGCCCAGCAGGATATTCTCGCGCAAGCTTTCGTCGAACAGGGCGGCATCCTGGCTGACCACGGAAAACAGGCCGCGCAGGTCCATCAGCGCCATGTCGCCCACCGGCACGCCGCCGATGGTGACACTGCCCTGCTGCGGATCGACAAGGCGAGTCAACAGGTTAAAAACGGTGGATTTTCCCGCGCCGGATGCGCCGACAAGGGCGGTGGTCTTGCCCGCCTCGGCGATCAGATCAAGCCCGTGCAGGACCTGCGCATCGCCATAGGACAGATTCACGCCGCGCAGTGCGACCTCGGGGATGCCTTTGGGGGCGTCAACGGGTTGCGCAGGCGAAGCAAGGCTGGGCCGCGTGTCCATCAGTTCCTTGATGCGTTCGATCGCGGCGGCGGCGGCCTGCCAGACCCCACTGATCGCACCCAGTCGGCGCAGCGGTTCGAACGCCAGACCGATGGCGGTGAAGAAGGACATGAATTCGCCCACGGTCTTGGTGCCGTCGATGATCTGCGCGCCGCCGAACACCAACACGCCAAGGAAACCAAGCCCGGCCATGATGTCGATCAGGCCGGGAATGGCGGCGGCGCCGGTGACGGCGCGCACCTCGGCCCGGACAAGGTTGCCGGTGATGTCGCGGTAACGGTCCGACTGATACTGCTCCAGCCGGTTCAGTTTGACGGGCACGATGCCGTGGAATACCTCGTCCAGACGGGTAGCCTGTTTCGCGCCCAGATCGCGCGCCTCGCGGGCGCGGCGGCGGACGAATTTCTGCACTGCGACGGAGGGCAGCACCAGGATGGGCGTGCCGACACAGGCGATCAGGGTCCAGCGCCAATCGACGCTGACCGCGACCCCCATAAGGATCACCAGCGCCAGCGCATCGCGCCCCGCGCCGGTCAGCACCGCGTTCCAGACGCCATTCACGGCAGACACATCGCCCTGCACACGCTGCACCAGGAACCCCGGCGGGTGCGACTGGTGAAACGGCCCGTCCAGCCGCATCAGGTGGTCCAGCAGATCCACCCGCATCCGCGCTGACGAGCCTTGCGAGATTCGCGCAAGGCAGATTTTCTGCATCATGCTGGCCACGGCCCGCGTGGCGAAAATGCCGAAAATGCCAAAGCCGACCCACCAAAGCGCGGCCTTGTCACCGGCCAGGAACACCTGGTCGAACATCGGCCGCATGATCCATGACAGCGCGCCCAGCATGGACCCTTCCATCGCCATGAAGATGAAAGCGGCGACCAGCAGCCATTTGTAATGGTGCAGGTAATTGCGCCACAGCCAGCCCAGCAATGCACGGCTTGATGCGTCTTCGCTCATGCGTGGTTCCTTTTCATGCATGTGGCTTTCGCCCTGCCTGATCCCTAAAGGGCAGGCAGGATTTAGGCAAGCGAGCGGGGCGCGGGCTGCTGCGCCGGTTTGCCCGTGCCTGCCCTTGCGTCATTTGCACACATGCGATTGACCCCGTGAACGGGGGGCGTAATCTTAGCCGGCCAAATCAGAGGTTCCCCATGAGTCTTTCGCAATGAGTCTGTCCAACGGTCGCACCTATCTTGCCATTCCCGGCCCCTCGGTCATGCCCGACAGCGTGCTGCGCGCCATGCAGCGCCCGGCGCCCAATATCTACGAGGGCGAAATCGTCGGCGTGGCCGAAACCATCACCCGCGATCTGAAGCGCGCGGCGCGCACCGAACATGACGTGGCGCTGTATATCTGCAACGGCCATGGCACATGGGAGGCCGCGCTGGCCAACACCGTCCAGCCCGGAGAAACCGTGCTGGTGCCCGCCACCGGTCGTTTCGCCCATGGCTGGGCCGAGATCGCGCGCGGGCAGGGGATCGAGGTGCAGATCATCGAATTCGGCAAATCCACACCCTTCGATCCGGCCGCAGTCGAGGCGGCACTGCGCGCCGACACCGCTGGCAAGATCAAGGCGGTTCTGGCGACCCATGTCGATACCTCGGGCGGTATTCTGAACGATATCCCCGCGTTGCGCGCGGCGATCGATGCCACGGGGCATGATGCACTTCTGATGGCCGATTGCGTCGCCTCGATGGTCTGCGACCGGTTCGAAATGGACGCATGGGGCGTGGATGTGGCGATTTCCGCCTCGCAAAAGGGGTTCATGACGCCACCGGGACTGGGCTTTGTGTTCTTTGGTCCGAAAGCGGCAGCGGCGCGGGGGCGGATCGCCAATGTGCAGCGCTATTGGGACTGGGTGCCGCGCGCCAATCCGCAGATGTTCTATCAATACTGGGGCGGCACCGCGCCGACCCATCACGTTTTTGCCCTGCGCGCCGCGCTGGACCTGATCAATGACGAGGGGATCGAGGCGATTTGGGCCCGCCATGACCGCCTGGCCCGCGCCATCTGGGCCGCGATCAAGGCATGGGGGCAGGGCGGCAGCCTGCGGTTCAACATGCCCGACACGGCATTCCGGTCGCGGGCGGTCACCGCCCTGTCGATGCAATCGCCCGATGCCGCGCGGCTGCGGGCATGGCTGGAACAGAAGGCAGGCGTGACGCTGGGCATCGGGCTTGGCATGGCGGATCCCGGCTCGCCCGAGGCGGACGGGTTTTTCCGTATCGGCCATATGGGGCATCTGAACGCGCATATGGTGATGGGGGTGCTAGGCACGATCCAGGCCGCGTTCGAGGCGCTGGAGGTCCCCCACGGGCCCGGCGGTTTGGATGCCGCGGCCCGCGTGATCGCCGCCGCATGAAGCGGGCGTGACCTGAAGGCGCGGCTGTCGCCGCACATATGCCTTGCCCCTTCGCGTTCCGCTACGGGGCGCGCGCGCGCCGCGGGGTGACGCCTGGCCCGATGCGGGGTCAGTTTTCTTTGTCGTTTCGGGTTTTTTCGCGGATATCCGCCATGTCGCGGCCCAGCTTGGTGATTGCGGCGTTCAGGCCCACGGTGACCAGGATCAGAACCCCGGTGCCAAGGTTCGCCCAGACCATGGCAAGCGCCCAGAACAGGCTGATCCCGCCGATCAGCCACAGCGCGGTCTGGACTTCGCGGTTTGTTTCGGTGGTTTTGTCATTGCGGTCGAACATGGCTGCGCTTTCATCTGGCATGGGGCTTGTGGAATGGCCCCCAGGCGGCGTCTTCATTTAGGGGATACCCATTTGATGTGAATTCTGATTCAAGATCGAAAACGGAGGCGATCTTGAGCAGACGAACTTTGAGTGACGCACAA
>JGI24025J20009_10002821_pt1 | contig 12169 bp, 8 predicted proteins | sample Cruoilmetagenom3_FD_20009 | JGI IMG/M metagenome (IMG submission 20009)
TTTTTTTATTGCGGTTTTCAGGAGTAATGTCATTGCGAGGGATGTCATTGCGAGGGATGTCATTGCGAGGCGAAGCCGAAGCAACCCCCGAAGCAACCCCCAAAGCAATCTCCAGCTGACACATACTCGAGACTGTGACTTGTTGTATATTTTCCTATGCGGTCAAGGAAAAATTTATTGGTACTCAGTTTTTCACAGTTAGCCACACCTTTCCACGCAATAAAAAAATTACTCTATCTTTTCCGCTTCCTCTATGAGCATTATGGGAATATCATCCTCTATTCTGTATGCGAGTTTGCACTTGTGGCATATCAGCTTATTCTCCTCTGGTTTATACTCGAGGTCTCCCTTGCATTTCGGACAGGCAAGTATCTCGAGCAATTTTTTATCGAGCATGTATCCCCCAAGTTAAGTTGTCCCAAAATAATAGGTAACAACAGCGCAATCATTTTTTAATTACCAGTTATCGGTTATCAGTAATCGGTAGGTTTAAGGCGTAAGGCGTGAATCGTAAAGCGTAAGCGTAATCTACAAACTGAAATCCGCAATACCAATGACCCGATCACCGATGACTTGCTTTACTGGTATCCTTTCCACTAGTACTCTGATTATCTGGTACTCTGATTATCTGATACACCTATTTTACTTAATCACCGTCAACTCGATTACTGCTATCATTTTATCGCGTACTCCCTTGAAAGTGGGCCGAATTTCAGAATCGAGTAATCGACCCTGTCACCTCTTATATCCATCTCCCTTCCACAAAACTTCTGTAAAAATGAGACAGGTCTATCGTCAATACATACAACAAACGGGATAAGCACCGTTAAATCATCGGCGAACTTCAGCACCATTCTGTCTCCCATCACTTCCCCTTCGAAAAACTCCACACTTTCAACTCCGTCTTCGTATAATAAGCTGTCAATAAGAACCGGATGCGTTTCATTTAAAAACACGAGTTTATTGTTGTATTTGTCCTTTGCGGTGTTCGGGGATACCCCGGACTCGCTTACCGTGTAGATATCGAGCATTCCCCTCTTCAATACCTTTTTTATATCTCTTTCGTTTGTTTCCGGTATTTTTATATACAATCTATCATTCCTCAACCAGCAATCATCTGCACCTATAGAGAGAATTCTCTCGGTTATTATATCCATATCTTTAACATCCGGTATCGGAGAGATCTCCGTTTCGTAAATCTTTGATAATGGGTGCTCTATCTTTATATTTTCTCCGAAGCACGAGAAATCTGCTCTGAAGGAGCATCCATCACCGGTGGCAACGATATTTACGGGCAATAAACTACGCTCATCCACGCATATCTGTGCCCGGGCACTTTCAATGGTGGGGGAGATAAACAGGAGGTTCGGGGTAAATCCATATGCAAGGCATCCTTTTTCCCTTCCCACAAAACTGAAGTCTCCGAACGAAGTCACCGTTAGTACGAGTTCATAAGGCAATCTCTCACCACCACCTTCTATCCATTTACCACCCTCTTTAGAGAAGGTTTTATTGTCCACGACGAGGATTTCCCTTTCTGTCTTCTTGCCGCCGATTTCCCACTCACTTTTTATCCTCTTCCTTCCCCTTTTATCGTACTCTCCGCTCATCGTAGATCTGACCCCCTGTCGAGAGAGCTCTATCTTCACCCTGAAACTTGTCTCCCCGATGTTTTCAAGGATTCTCTTTATCTCCTCTCCCTTCGGCGGAGCGAGAGTTTTCTCTTCGGTGGGGTAAGTAACACATCCAAAAGTAATAGATAATAAAATCAGGCATATTCTTATGCCTGATTTTATATCAAATTTTTTCCCTTTCATTGGAGCTAATTAGAATTCGCTACCAAGCATTATGTGATAGCGCACACCTTTTGAAACATCCACGAGGTCGGTATTTTTGGCGATGTCAAGTAAAAGGACAAAGTAGGGGAATCTGACCCTCACTCCCGCTCCAAAACCCATATTTATGTCTTTTAATCTTCCGTCCTCAAACACCCTGAGACTCTCGATATCGTCGACTGCATAACCCGCATCGAGGAAAAGCGCTCCCCTTATACCGTATATCTCCAGGGGCAGCGGGAATCCAATACTCAGTTGATTTATGAATGGATACCTGAATTCGAGATTTATTCCTCCAATATTATACCCCGTGAATTCGAGATAGTTATATCCCCTTATACTCCCCGTTCCGCCTATCCTCAATTTTGCAAAATCCTTGCTCCTGATGCTCTCACCGAACAATCTTGCGGCGAAGTAATATCCGGGGTAAATTCTGAAATACTTCCGCATGTCGGCACCGAGGTATGTGTATGAAAGAAAAGATTTGGTAAATGCCATTGTTTGTGCCGCTGTGAACTGCATCCTCATTCCATTTATGGGTCCGGTGTAACCCCATAGTGTGTTATCAAACACATAGGATAACGAGAAAGGGACGATATAATTTGTGGTATCCTCAAACGGCACCCATTCCCCCTTTACATAATTCCATTCATAGAATATCCTCTCTATCGAATACAGGTACAATTCGCTCTCCAATCTCTTGAATTTATCGAGCGGATACTCCAAAGCCACTCCACCGCCCGTGTATTTTTCGTTTAGAAGCATATCATACCAAACTAAACTTGGATATTGTTCCTTGAATAAGGCGAGACCAAAATTTGTTCTATTTTCAAGGTACCAGTAGGCAAAATTGAGGTTGGATTCAAGCAGATTGCCGGGATAATCGGTGACGAGATAAAATCTGTGGTTTCCAAGTATATCCGATACTGACACATATGCCTGTGCAAAGAATTGATTTGTAGATGCCGATATAATGCCACCCGCAAAGTCGGGGGAAAATCGTAATCCCGGCTCTGTCGTCTCCACGGGTTTGTCAAGACTGTCCACAGCCACATAGGGTATGTCATAAACCCTGGGGTCAGCCGGGGTAAATCCCGCAGAGGGCAGTGGTATGCTGAATATATCCCATCCTTTTTTCATATACATGGAAAAGAGCATTCTTCTATTGTTTGAAAGAGAAAAGGATTCTATGCCGCTCATTACATTTGTGAGTTGCTTTTCCTCGTTAGTCTCGAGGTTGAAGGAATAAAGATTTGTTCTACCGGAATAGTCGGCAAGATAGTAAATAATGGTGTCATTGCAGGTGACGGGATACCTGGTTTCTCTGCTTCTCGCGTCATAGACATTACGGAGTTCCATCCCATCTGGACTCATGGAGTATATCGCATATTCTCCGTATTTCCACTCCCCCGTAGAATCGGGTCTGTCAGAGGCAAAGAATATTCGGTCATCGGAGAAACTCGGGGTTCTATCGTCGTATATATCGTCGGTTAATTGTTTTGTCTTCTCTGTCTCTATGTCAATCGTGTATATGTCTGCCTTACCCCCAAGAATCCCTCTGAACACTATACTCCCGCCGTCTTTTGAGAATACAGGTGATGAAATGACATGAGGTGGGGGAACCAGTTGTTTCACGATCTTCTTCGTGTAAGGGTTCATAATATTTATAACATTCCTGTTTTCTCTCTTTGATACAAACGCGATATACTCGCCATCGGGTGACCATGATATGCTGCCTTCCATGATATATATGGATTCAAGGCTCCTCGATTTTCCACTCTCTATGAGTTTCTTCGTCAACTTGCCAGTAATTGCAGATGCGAGATAAATACTGCCATACTGGTCCCTATCCGACATAAAAGCGAAACTACTACCGTCTGGGGATACCGATGGCGCAATGTTATATGTATAATTCTTATCCCTTCTCGTGAGGCGCCTTGCCCCCTCTGGAACTTCAACGGCATTTGCAGCATTGTTCCATGCCCTCTTACTCAAGGATACTGTCCACTCACCGCTCAATGTAATCTCGTCTATACCCACAACCCGCTCTAACGCCTCATTAAATCCTCCGATGAAACCGATCTTGTGGTATATCTCTCCTATCTTCTGCTCTCCATATTTGTCCGCTATAAATTTTAGAATAGACTGTCCCTCCTTGTACATAAGGTAACTTCCCTCTATCTTCCATATCTCCTGTATGGGTACAAGTTTATCATAGTATACGAGATCGCTCAATATCATATCTGTTTCGGGGTTTTCCCGTAGTGACATATATTCTGCCATTCCCTCTATAAACCAGAGTGGAACGCGATAGATTGCATCTTGTGGAAGGATTGATGTGACATCACCTTTGAGAGCGGAGGATTGTACAATATGTGTCAGCTCGTGGGTGAGCACATGTCTGAAATCCTCGTACGAACCCGTGAATGGCACAACGACACGATTTTTGTACAGTTCTGTAAATCCTCCAACTCCCTCTTCTATTATGTTGAGTATTACATTAGTCTGCTCGAAATCACTGTGATTGGCGTATATTATCACGGGTATCTTCGTACTCGGGGCCTTCCCAATTACAGAAGAAAGTCTAACTAACTCCCGTTCCAGGACGATGGATGCGAATCTCGCAAGTTCCTCCTCGCCTTCGTAGAAGAATATCTCGAAGTGGGAGGTGGGATGGATCTTCCAGTCGAACTTGCTGTACTGTACTTTATTCTTCCCAAAAGAGGCGGCATTGAGAACAATTGGTAGGAGTACTATAAGTAAAAACCTCTGTATCTTCATTTGTTATCCCTCCTTTGGTCCTTGGTCATTTTCCCCTCTTCATTTATCTTCTATCCTTCATCATTTCCACTGTTTACTATTTTGCTCGGAGAAAACACTTAAAATACATAAGACACCCTGATTCCCATGGGCTGGGGTTCAAAAAACAGGTTAATATTGCTCTTTTTTCCCATCTTGGCAGATATGATGGCAGATATAAAGCGGTTTATGATACCAACACCGATGCAATAGGATGCACTCGAGAGGGCCCTTCGTTCCCCCTTTCTCAAATTTCTGAAGATTTGCCACTCGTTATCTTCCCATTTCCAGTCGAGTCCGGGAGAAATTTCGTTATCTTTAATATACTTCAATTGCCTCTCCCTGTCATCGGGAAAGAGTTGCCTTGCCTCTTCTTTTACACTTATATTGTAAGATTCTCTTGATGAATACCACTCAACTGTATTATAATATTCTTCATCCATTCCTGTTTTTGCTCCGGAGTGCTGGTGGGCATATCCCGTATAATCGTTCCTCAGGATATCGGCATACCTATTGAATCCCAAATACGACAGTATTATCCCTCCTTCTATTGCAAACGCCCTCAGGGCATCATCTTTCTCCCCCATATATAACTCGCCGAGTCCCGGGACCGCGAGCGATAGTAATACTGCCTTTTTTGTCGTTTTTTTCTCCCCCGTACTCCACAGAAGCGAAGCTATGAGGGATGTCACAATTAATACCTGCATTTCTCCTCCTCAGGATATGATCTTTGGAGAGAGGACATCTAACTACTCCATATTATAGCATATTATTTAATGGATGTCAAGTAAAAAAGTAAACAAATAAGCTTCCTTACCAAGAGGTGTGGGAAGACTTCCCAGCTTGTCACGACGGGCTATCTGACGGGACAGGCGATCGGGAGAGTTTTCGGTTCGACTGAGTTCACCGAAGTCGGAATTTTCTCGTAAAGTTCTTGACTTTCGCTAAAACTTGTGATATAATAACCTCCATATGTATAATAAATGGATCATTCCCGAGCCCGTTGACGATAAGATTTTGGATTCCGCGGTAAAAAGACTCAATATCTCTCCCACGATCACGGCAATTCTTTCAAGAAGGGGTCATACAACCGAGGAGGAGATACACGACTTTCTTTATCCCGCGGTGGAAAATCTCCACGACCCATTTTTGATGAGAGATATGGAGAGAGCGGTGGGGAGGATTATAAGGGCGGTAAAAAATAAGGAAAGGATACTTATTTATGGAGATTACGATGTGGACGGAGTAACGGGAACCTCACTCCTCATTCGCCTATTAAAACGCATAGGAGCAGATGTATGCTACTATATACCACACCGCAGAAGAGAGGGTTATGGTTTGTCTTTGGAGGGTGTAAAGTATGCATTGAAACATTATGTAAACTTGATAATAACTGTAGACTGCGGTTCGGGGGCGGCAGGGGTTATTGGGGAGGCGCTAAAAAACGAGATAGATGTTATAGTGACCGACCATCATGAGGTGAGGGGAGAATTGCCTCGCGATGTTCCTTTTCTCAATCCTCTCTTCGATGATTACCCATTCAAGTATCTCTCGGGATGTGGTGTTGCATTTAAGCTCGCGCGGGGCATCGTGAGGACACTTGGACTGTCGGAAAAAGAACTCTTCTGGGAATTTGACCTTGTGGCGCTTTCAACCGTGTGTGATGTAGTTCCGCTCATTGGAGAGAACAGGATATTTGTAAAACACGGTATGAGGTGTATAAAGAAGAGCAGGAATAGGGGAGTTAGAGCCCTGCTTGATGTTTCTGGACTTAAAGGAAAAGATATAACCACATATCATCTGGGATTTGTCCTTGGCCCAAGGGTGAATGCACAGGGAAGACTGGAGGATGCGAGCTTGGCAGTTCGGCTGTTTATAACTGAGGATGAGCAAGAGGCTCTCCTGATTGCCAGAAAACTCTCCATAGAAAATCAGAAGAGGATGACAATAGAGAGGAAAATAGTCGAAGAGGCGAGTCTACTTGCGGAAAAGATGAAGGGGAGGTATGGATTCGTTATCGATTGCAAGGACTGGCATCCGGGCGTTGTGGGAATTGCCGCATCTCGAATAGCTGGTAAATTCTACAGACCAACCGTCCTAATATCTGTGGTTGATGGAATTGGAAAGGGTTCGGGGAGGAGTATTCCCGAATTTAATCTCTACGATGCACTCAAGGAGTGCCAGGATATGTTCCTTTCGTTTGGTGGACATAAGTTCGCCTGCGGCATCAAAATAGACCCCGCAAACATAGAGAAATTCAGGGAAAGCTTCGACGACATAGCAAAAAGGGAGCTTGAAAAGCAAGAACTTGTCCCCAAGTTACAGGTCGATGCCGCCATCTCCCTGGAAGATATAACCCCCCAGTTCGTAGAAGAACTCTCTCTCCTTGCACCCTATGGCACCGCAAATCCAGTTCCCGTCTTTTTGTCTCGTGGGCTTCAGGTTGTTGGTTATCCTAACCTAATTAAAAATCAGCACTTAAAGTTTAATCTTAGTGAAAAAGGTAAACTTATAAAGGCAATTGCTTTTAACAATAAAGAGTTAGATGTGATGATATCGACGGGTTCATTTATAGACGCAGTATATCAGGTTATGAAGAATCAATATGATAGTAGAGAAAGCATAGAGTTAAATATCAAAGATGTCCGGTTATGTCCATAAATAACATGGGCATAATACATATAATAAATACCAAGATGTAAGATAAGCCACAGATTACACAGATAAGAAAAATTCTTTAATCTGTGAAAATCAGTGTAATCCGTGGCTTAAAAAAGGATTTTATGAAATAAAATTAATATTGTGGCTCATCGCAATCTCATAGCATCTCTCATCTCTAATATCGGTGGAAGATACTCCACAGAACTCGAAATAGACCTTGACTCGGGAAGAGACGAGGAGATATTCAAATGGTTCCTGGCGTCCGTACTTTTTGGTGCGAGGATAGGTGAGAAGATAGCCGTGAATACATACAGGGAATTTGAGAAGGGGGAAATCTTGTCTCCACGCGAGATTGTAGACACGGGCTGGGACGGACTTGTGGAGCTACTGGATACTGGGGGATATGTGAGATATGACTTTAAAACCGCCACAAAACTCTTGAATATCTGTGCAGCGCTTATCGGAGACTATAACGGCGACCTCAATCTACTGCACGGACAAGCAAAGAATGAGAAAGAGCTTGAAGGGCGACTTAAGGCACTCGGTAAGGGGATTGGCGATGTCACGGTAAACATATTTTTGAGAGAACTACGGGATGTGTGGGACAGAGCAAATCCGTCTTTGCAGGAATTAGTGGTTCTCGCTGCAAGGAGAATGGGATTCATAACCGAGGGCGAGAAAGCGCTGCAAAATTTAAGGGTGATATGGCAGAGAAATGGGATGAAGGGCAAGGTGTTCGCAGATTTTGAGGTTTCACTTTTACGGCTCGCAAAGAACTTCTGCAAAAAGAGAAGATGCGGGTTCTGCCCCGTCTCATCAGAGTGTCCAGAAAAGGAAAACAGTTCATATTAAGCTGCTAATCATCACGCGTACGAAATTTTTAACAAGGACTCCTACGAGACTTGAATGAGAGTTTTTTAGGGTATCACTCATCTTGTTTAACTTGATAATAGTCTGTTGTCTGTGGTCTGTAGTCTTATATGTTCTCTGTGGTTATGCTTGGTAGGAGGTTTTATTATGAGAGTCGCTGTTATTGGGGGAGGGGGACGTGAACATGCCCTCGTGTGGAAACTATCAAAGAGTCCACAGGTGGATATGATATACGCCCTTCCCGGAAATGGCGGAATTGGAGAGATCGCAGAGTGTGTGGATATAAAGACAGATGAGATTGAGGAGATTCTGAGGTTCGTGAAGGATGTTGATTATGTGATTGTGGGTCCGGAGGTGCCGTTGTCTCTGGGCTTGGTGGACCTTGTGGGAAAACATAAGGGATTTGGTCCGACCAGAGATGCCGCACTTGTGGAGTCGTCGAAGGCATTTGCAAAAGACCTGATGAAGAAAACGGGGTTACCAACCGCCGACTTTGATATATGTAGGGTCAGAGAAGAGGCTCTCTTGAAGATACGGGGGAAGAAATATCCCCTCGTAATAAAGGCGTCGGGTCTTGCAGCGGGTAAAGGGGCATTTGTAGTGGAAAACGAATCCGATGCGAGAGAAAAGATAGAAAAACTCATGGTAGAGAAAATCCTCGGTGAGGCGGGGAAAGAGATAGTGATAGAGGATTTCCTGAGGGGAGAAGAGGTATCTGTGCTTGCATTTACGGATGGGAAGCACTTTCTCCCGCTTATCCCTTCACAGGACCACAAAAGACTCCTTGACGGAGATAAGGGCCCAAACACGGGGGGAATGGGTGCTTATGCGCCCGTTCCATTTTTATCCGATGAGGATGTGGAAAAAATTATAGACAGGATTTTCGAGCCGGCAGTCTATGGATTGAAGAAAGGGGGAATAGAGTATAAGGGTGTGTTGTATGCGGGGCTTATGATTACGGATGATGGTCCGAAGGTGCTCGAGTTCAATGTGAGGTTTGGCGACCCCGAGACCCAGGCAATTATCCCCCTCATGGAGTCTGACCTCATGGAATTGATACTTGCCACAATAGAGGGGAGGCTGGGAGAGATGAGAATAAACTTCAACGCGGGATACTCAACCTGTGTCGTGCTTGCCTCCTCTGGATATCCCGGTAAATATGAAAAAGGTAAGGAGATAACGGGATTTGAAGATGTGGATGACGCAATTATTTTTCACGCCGGCACAAAGAGGGTAGGGGGAAGATTTCTTACAAATGGTGGCAGGGTATTGGGTGTAACCGCCACGGGAGATAAGCTTGAAGATTCTATAGAGAAGGCATACGGAGAGGCAGAGAAGATACATTTTGATGGTGTGTACATGAGGAGGGACATCGGGAACAGGGGGGTAGTGGGGTGATGGTAGGAGCAACCTCCAGGTTGCGAAAACAGTAAGCAGGTAGGAGCAACGTTTATCCTTTAACCTTTAACCTTTATCCTTGACAACAATATGAGTATTGAGGATGAAATAGGTATAAAATTCAGAGACAAAAAGCTCCTGAAGAGGGCGCTCAGCCATTCCTCCGTATCGAGAGATTCGAACGAGAGACTCGAGTTTCTGGGGGATGCAGTACTCGAACTCGTTGTGTCAAAGAATCTCTACCAGAGTTACCCCTATGACGAGGGTGTACTTACGAACAAGAGGGCAGAATTTGTCTGCACCGGAACGCTTGCATCTGCGGCACATGGGATTGACCTCGATAGATACATTTTGATTGACAGGGACGAAACATTATCAGAATCTGTACTTGCCGGCTGTTTCGAGGCACTCATAGGGGCAATTTACCTGGACCGGGGAATGAGAATGGTGGAGAATTTCATCAAGAAAACCATCCTCTTTGCCAACCACGAAATTGAGAAGAACTGGAAGGGAATGCTTCAGGAATATATGGTGAGGAATAAGGGACTCTATCCAGAGTACAAATTGATTAAGGAGACCGGACCTCCCCATCGGAGGGAGTTTGAGGTAGAGGTATGGGTCGGGGAAGAGATGTGGGGAAGTGGAAGTGGGAGGTCTATACAGAGCGCAGAGAAAGAGGCGGCAAAGATGGCAGTGAAAAAGCTGCCGTAATGGCAATGCAAAAATTAAATATCAAAATGCAAAATGACAAATTAAAATTCAAACATTTTTAAGAGGATGTCCATCTTTGTGAACTTAGTGCCCTCGTAGTTTTGTCCTTAATTTTACATTTTTATATGTAATTTTGATATTTACATTTTGATTTTTGATTTTACTCTCTATTATCTGTGGTTGAACTTGGAGGTATCTATGTGCAATATGCTCATCTTGCTATCCCTCCTCTCGCAGACTGGAGGTTTTACCGTGGTTCCATCCGCACCCGGAGACTCAACCCCGTTTGTCCTTGAGGTGGAAATAGCCGGTCTTGAGCCAAATACCGTCTATGACTGTGGTATATGGGTCTACGGCAAGCCCGCGAGCATATCCCGGGTGTGGACAGAGGACGGATGGAAGGGGGGATATAAATATGTCTCCTTTACGAGCGGCGACAATGGAAGTTATCTCTCATACAAGAAATTGAGAATTATAAAACCACCCGACCCATCCTATGACTACTATATAAAATGCACGATAAAGGATTCGGCGGGGAACAAACCAATTGAGCATAAGATAAAACATTCTGAGGGTTTCAATATCATAGATATGGAAGATGGTGGATATATAGAGGGGGTGATTTACGGAGATAGTTCTCTTTCCACCCCCATTGAGAACACCATCCTCTTTGCCCGTGATGCCGATGGAAATGTGGTGGGAAGTTATATAAGCGAGAATAATCTAATTGAAGAAGGATATAATAATACCTCGGGCTATTTTCGTATGGGACTTCCCTCTACGACTGTAGCCTCTATTCTCGCAGAGGATACCACTGGAAATCCCCTCGGGCAGATAGTGGGAGAATGGGAGGTGCCATCGGGCGAGGTGCTTGACATAGGAGGCGTCTTTCCCTCCAATATCGTTATTCCACCGGGCGGAATGCGGGTATCTCCTTCGTCTGTATTTCCGGGCGAAGAGGTGGAAATCACGACAACCATCCAGAACACGGGGCAATACACCATTTATTCGGTCCCCGTGAGATACTATATGAGAGAAAGAAACCAGGAAACAGCCGAAGATTCGCTCGCTTCCGTTGTTGACAGTATCCCGGGTGTTTCCTCTGTTGATGTTACCGTTGCCTGGTCTCCATCCCGGGACGGTAACTATATAATAAGGGCTGCGGCGGGTCTTGCGGAGGGATTTACACGGCTGAGGGTTGGCGACCCGCTGTATGAACTCGTTATAAACGAGACGATGTGCTATCCAGCGCTCTCGGGAGACTGGCTTGAACTTGTCAATAGAACTGATATTCCCGTTGACATTAAGGACTGGAAACTTGAGTCCTCGGGCGATATGGTACTCATCACCAGGGAAACCCACTTGGTAGAGGGTGGAAGTTTTGTGCTCGTATGCGATTCTGAGGAGAACTACTTCCGCACCCTGTATGGATACATACCACCCGATGTGTCTGTCATCTCCCTCTCGGATAAACTCCCGGATTTCAGAGGAACATCGGGGGACACGATAAGAGTAATAGATGCGGATGATTTCATAATTGATGAAGTGAGGTACGATAAGGAGTGGATACCCGATAAGGGAGTATCAATGGAGCGTATAAACCCCGATATTGCTTCAAATATAAGATCGAACTGGGGGGGATGTGTTGAGAAGAAGTACGGGGCAACACCGGGGAGAGAAAACTCCATTTTCTCCACTTACACGCCGAAGAATCTCGAGTTTGCCTGCACCGATGTCTTTTGCCCCACATCCGATGAGAAGATGTGTTTTGTTGAGTATCACCTGCCATTCGAAAAGGCGCATGTAAGGCTCTATGCCTATGATAGAATGGGCAGACTTGTTAAGAAAATACTCGACGGAGATCCAACGGGCTCTGCGAGTTATTCGGTAGATGA
>JGI24025J20009_10002824_pt1 | contig 12161 bp, 10 predicted proteins | sample Cruoilmetagenom3_FD_20009 | JGI IMG/M metagenome (IMG submission 20009)
GGAAAACAGATCAGGTATCCGCATACGCTAAAAAGGAGACCGGAGACCGCGTTACCACATCACGAATCACCCGGCAGTTTTCCGGATACCGTGTTGCAAAGACAAGCTGGACAGTTCGGTGAACCGGAGACAACCGTTTCAGGCACTTTCGCAGATACCGTACTTGGAAAACAGAGGTATCCACATACATATTTAAATGCTACCACGCATCCGGAGCAAACATCGGGTGGCAGGGAATCGGGGTTTGAGAACACCGCTCTGTTCACGAAGAATATATCGCGACCGCATCTGATCACAAGGACGCGATTCTTCGAAACGAACCGGATCAATGATTCNGGNACTTTCGCAGATACCGTACTTGGAAAACNGATCAGGTATCCGCATACGCTAAAAAGGAGACCGGAGACCGCGTTACCACATCACGAATCACCCGGCAGTTTTCCGGATACCGTGCTGCAAAGACAGGCTGGACATGTACCCCCCATGACGACTTTTCCTGAAAAGCACATCAACCTAACAAAGGACACCGCCACGAAAACACCTGATCTGGTTCTTAGAACGTCTACAAGGGACAATGCAAAAAACAACTCGGAGCACACAAAGGAATTAAATATAAAGAAAAACATTTCGTCAGAGCTATCAGAGCTATCAGAGCTGTCCGAAAAGATCTCCGAAAAGAATATTTCCGAGAAAACGAGTGGTGGAATCGACGTGATTGCGAACGAAGTATACCGGATAATTGAAAAGAGAATTGTAATCGAAAAAGAGCGAAGGGGGTTTGGATAAATGGAACGAGCCAAAATATACGTTTTAGATGATGATGGTAACAAAATAGAAGAAAAGACCATAGAGGTCATGTTTAATCCGGAAGAGTATAGTCACGGGTTGAATGTTGCATGGAACGGTAACAGCGGCACAATTCCTACTTTCGGGGGATCAAACTTTGAGAGTTTAACCATCAAAGAACTATGGTTCGACACTTATGAAGCTGGTGTTGATGTCAGGGAGGATCATGAAGTCAGGCAGGCAGGGAAGGTTAAAAAGATTGCAGGAACAAAGCGAATCACCGAACTCGGGATTCCGTCTGCCGCTGGTAAAGAAAGTATTCGACCTCCGGTGTGTCTATTCAGCTGGGGAAAATTCAATTTTAAATGCGTTATAGAAAAAGTGGATACAAACTTCGTCATGTTTTTGTCAGATGGCACTCCAGTCAGGGCAAAAGTGACCATCACGATGAAGCCGGTCCTTGACGCAAGGGATATACTGGAGTATAAGGGTGTTGAGGCATGCAGGAAGGTCAGAACGGTCATAGAAGGGGATAGGCTGGACATTATAGCAGCAAAAGAACTGAAGGACCCGGCATTGTGGAGGAAGATCGCAGAGGCAAACAATATAACCGACCCGCTCAATTTCCCGTGTTCGGAGGATATCGGGAGAGTTATAATAATACCGGATTAGGAGTCTACACTTTTGTCAGCAAAAACACTTTCAACGGTCCCGACTTTCAAAATTGAGGTTGACGGCATCGAACTTTCAGCTGATACACTGGCTGCCGTTGAGAGTGTGCGGTTCGAAGAAGAGATCAATACGGCATCCATGTTTGTTCTCAAACTCTCGACCTACGATTTTGAAAAATGCACCCTGAAATTTATAGACCTTGAGCAGTTCAGCCTGGGCAGGGAGGTTAAGTTGTATATGGGTATGGACGACGAGGTGTTGATGATAGTTGGCGAGATCACTTCCCTGGAGCCCTTCTTTGGTGAAAATATGTCGATTATCGAAGTAAGAGGTTATGATAGACTACATCGGCTTCGTTTCGGTACAAAGAGACAAACGTTTTCTGATATGAAGGACAGCGATATAGCATCCATGATCGCTGGCGACTGGGGGCTTTCCGCGAATGTGACGAATACCGGGATTACCTATCCGCATGTATACCAGAACAACCAGAACGACCTTGGATTTTTACTGGAAAGAGCGAGGCGCATCAGATACGAGGTATATGTCGACGACAGGACGTTATATTTCAGACCAGGAAAAGAGGGAGATTCGGCATCTATCACCCTTGAATACAAGGTCGATCTCATTGAATTTTCTGCTGAATTGAGTGCCCGATACAGGGGCACCGAGATCGCAGTGCAGGGATGGGATTTCATGAAGAAAGAACCAATATCAGCGACGGCACGTAAGGGCGATGAGGTCTCGAAGATGGCAGCTGAAAAGACCGGCGCAGAGCTGACTGAATCGGCATTTGGTGAATCATCGTCCGCCGTTGTAAATGAGTACCTTCTGGATGCAACCGACGCGGAAAAGGTTGCCGTTGCCATGTATAATGCACATATTGTCAAATCCGTAACAGGGAATGGGAGATGTACCGGTATCCCTGAACTCCGGGCTGGCAGGACTGTCGAGCTTGCAGGGCTCGGCAGATTCAGCGGCAACTACTATGTCACTTCGACATTCCACACGATCGATAACACCGGATATACTACGTCATTTAATGTCAGGAGGACTGGCGTGTGAGTTTACTGGATATTGTAGAATACAGGGGCGATGTATCAGTAGTGCATGGCGTTGTTGTAGGAATTGTAACAAATAATAAAGATCCTGACGGGATCGGAAGGGTTAAACTGAAATTTCCATGGCTGAGCACCGAGGACGAATCCGCATGGGCGAGAGTTACATCTCCGATGGCAGGCAACCAACGCGGGATCTTCTTTCTGCCAGAGGTTGATGACGAGGTACTTGTGGTCTTTGAGCATGGCGATATAAATATGCCGTATGTCATAGGATCGCTGTGGAATGGCGTTGATTTGCCGCCTGAAACAAACAACGACGGCAAGAACAATATACGGATGATCAAATCCAGGAGCGGGCACACGATAACGATTGATGACACAGCAGGGGAGGAGAAAATCGAAATAGCGGACAAAACCGGAAACAATACAATCACCATCGATACAAAGAATAACAAGCTCTCTTTCAAATCAGACAAGGATATCGAGCTATCCGCACCAAATGGGAAGGTTAGCATAAACGCAAAGGATTTCGAGGTTAAAGCATCGACTTCAGCAAAAGTTGAAGCATCTACCGGGATGGATCTGAAGGCATCCGGAACTATGAACATCAAAGGGGCAACAGTAAACATCAACTAATCATGGGACTACCAGCAGCCAAACAGGGGGATCGAATCATTGCAACAGACATACATATTGTTAACATACCGTCACCGGGAGGTCCGGTGCCAACACCGCTACCGCATCCGTTTGTAGGTATCATAGATAACGGCCTGAGTCAGGATGTGAAGATCATGGGCATGCCGGCTGCGACTGCCGATTCAACTGCAACAAATCTTCCGCCACACATACCACAAGGCGGTCCGTTTCAGAATCCGCCCTCAAACAAGGGAACAATAAAGATGGGCAGTGCTACCGTTTCTATAAATGGAAAGATGGCGGCAAGGAGTGGCGATATGGCAATGACATGTAACGATCCTTCGGATCTACCAGCCGGAACTGTAATGGCAGTAGGAACAGTATTTATCGGGTGAGATATATGGAAAGAGATTTTCTTGGAGTTGGGCTAAGCTTTCCGTTGAGGGTTGAGGATGGAAAGATCGCCTGGTCCGGATATGAAGAATCTATCAGGGAATCCATAATGTTGATCCTCGGTACGGCAAAAGGAGAGCGGATCATGCGTCCTGATTTTGGATGCGGGATTCAGGAACTTGGATTTTCAATAAATGATACGTCTACCGCATCCCTTGCGATATTTTATATCGAAGAAGCTTTGAAGAAATGGGAACCGAGGATAGAGCTCATGAGTGTCGATGCCGATGCTGATAGCAAGGATGCTGACCAATTGAATATCAGCATCGAGTACCGGATTATCACGACAAACACGCGATACAACATCGTGTATCCGTTTTATCTCGGGAGGGAGTAGATGGCGATCAAGACACCCGTGCTGGACAGCAGAACTTCTGAAGATATCTACAGGCAGGCACTGGAACTTGCGAGAAGTTACTGCTCTGAACTGGATATTCCGGATGATGATGCAGACTATTTCAACCCGGATGACCTGGGTCTGGTAATTTTAAAACTCTTTTCAAAGAGGATGGAGTTTCTGATAAATCAGTTCAACAAAATACCAGAAAATCATAGTCTCGCCTTCCTCGACTTCGCAGGGATAGATCCGCTGCCTGCCAGACCGTCGCGTGTTCCGTTGACGTTCTATTTAGCAGAGGGTTCAAGAGGTGCATATATTCCTGCACGCACACGGATAGCGTCATCAGAGGACCCTGACGTGATCTTTGAGACAGTACAGAGTCTTAGTGTGGTTGCAGCCAGACCCAGTGCTGTTCTATCACTCAATCCCTGGAAAGACGCGTACACAGATCATTCAGCGGTTGTGTCTGGTAACGATGATAATGAGGATGGATTCCTGGTATTTGGTAGCGATGTGGGCGAGAGGTCCTTCGATCACATACTCTGCATCGGTGATAATGCCATGCTGGACATACGCAGACCGCCTTCAGAGTTAACGATCCATATCGAAGGGTCTGACATCACGCCTGGGTATTTCAGCCGATGGCGTGATGGTATGGGCAACTGTGTTAACCATCCTGATTTCGGAGATATATCTCCTGATGGTGGGCTTGCCATAACAATTCCTATTCGAAGGCTGAAACGGTCTTTAATTGGGGGAAAAGAGAATTTCTGGTTGCTGGTCAGACCACAGGATGGTATGGTCGTTAAAGGTGCGAAACTCCCCACGATTTCAAGGATATCTGTGGATGCAACCGTTGAAGATATCTTACCAGAGGCAGTGTTCTTCAATAATGTTCCGGCAGAGGTGAAAAAAGGTTTTTATCCATTCGGAAACGAACCGAGAAGAAATGACGCGTTCTACCTCGGTTCAGACGAAACGTTTTCAAAAAAAGGGTCTGAAATAACACTGGACATTGAACTTGAGACTGAAATCAAAGATACTGTGGTCACACTCCGGTGGGAATACTGGAATGGCAGGGGATGGGGTGCACTGGAGGTTACGGACAGAACCGGATCTTTTACGAAATCCGATCGGGTCGTAATAGGATCATGCCCGCACATACCAGCTATGGAAATCAACGGGGTGTTAAGTAGGTGGGTACGAGCAAGGATTATATCGGACCGGACTTACGGAACCGCGGGAAAACTTGAAACAACGAAGATCGATAACATCGTAGAAAAGCTCTCCAGCAAACTGAAAAAACCCGAGAAGATGGTCAGAGACGCTATGGATGGTGTTACATTCGGGCTTGAATATGAACCGCCCGCGTTTAGACCACCATTCATGCAGTCTATAAAGATTTCATACAGTTATACAGACGTAGAACCTGAAACGGTAAAGGCGATCAACAATTTCCGATGCAAAGACATACTCTTAACGGATCCGGAAGAACCATACATGTTAACGTCCGGGGAGATGCCCGCTCTGTACATGGGATTTGAGGAAAACGTGTCAAACACCCCCATAACACTTTTTTTTGCGGTTAAAGAGACACTCTACGGTGAAAACCCGGTAAGAATCAAAGATCCGGATCATCATGGGGATTTCAAACCGGAAGACGAAGCAAACAGTCTTGCATGGGCGTATTACAACGGCACGTTTTGGGAGGACTTTAATGTCGAGGATGAGACAGATTCCTTCAGAACGGCTGGAATCGTACGTTTTATTGTTCCTCCGGAGATTAAGAAGACTTCTGAGTTTGAAAGGGCTAGGTACTGGATCAGAGTGGGGATTAACGATGGAACCTGGGTATCGTGCCCCGGATTAAAAGGCATCTTCCCAAACACTGTTCAAGCTTTGAACAATGTGACGATAATGGGGGAGGTTCTTGGTTCCGGGAATGGGGAACCTGATCGCACACTCGCTTTTTCGAATAAGCCCTTGCTCGAAGGGCAGACCATCGAAGTAAAAGAGCTCGACATCCCTTCCAGAGATGAGATGAATGCCATAGAATCCAGTGGGGGTGAAAATGCTCTGATGATCGTGGAAGAATCCGGCGAGGTGAAGGAAGTATGGGTCAGATGGGATGAAGTGAGGAATTTTTCCCTATCAGGTCCATTAAGCAGGCATTACATCCTGGATCGAGCGAATGGAACGATAACATTTGGGGATGGATCAAGGGGGATGGTGCCACCGAAAGGGATGAACAACATCGTTGCACAGCGATACAGGAGTGGTGGTGGCACACGAGGCGAAATGGGGGTGGGGGTGGTCACGTCGCTTAAAAAAGCGATTCCAAACATCGACAGTGTGACCAATCATGTTCCATCATCAGGCGGGATGAACCATGAAACTCTCGATAGTATGCTCAACCGGGGTCCACATACGATCAAAAACAGAAACCGTGCTGTTACCATGGAGGATTTTGAGTGGCTCGCAGAGGAGGTTTCGCAGTATGTGGCAAGGGCAAAGTGCATGGTAGCAAATGGCATGGTAACGGTCATCATTGTTCCGGTATGCGAGGGTGCCACCCCACTTCCTGATGCAAGTCTTCTGGACCTGGTTGAACATTATCTGAAAGATCGGGCTTTTTTGACGATTACTGACCGAATAGGGGTAGTTGGTCCCGATTACACAAAAGTCAACGTGCGTGTGAGTGTTAAGCCGGTATCTATAGGCGAAACAAATATCGTTTCAAAACGGATAAAGGAGAGAATAACAACATTTCTGCATCCATTGAAGGGAGGGCAGATGGGCAAAGGCTGGGATTTCGGAGAGAATGTTTACATCTCACAGCTGGCTGCCGTGATTGAGGGAACAAACGGAGTGGATTATGTTAAAAGAATCGTGCTAACGAAGACGGTGCCGGATGGTGTGGAAGTAAAAGGAGCAACAGGAGCCGAGGCGACCGGGATAGAACAACTACCCATCGAAGATAACGCGCTGCCATACGCTGGCGAGATCAGTGTGGAGATCGAGGGCTAAACGATGACGATTCAACTACCAGACCGGGATACAAGAACTTATGACGATATATTAGGTGAGATGATTGCGTCCATCCCTAAGTATACGGACAAATGGACAAACCATAATCCGTCAGATCCTGGCATCACCATTCTTGAATTACTTTCCTGGATCGAGGAGACGACACTGTACAGGATTAACAGGATACCAGAGGAGTCTTATGTCAACTTCCTGCGATTGGTAGCAGGTGCGTCAGGTGTCGCTGAAGTGGATCGCATGCTAAATGACCCGGGTATCTACAGATACCACAGACAAATCCTTGAATTCTTAAAGGAGATCGAGGAAGGGGATAACAAAAGCATCGCAGAGATCAAAGAAGCGGCTCTACGTTTTTTGAAATCGCGGTACAGGGCGGTGACAGAGGACGACTTTTGCCAGCTTGCCATCGAAGCTGCAGATGAAGTCAGGAGAGCAATCATTTACAGGTCCAGTGATAATGAAAAGGTTGAGATAGTGATCGTGTCTGAGAGTGGCGAGGGGTATGAAGAACTTACGCAGGTGGTTACAGACTACTTAACTCCAAGAAAACTTATCGGAACGATAATCGAGGTTAAAAGACCTGTTTATACGGATGTTGCCGTAGATATCAGAGTGGTGTGCTACCACTATGCAACTCCAAAAAAGGTGGAGAAGAATGTACGCGACAGGATTTTGAAGCATCTTGATCCATTTGTCGGTGGAGACGAGGGTACGGGGTGGTCATACGGGAGGCCGCTTACCGTGTATGAGATTGCTCAGATCGTCGAAGAGACTGGCGGTGTCAGGCAGTCCGAACTGGTACGATTTGATCGTGGCGAAATGAACGTTAAAAAGATAGACGGGCTTGTAAACGTTGTTTCTATCAATATTGAGGTTGTAAAGGAGGACGAGGAATGAATCACGCGAGATCAGGGAGCCGGTATATGCACTATCTTCCATCAGTGTTTCAGCAGGTGGTAGAAGGAGGGGACGATCCGCTTATAAGTCGATATCTCAGGATATTTGAAAAAATATTGAGCGGGATTGATGATGGTGAGATTGAGGGAAAAAAAGGTATTTTAGAGACTCTTGATATTATTTCAGATATTTTCCATCCCGGATTTTCATTTCTGTTTGGTGCTACGGAAGATACGTTCCTGTCACCCCTGTCATCAGATGAAAAGAGCACCTTCAGTAAATATTTCAGGCATGATGTGGCTGCCGACGAGTTTATGGATGAGTTTCTACGGTGGATGGCAGGCTGGACTGCTCTTGTCCTGAAAGAGGACTGGGAACTTGAGACGAAGAGAGAGGTTATCGCAAGGATACTCCCGATCTACCGGATGCGCGGAACAAAAACAGGGCTTGAAGAGTATCTGAAAATATATGTGGGCAAACGTGTGGCCATTGTTGACGAAGTAGATCCGTTTCAGATCGGGATTACATCGCATGTCGGAAAGAACTCCAGAATAGGTGGATTTCCGCCATATTTCTTTATCGTTAACGTGGATGTGACGTATCTCTTCGACTGGGATCGTGTCCCAGGGGGTGATAGTGATGTGCTCATAAACTGCCTCAGAGATGATTACGGTGTTTGCTGGGCAGACGGGGCAGATATTCACAAATCCGAAGATGGTAAAACGATCCGCATCGAGGGATACGAAAGTTCAGCTGGAATAGTGCTTGACGACTCGAAGAAGAGAGCGGTCCTCACAATCGATGGAACCGCCCACGAATTGGACGTTAAGTGGCATAGCGGAAAGCTTACCGTACACAGTATAAAAGAGATTCGTGTTTCTGATATCAGATCGTGGAAGGATAAGAAGAGAGCTATTGAGGAGATTATAGATTCCGAAAAACCAGTGCATACGGATTACTGGTTGAAGATGACACAACCCCTGATGACGGTGGGTGTCAATTCGAATGTTGGAGAGAATACATTGTTATAGATGATAGGAGGAGTATATAATGGCTGAAAAAAGAGCGGATAAGCGGTTGAATTATTTCACCGGGCAGTTGCTGGGCGAATCTGACTTCAAGGATGAGCAGCAGTATCATGTTGATGCGCTCATGGTACACAACAGGAACGTCCATACGTGGGGCATCGCACAGGGCCTCCATGTGGAAAAGTCCGGCAAAAAGAATGTGACTGTTAGTATGGGTATGGCTATCGACAGTCTTGGGCGGCAGATCGTGGTCGATCAATTAAAGGAGGTTGATCTCGCTACATCGACGGCGGCAACGCTCTATCTCACCATATCCTACAGCGAACACGAAACCGACTTTAAAGAAGGGGAAGGCGAAAAAGGGAATACTCGTATCATCGAGGAGCCGCATATCGAGTATGACCCGGCAAAGCCAGATGAACCCCCTATAAAGATCGTTCTGGCAAAGCTGACGTTTGACCGGAAAAAAGATCTGTTGGAATCTATAGATACGGCGGATCGCATACACGCGGGAAACGTTGGAGGCGATATCGAAGCAAACAGCATTGCATTTTCACTTCCGACAGGTCATCCGGATCGCACCGGATTGCCAACGATGCGAGGGGTTGGCGGATCGAAACCGGGAATAGAGGTACTATCCCAAAACACCATCCTTAAAGGAGATCTGAATGTTTCCGGAACACTGACCGGAACACTGGACCGCGACATGGTTGGAAGGGATCAGATCGCCAGAGGATCCGTATCCATCTCCATGATGCGGAATGTGGCAGGTTCGGGTACTGCTGAGATAGGACCAAGGTCTGAAGCGAAGGTGGAATTTACCGAACCGTCCACCAAACATCGATTTTTTATGACCAGTGTGATCCCGATCACTCCGGATTCAACCATCGAATGGAGGTGGCAGGTGGAGAGAGAACGTGACGAGTTCTCATACGCGCTGGTTGTGAGGAACCTGTCAAAGAAGAAGATAGATGTCGAGTTTAGATATTATGAAATTGTGGAGTGATGGGTTAAGGGTGGCACTATGAAGATATCCGGCATAATTTTAAACGCAAAGAACAATACTCCTGTTGTATTTGCAAAAATCAAGCTTGCGGTACAGGACGACGAAATAGCTGCTGTTCTGTCTGACGAGCACGGCAGATATGACTACAGCACCGATGACGACTACATCGGGCAGACGATCACTTATGTAATCGAGAAGGACGGTTTTGAGGAGAAGACATTCAGTTCTGTTATCGATAAGACTGAATACCAGAAGAAATTTTTATTAAGGGAACACGAGGTCATTGAAGATAAGAAAGCAAAGGCGAAGAATATCATCATCGGCATTTCCATCTTTACTGCACTGATCCTGATATTCTTAGCAACGCAGCCGCAGCTGACAGTAACGTCAATTCAGGCTCAGGACGACGATCTGTCACTAAATTCCGAACGCGATTATACGTATTCCATAGACCGGGCATGGCCATGGAATCTGCCTATAATAAAGCATATCGGGAAACTTAAGTGGGAACTGCTGGAGGACAAGGACTGGATATATCTGCATGATGCCACATGGGCGGGATCGCAGAATGTTGTGATTACCATCTACACTCCTGATAGCGAGTTCAGCCCGAATCCGGGGGAGCCGTATTATGCATATATCCTGATAGACAACACCGGGTCAGTTCTGTGGAAGAATAGACTACTGACGATTCCGTTTAATATATCCAATAAAAAGGACAAACATCCGGAGCTGTCAGCCAATTTACGCCTATCACCAAATCCCAGAAGTATAAATAAAGAGGAACCGGATACTTTCAAACCTGTGGAGATTAAGATAGATAATTCGGGAACCGGGACCCTCTTCTGGGCAGTCAGGAGTAACGTGAGCTGGATAACGCTGATGGTGGATGAAGACAAACCCGGTATTGGAAACGTCAGGTTTATCGATTGTTTGGGAACCGGGCTTGAACCGAAATTCAGTATCAACTTTGATCAGCTGGAGCAGGAACTGAATAAGAGCCGGACAAACGCAGCTACTGGCAGAATCACTGTGCGAGCCAATAATGATTGCAAGATGAAACTCTACATAACCGCGACTAAAAAGGAGTCCGGGTATGAGGTACTCCATAGCAGAACGGAACTCTGGAACAAGACTGAGGTCATATATGAATACGCAAAACCGGGCGTAACGCCAGAGAATGCCGCAGGAGTCGCAGATAATAATTCAACAACATCCTGATGGGTATTGTTGGAGGTGGTTTCAGTCAAAAGTGGCGTAACCACTGCAACCTCGAACAGAACTTGCAAAAACAGAACATAAGGGGGAATATAGAATGACTAACTACAAACAGGTACGAAATGCGAAGAAACCAGCTGCAGCTACCCAAAAGCAGCAGCAACCTTCGAGAAGGACAGATCCCGGGCTTACGCGGCAGCAGCATCCTGCAGCGATCATCCAGCGTGCCACAGCAGCCCCGGAATCGCTTACCACTGCTGATGTGCTGCAGCTTCAGCGCACCATTGGAAACCGCGCTGTGGGGCAGCTGCTTTCAGGGATCGGCGTGGCTCAGCGGGAGCCAGCGGATCATGGATCTCTGATACAGGCGAAGCTTACCATCAACCCGCCGGGCGATGTCTACGAGCAGGAAGCTGACCGGGTGGCAGGGCAGGTCGTGGACCGGATCAACCAGCCCGCTGGTCAGGGGCAGGCTGTGCAGCGGCAGGAGGTGCCGGAAGAAGAAGAACTGCTGCAAGGAAAGATGATCCAAAGACAGCCCGAGGAGGAAGAGGAACTTCTGCAGGGCAAGATGATCGATACTATCCAGCGACAGGATATCCCGGAAGAGGAAGAGGAGCTTCAGATGATGTCGATAGTGCAGCGTGAGCCCGGCGGCGGGATAGCTGCAGCACCGGATCTGGAAGCCGCAATCCAGCGGGCGCGTGGCAGCGGGCAGCCGCTCTCACGCGGCATTCGGGCGCCGATGGAGCAGGCGTTTGGCGCGGACTTCGACGGGGTCAAGGTACATACCGGTGCGGAATCTGACACGCTCAATCGGTCGATTCAGGCTCGGGCTTTCACTACAGGGCAGGACGTCTTCTTCAGGCAGGGCGCGTACGATCCCGGGAGTCGAGGCGGGAAGGAGTTGCTTGCGCATGAGCTGACGCATGTGGTGCAGCAGAGTACAGGTCGGGTGAGTGAGGGTGGAAGTGGCATGACCACCCACCCCACGGGTGAGACCTTCGAGCAGGAGATGG
>JGI24025J20009_10002825_pt1 | contig 12160 bp, 10 predicted proteins | sample Cruoilmetagenom3_FD_20009 | JGI IMG/M metagenome (IMG submission 20009)
TCTCAGAGTTCACACTGATCCTCCCAGGTCGAGGAGATGGCTGTACACGGCTTCCACGCTACGGGCGGTCTGGGCGGCGGTGAAGAATTGCTCGACGCGGGCGCGGCCCGCGGCACCCAGGCGGCGGGCGCGCTCCCGGTCGCTCAGCAGCTCGATCATGGCCGCGGCCAGCGCCCGCTCATCTCCCGGCTCCACCAGCAGGCCCGTCTCGCCATGCACGACGATCTCCGGCACTGCCCCATCGCCGAAGGCCACCACGGGACGACGAGCGGCCATGCCCTCGATGAGGACGCGGCCGAAGGGCTCGGCGTCGGAGCAGTGGACAAGCACATCCAGTGCGGCCAGCAGGCGCGGCAGGTCTTCCCGATGTCCGGTGAAGACGACTCTCCTAGCCAACCCCAACTCGACGGCGAGTTGACGTAATCCCACTTCGTACGCTTCGCCGCCGGCGAAGATGCTCCCGCCGATGACGAGGAAGCGCGTCTCAGGCAGTCGCTGTGCCACCAAAGCTGCCGCCCGCAGGAAGCGATCCTGTCCTTTCCACGAGCGTAGCCGCCCGACGATGCCCGCCACCGGCGCGCCGGCGGGCAGCCCCAGTTCCGCCCGCACAGCAGTGCCATCCGGCCCCGGCGGGTACTCTTCGAGGTCGAGGCCGTTGTACACGACGGCAGCCTTGGCAGGGCAGGGGAGCGGCGCGGCGACAGTCTGGGAGATGGCGACGACCCGCCTGGCCAGGTGGCACATCAGGCAGGTGTACCAGCCTTCGGACGGCGGATGGATGTCACGGACGTGCCACACCAGCGGCCGCCTGCTCACCTTCGCCGCCAGCGCAGCGTAGAAGCTGGCCCGCATCACGTTGCTGTGCACCATATCCACCCGCTGGCGGCGGATGATCTTGGACAAGGCCAGGCCACCGCGCAGCAGCCGCACTGACCCCAGCGGTTCTCCCCGAATCCTGGGCATCTGCACGGGGAAGACGGGCACGTCCAAGACCGCGGCGGCCTCGGCCAGTGGACCGTGGTTGCAGGCCAGCAGTGGCTGGAACCGTTCGCGGTCGAGGTGTTTGAGCAGCAACAGCAGACTGTGCTCTGCACCGCCTAGCGCCTCGGCGTGGTCAACGTACAGCACGTGGGTCATGACTGGCCTCACTCCCGCAGCGCATCCCGCAGGAGGGGATAGACCTGCACCATCTCCTGCGGCGACGAGCCATCCAGCGGCGGGCCGTCGTGGGCGAAGATGCCCCATTGGCTGGGCAGTCTCGGGTGATAGCCGTGCATGGCCTTGGGGATGTGGCGGGCGAAGGTGCTGGGCTCGAAGCAATAGCCCTCTTCCAGCACCATGATGAAATCGCCGAAGGCTGGATTGGTTAGCCCATAGTGCCGCCGCTCCTCGCTGGCCAACAGGTGGCCGCGGGACAGCGAGCTCAGGAACTCGGTCAGCGGCTGGCGCAGCGCTTCGTCGTAGACCCAGACCCGCAACAGCGTCGCGTCGCTGAAGCAGAGGTAGCTGTGCAGCCCCGAACGCCCGCAGCATTCCTCGATGTCCAACCGGATGCCACCTTTGACGTTGACCATGCCGTGATCGGAGACGACAAAGAGATGTCCGGCCGGGTAGCGGTGTCGGAACTCCCGCGCCAACTCCGCCACCCAGCGGTCCAGCCGGGCGAGGTGCTCCTCGTGCTCCCATGAGCCCACGCCGTGGTTGTGACCGATGCCGTCCAGGTCGGGCAGGGGCACGAAGAGCTGCGAATGTTCCGCTAGCGCCGCCAGTGCACGGCGGGAGACTGCCTCGTCTCGCGACCCCTTGGGGGCGATTCCACGGTATGGCAGGACCTGCAGGCCCGGATGCTCGCTGAAGAGGGTGGGCCTGGGGAAACGGGACGAAAGGATATGCTCACCGGCCACGGCGAACTTGTCCAGGTGGCGCAGTGGGATGTTGGGCATGATGTGATCGGGGCGGTAGCCACGAGTCAGTAACCTCTGCAGGCCACGGTTCAGCACGTAGGGGCGGAAGATGACATCCAGGAGCGGCAGCAGCCGGCACCAGCGGTGGCCTGGCGATTCCTTGGGGTTGACCATCCACTCGCAGAAGTAGCCGACCTCATCGGGGCGGTAGCCGGCAAAGAGCTCGGCGTGGATGTTGACGCTGTAGCCGAAGCCGGGGCGCACGGGGCACCGTTCGGGCATGCGGCCCAAGAAGTCCATTTCTGCTGCCTGATCGTAGCGCAGGCTATCAATGAAGATGATGAGTGTGTCAGCCATCTTGCCACTCCGTCACGAAGTCGAAACGCTGGCGGTACTTGGGGTCGCCCAACCGGACATACTCCCGCCAGAAGTCGCCCCAGGCACGGCGCTGCGCCAGCCAGCGTGCGGCGAAGTTGCCTTCCAGCGGCTGGAGAGGCGCAACGGCGATGCGTCCCAGCAGGCGGGCGGATAGGACCAACTGCTCGGTGGCCTCATTGTCCTGCCCGGCCTGGTGAGCGATGAGCGCCCGGTGCATGGCCAGCAGGCCCGCTGCCGTGACGCCCTTTTTCGGTGAGCGCAGCCAGCGGCCAGCGGCCAGTGGCCCGCCGGCTTTCGCATAGTGAAGAGACAACCGTGCCAGGTTGGCCCACTCTCCGCGGGAAATGGGCCACTCGTTGAACAGGCACAGAAACCTCAAGGCTGCGGCTACGTGGTTGATGACTTTCGCATAGCGATACGGCAGCGATTCAGAGGAATGCAGCGACTGACGCTCTTGTAGGCAGGCGATCAGGAAGGCGGGGAATTCCTCGCCGAAGCGGGTCGCCAGCCCCAGTTGCCCGTAGTGCTTGGCCATGTGCTTCACACGCTCGCCGTACGAAGGCAGCAGCACGCCGCAGTGCGGCAACAGCACCGTGGTCAAGTCCAGTGCGTTGCGGCAGAGCACGTACCCCCAGACCGTCTCCTCCAGGTGGGTCAGTGGCCCGTGGAGCAGGCGACAGGGCGTGTGCAGCAGGATGGCCCACAGCCGCTTGATCAGGATCTCGTTGGTGTTGCGCAGATCGAGGTTGGCCAACGTCACCTCCGGCAGCAGCGGGCGTACATCTTCGCCGTGAAGCACCTGGCCGTTGGCCTTGAGCTCGTAGGTGAAGATGATACGGGGCATCGTGGGCAGCCGGTGCCTTTCGCGGAAGATGACGTCAATGTGAAACAGGGGATTGCGCTGACCGAATTCCCGCTCCAACCCGGCCAGTCGCTCAGCGACGCGCTGCCGCTCCCTGGCCGGCAAGCGGCGCCTAGTCACTACCAGAAACTCGTAGTCGCTGAACACCTCCAGTCGCCCGTCCAGCTCGGCGTAGGCCAGCTCGCCGCGGGCCGCGGAGCCGAGCAGGAGGATAGACAGCACGCCAGGCACTTCTCCAAGGATGCCCGTGATCTGACGCAAGCTTTCCTGAACGAGTTGAGGGTAGCTGGTAGCAATCATGGAAGGAAGCGATAGAGTTCAGTGGTAGGTGGACCAGTGGCGTATTCTATGGCAAACATCTCCCTGTGGCGGCTGACAACCCCGGCCATGGAATCCTCCTGTTCGGGACGCACTGCGCCAACGACAGGGTAATCTGCTCCGCAGCTACGCAAGTAGGTCAGGATGTCAGCATCGTCTTCGACGGGCGCGTAGGGAACTGTCAAGTGTCCTGAACGGAGATGAAACAGGTAAGGTTTGCGTGCCATAACCACCGCATCCTGAGAGAGATGAGTGGCGGTCCAATCGGCAACCGCGAAGTAGCTCTGCCACTCAGGTGGATAGGGGTTGGTAACCCGGCGTAGATGGAGGGCGGTGTCGCCACCGAGGTTAATGACCAGAAGGAGCACAGCGAGGGTGGGCATCAGCGGCAAGTTTCGCCGTCCGGATCGCGTGAGCAGGGCTTCAGCAACACGGACAGAGCCAGACAGGAAGAATAGGGCCAACGGGATGAGTGGAACGAGGAACTTCTCGCCTTGCCAGGGCCACACCAGGCAAATGACCATGTAGCCGACAACATATGCAGCCAGCGGGTCAACCCTTCGCCGAAGAGATAGCCAGATGCCCCAAAACAACATGGCCAACACAGCCAAACCTAGCAAGTTATCCATGAGGGCAAAGGCAGGTATGTGCCGAGATGCCAGGTTGAAGAAACGTGTAGGTGCGTAGAGCAACGCCCCTGCCCAGGATTCTGGGTACGTGGGGAGGTTTTCCAGAGTAAGACGACCCAAGTGGGCAGTTTGCGTGATGATGACTGGGAGGCCATGTGAATTCTCGCCAGGGGCCATGAGTTCCTGAAGGTAGTTGTTTTGGCGAGCGTCGGCCGGCAGGCCCCAGAGGTGAAGCAGCCAGGGCGCTAGCACTACTGCGTAGACCGCCATGGTGACCAGAGCATCTCGCCAGTGCCGTCGCCAAGCCAGGACGGCAAGCAGTGCAATCATAAGGCTCACACCTATGCTGCGGGCTAGAAATGCCAAGGCAGCGCAGAGTGCGGCCAGAGATAGAGGTACGAGACTCCCGGTTGACCGATCCTTGGAGCAGGCGAATAGAACCAACGCTGTCAGCGAGAACAGGAGATAGAGACCTTCTGGTCGCACAGTATTGGCGTAACGGTATAGCCAAGGATTGGTGATGCTCAGCAAAACCAAAACGCGTGCACCTGGGACACCCAAGGCTGGCCGCACCAGATAGTACAATGGCAGCAGAGCGAGCCAAAAGGAGGCGGCTGACGATAGCTTCAGCAATCGTAAGTCATTGCCACCGAGCAAAGTAAATGGAGCCAGCGAAAGAGGAAAGACGGGCGGGGCCTTGACAAAGGGCACATTGTCAGGGGTGTTAGCCAGACGGTAGCCGTTGCCCTTGGCCAACGAGCGGGCGAGGACAATGTAGAGCGCATTATCACCGCCTGTGTCCAGATACGGGTCCAGACATAGTAGTTGCAACACCAGTAGAGCCAACAACAAGGTGCCAAAGCACCACTTGCTCTTGATCAGTCGGTGCAGCGCGCCAAAAGCTACGTCCAACCAGGAGGAGACCCCATCGTTCGAAGACTGGGTATTGGTATGGCAATCGTGTTCCATAGCGATGTGTTCCAAGTGATGGAGTGTGCACCGAATGTCAGCACTGCCGCTGGGTGCCGCTGAGCATGTTTTGGAAGAGCTGATCCAAAGTCTCTTCCATCACGTTCCAACTGTAGCGCTCGATGCAGCGCTGCCGCGCCCGTCGGCCCATCTCTTCCGCTAACGACGCGTCGAGCACCAGGCGGCGGATGGCCTCGGCCAGCGCGGGCACGTCTCCTGGCGGGACGATCAGCCCGCACCCTTCCAGGATCTGCGGCAAATCACCCACAGCGGTGGCCACGATGGGCCGGGCCATGGCCATGGCGTCGAACACCTTGGCCGGCACCTGGGCGCGGGCGAAGGGGATGTCTCGCTGCGGCAGCACCACCAGATCGGCCGCGGCCAGGAAGCGGGGGATCTCGGAAAAAGGTTGCATGTCCAGTAGGTGCATCCGCTCCCCGCCCAGCGCGGCCAGCCGCCTGGTGTACGGATCGCGGCGATCCACGCCAACGATGACCAGGGTCAGCGGCAGGTCGGCCAGGCGATGCAAGGCGGCGATGAGTTCCTCCAACCCTTTGTGCGGCCGTGGCGTGCCCAGAAACATCACGATCTTGCGCTCGTCGAGGCCCCAGGCCCGCCGCAGGACCTGGCCAGAGTAACGTGCCGGGTCGACATGCTCCGTATCGCGCCCATGCGGCACGTACACACCGCCGAAGCGCTGCTGCAGCATGCTGGAGACGGTGGTGATGGCGTCGGCCTGGGGGATGAGCCGCTCCATGAGCAGCAGGTACTGGTTGGCGTAGGGATTGTGCAGCCGCCCGACGAGGCCGAGCAGCCTGCGCCAGCGGCTCAGGGCGTATTCCCCCTCAATGTCCCAATCGTCAATATCCAACACCAGCGGCATCCCTCGTTGCCGCTGGGCCAGCAACCCCACGCCGAAGCTGGCCGGACGCGGCTTCACGGCGTAGATGGCATCTCCCTCGATCTGGCGCAGCAGCTCGCGCATGGACAGGAAGAAGCGGGGGAAGTTGCAGCCGCGCACTATCTTGTAGGCGAATTCGCCCGTGTCGCAGGGAGGCCAGATGTACTGACCAAAGGTTGGTCCCAGCACCTCCACCTCGTAGCACCGCTGGAGCACGCGGGCCAGGAGGTACGCCCGTCCCAGGGCGTTGCTGGATAGATTGGCGACTAGTATACAGATGCGTTGGCTCATGAGTTGGTCTTGATGCACTCTAGATAAAGGTGATCATAAGCGGCGATTGTTTGATGTAGGCTGTAGCGGGTGAGTATGGTTTCTCGGGCAGCGGCCGCCAGAGAGGCACGTAGAGCAGGCTGGTGGATCAGCGTTTTCATGGCCATCGCCAGCGCAGCTTGCTGTTGTGGCGGAACGGCTAGCCCATTGTATCCGGATTGGATGACATCAGCCACGCCGCCAATCTGCGTTACCACCGGCGCCAGGCCGCAGGCCATCCCTTCCAGCAGCACATTGGGCAGACCCTCACGGTGAGAGGGCAGGACCAAGACGTCAGCGAGCCGGTAGAGATCCACGGGATCGTCCACTAACCCTATGTGCTGCAAGAACGACAGGTGGGTAGTCCTCGCCAGCACCTCTGTTTCAATCGAGTCGGGCTGATCTTTGCCTGACCCTACCAGCAGTAGGTAAAGGCCGTTCTCGGTTTCCACTAACTGTTCCCAGGCCGTGAGCAGGTCGAGCAAGCCTTTGCGTGTGACGAAGCGGCCGATAAACAGAAAAACCACTGCGGAGGCAGGGAGATTGAGTGCTGCCCGCAGGCGTTGCCTGGTATCTGCGTCGGCTGGCCGGTAATGCTCCTCATCAACGCCGTTGGCGATGAGGTGAATCCGCTGAGGTGGAAAGCCCAATGCCTGCAATTCGCTGCGTATTTCTTCGGTCAGCGCCACCCAGGCGGTTGCTCGTTTGAAGAGGTGGTGCTTCAGGTGCAAAGGATCGAAATCGATTAGGCAACCCAGCCACGTTTGCTCAGGCGATCTTCCCCCTGCCAGATAGCGGGTGACGTCGCTGTAAGTGGCTGGTCGCACTACCACGGGTTTGCCAGCCAGCCGGCCTACCAGCAACCCGATCGTGGCCAGATGTCCAGCACCGTAAACATGAATCAGATCATAGCTGTTGCGTTCCCAGTACAAGGTGCGCAGCATGGCCCACCAGCCCGCGTACATATCGGTCGGCGACCAGGTGCCCTGACCAAAACGTCGTACTGTGATGCCTGCCACCCTTGTCGCAGGAGATGAGTCAGGGGTTGGCCGATGGGTCCAAACGGTGAAATCCCTCCCTTGGCTCACAAAACGGCTCAGGATGGCCAGGCATTGCCGTTCCATGCCACCGATGATGGGGTAGAAGCGTTGGATCAGGACTACAATCCGCGGTATGGTCATCTGTTTTTCCTGGCGAATAATCCGATCTGTGCCCCCAAGTGCCAGCCACGGTCACTAGCCCACGCAAAGAAGGGATGCGAAGCACGATCAAGAAGCCGATGGAGCCGCAGCACCGAGGGAGAGCGTGGTGGCAAGCCTGCTTTATTCTGCAAGGCCAGGTAACGATCGCGACGGTCCAGAAGCCAGTTGCGCGTTGTGATGGACACTAATTCAAATCCTGCTTGCTCTATGGCACGGGTCAAAGTGGCCGGGGTGAAATAGCACAGATGCCAGGGGAAAATGACCGCTCCCCATTGCTGTCCCAAAATCAGACGTCGCGTAAGGCTGTCAAAGTTGGGAGTCCAGATGTAAAGGGCGCCGCCTGGCGGCAATACACGTGCGGCCTCAGCCAGGGTGTGGACTGGCTGGGGCAAATGTTCGACCACGTCATGGAAAGTGACTGCGTCAAAGCTATGCGCGGGCAGGGCCAGGGTCTCTAGCGCGCCGATTCGGACATCGAGCCCGCACGTTTCGCGAGCAAAACTAGCAGCCATTGTTGAGATCTCGGTACCCACCACCTGCCAACCCAACGCTTGAGCAACGCGGAGGAATTGCCCCTCGAAACAGCCCACATCAAGCAATCGTCCTCGCTGGTTGGCGATATCCGCCAGTTTGGCAAGTATGCGCCGCTGCTGGGAGGGAATCAGGAGCGGTCCCTTGGCGTGAAAGCGGCTCTTGCTTTCGTACCCTTTTCGATACAGGGCCTTGATGGCGGCGGCCGTTAGTTGAGGGTTCACTCGCACCATTTGACAGCGACAGCAACGCTGATAGGCGAATTGGTGACGGACGAATAGGGTTTCAACTTCACTACTGTGGCAAAGCGGACAGGGGACATATGTCGCTTCACGTCGGTCGATGATGACAGTTTGACCAAAGTCAGCCATAGGCGAGCGCTCCCTGTAAAGCGGTTTCATAAGCTTGAGCAACTGCATCCCAACTGTACAAGCGCATCGCTTTAGCACTTCCCGCTTTTCCCATAGCCTGGCGTTTCTCCGGAGCCCTAATGAGCTGTCGGATAGCGGCTGCCAGTGCTTGTGGGTTTCCTGGTTCAACCAATAGGCCAGTCACGCCATCTTCGACTACCTCAGGAATTGCTGTGTTGCGTACCGAAACCACCGCTTTGCCAGCAGCCATGGCTTCAGCAATGACAAGGCCAAACGTCTCGTAGTATGAGTGGAAAAGAAAAAGGTCCGCCAGGGCCCAATAAGCAGGCAATGTCTCCTCCTCGACGAAGCCCAGAAAGCGCACCCTGTCCTGTAGGCTACGTTCAGCGACCAAGGCTTCCAGGCGAGGTCTGTCCGTGCCAGAACCGGCGATTAACAAGACACAGGGTACATCAATCAGATGTTCCATGCCGCGAATGAGTACGTCCACGCCTTTGTAGCTGCTTAATCGCTGCAAGGCAAAGAGCACCACGGTATCGGCATCAATCCGTAGCCTTTGGCGAAGAGCGAGTACCTGCTCGGGGGAAACTCTGAGTGGGGCATGGACCCCTGCGCCGATTATTATGCCCTTGGTGCTTGCTCGGTGCCCGTAAATCGCTTTCCGACAGTAATGCGAGACAAAAGTTACCTCGTCTGCTGCGTTCGCCAGAAGCCGGTCGTAATATCCCCAGCCAGCCGGCGTGTCTGGCCCGGGCACATCGCGGCCGATGAAGCTCAGAACCATGGGAATATGATAACGCCATCTGGCGATCAGACCAGCCAGACCTGTGGGAATGGCGTAATAAACGTGGATCACGTCCGGCTTCAGCCGTCGAACCAGATCCTGGGTGGTACTGATGGCTGACAATCCGAAGGGCGGGAAAAAACCCCGGTGCAAACGTCGTCCTCGCACCTGATCCCAACGATGTTTCTCCGTGTAGCGATGTATCGGGAAAGGAATGTGCAATTGAGGTGCTTGCTGATGCCGTTGCAGAACGTGGGGCGGCTGCCGAGGTGTCAGCATGTAGACTTCGTGCCTTTTGACCAGACGGATGAGCACCTCGTAGAGCAATCGCTCAGCGCCGCCCCAAACAGGTAGAAAAGTTGGTGTCAAAACGAGAACACGCATGATGGGAAGACACCTTTGCTACTTACGCAGATGCGGCCAAGAGAATGGTCAAGTAGAATTGGCATCGGCCAGGCACTTGTTGCAGCAACCGTGCTAACCTCGACGCAAGCTGGTTGGGCATTCGCCAGGCTGCAAACGTGAGCAGTTCTGGTAAGACTGGGTTAATGAGTCTGACGCTTTCTACTCTGAAGCCAGCGGCAGTCACTGCTTGGTGCAGGCTTTGTGAGGTGGAAAAGTTGGTGTGCGTTGGATCTACGTAGTGGTGAAACGTCAAACCTGCACGACGTAAGGCGGAAGGCACCTCACAGTTAGGCACAGGTAGGATGAGGTTTTGTCTCGTAACGCGCTTGAACTCACGCAGAACCGACAATGGCTGTGAGATATGTTCTAACACCTCAAAGGCAAAGAGATAATCAACTGAATGGGACACAATAGGTAGGTACGGGGCATCGCTCTGAAAGCAGTGAGGGCGTGAAACCCAGGTAGTGTACAGCAGGAGATCGGTTCCCCAGGCTGTCCGTCCCATAGCACGCAGGCGCTCAACGTATGAGCCCCTGGCACAACCTACATCCAAGAACACTCCAGCGGGATCGAGCTGTGCTAGTGCTTGCCAGCGGTCAGGGTGTATGAGCCCCCAGCTCTTGCCGACCTGTACCTTTGCCCCAGCCAGTCTTCTTCGTTGTGTCTTGGGATAGTTCATACGCTGTCTCTCGCCAGAATACGCCCACAGAAGCGCTTGCCTAGAATCGCCAACTCAGGCGATCTTAGCAGGAAGAGTGCGAAGACATAAATGGCAAGGGCGATAAGCCCAACAGGGACTAACCTCACAATAAGGCCAGTTGCCGTCGAAGCCGTTGCTTCTACTCTGGGCAAAGCCAATGTCAACCATGAATACATCAACAGAGCGGCTAGGACCATTCTTGACAAAGAGATGACGATCTGCTGTCCATCCAACAACCGAGTACGTCTCCATAAGAGGTAGACCATGGTACTTAGTTTGAGACAAGCCAACACTGAGAAGGATACAGCCATCGCCAAGTAGGAGAGATAGGGAATGAGGAGGAAAGCCAGGCCTGCTTGAAGAAAAATGCCGACAAAGCCAATGAGCGCTGGCGTCAACGTATCGTGACGAGCGTAGAACGTATTGCTGACGATGGAGCCAAAAGCCAAGCTTGTCAACGCGGTGGCGTAGACGGCGAGGGCCAGGCCAGTTGCAGTGGTGTCGCCAGAAGTGAACAAGCCGCGCTCAAACAGCATCCGCATCAATGGCTCTCTGACGGCAATCAAAGCACCTGTGGCGGGGATCGCTAGGATACCGATGAACCGTATGCCGATGGAGAAATAGAGACGAAAGCTGGCTGGGTCCGACGCAGCATGACTGCGAGAGATGCGAGGAAACACACTCAGGGCGGTCCCGCGCGAAATGAGGTTGACGGTAAGGTTCACCAAGCGATTACTGTAGCTCAGGTAAGAAAGGCTACCGGCAGGAAGTGTCGAAGTAAGTACTGTGTCCAAAACACTGGTTCCCTTCGCCAGAGCATTGAAAGTGACCCAAGGCAGCATCAGCTTTCCCACTTGTCGTAAGCCCGGGTGTTGCCAATCAATATGAAGTCTATAGTAATCGTTATGGATCAGGATCGGCAGCAGCAGGGCTGTTTGCACGATTGGCCCGATCAGAGAGCCGATTGCTGTGCTAACGATGCCAACTTGCTGACGCAATAGTAGCGTGAAGAGTAAGGTGCAGCCACTGCTGATGACCGGCGCTGCTGCTGGGCGGGCAAAACGACTTTGGGTATAGTAAATGCCAGAAAGCACGCCGTTGATTCCGCTGAAGAGGATGATGGGCCACTGGATCCGGAACATGGTCATCACCAGTTCGTAACCGAGGCTTTCAATCCTATAGCCAGGTACAAGAAAACGGATGACCAAGGGTGCGAGCAACACCCCCAAGATACTGATGATACCGAGGACCAAAATGAGTAGGTTCAGAAAGCCTCCCGCAACCCCCCAGGCTTGCTCTGTGGAATCCTGCGACTCATAGGTGAGAAAAACTGGCACGAAGACAATGGTTAACGAGCCAGTGAGGACAAGTGCAAATAGGTTGGGGACCGAACTGGACGCGAAATAGGCGTCTAGCTCAACACCGGCCCCAAACCAGCGCGACAGAATGATCTGCGTCGCCAAACCCAGACCAATGCTGATCAGGGAAAGCACCGTTATCAGAAGACTGGAACGAAACAAGCTGGTCGATCGATTCATGTGTGGTAGACTGGGCAACACGCTGAATAGCCAGTTCAATCAGTTCAATCACGCCACAGGATGATGCGCAGCGTAGCAACCCTTCAATCCGACGATACTCCACGGCCCTGCCCCAAGGAGGCCGAGCGAGACAACCACCGCAGCGTTGGCGATGATCCCCGCCAGGCCGGGGATGTTGGCGTGCAGGAAATCGAGTTCTCGCTCGAACCAGGCCTTGGGGATCAGCAGCCGTTCGCCGATCACCGTGAGCGTCGAGACGCGGCCGAAATGATAGCTTTCTGTCCCTGCACATTGGTGAGAAAAGCGCAGAAACCGACCACTGTGGTGGCGAAGGCCACGACCCCGATGGCTTCTGGAGC
>JGI24025J20009_10002828_pt1 | contig 12156 bp, 13 predicted proteins | sample Cruoilmetagenom3_FD_20009 | JGI IMG/M metagenome (IMG submission 20009)
TTGGTCAATTCGACCTTCACTTTTTCCTTATTGGTGGGGCTGTCAGTTGGCGACACGACCTTGGGAACTCTGGTTGCCAATCTGGGCTTTGATAAGGTCAAGACACCCAATCCGGTGTTTATCGGGGACACGCTGCGCGCGCGCAGTTCGGTGAAGGAATTGCGGGCCAGCAAATCACGCCCGCAGGCGGGTATCGTTACGTTCACGCATGAGATGCTCAATCAGCGCTACGAGATTGTGTGCGTTTGCGAGCGCTCGGCTCTGCTCAACAAACGGCCTGCCTGATTTATAAGGTCAGACTTGACCGGAATTGCTGTGCTGGCGCGTTATTATGACCAAGAACTGCGGTTTATTTGTGGGGGATGACACATAGACCAGCATGGGTGCGCTGCCATCCAGCGTTTTGCCCCTAAGGCCCAAGGCTTGGTGGCGACCTATACGATCAGAATTGTCGCCAGCTATTGGTTGCTGGACCGCATTCCGGCTTGGTTGGTTAGGGCCTGTGAAATCCGCAGAACACACAGGCCTTGACCGACGTTGACCTACAGCACGCCCAACAACACTCCAAACAGAGTGAACATGAGCGTCGAATATCCGCCATCAATCAGCCACAAAACCATCGAGCGTTGGGCGAATAGATAGTTGATGCCAAAACTGGCAGCCACCCAGCACAGACCAGCCGATGCGCCATAGGCAGCACCTTGCTGCACGGTGATGTCAGGCCCTAAGAACATGGAGAAAACAAAGGCCGCGATAAAGGTCAGCACAAATGCGCCACCGAAGATTTTGGTCTTATTTGCGCTTTGCACTTGTTCCTCGCTCAAGCCGACCAGCGCCTGCCATTTCTTGCCAAACAGCGGTCCGTACCACAGTCCGCCCAGCACGAATGCAGAGACGCTTGCAGCGATGATCCCCATCCAATTGATATCCATTGTTTCTTTCCCTCAGTTTATTGTGAACGTACAGCCTGTGCTGTGATAGTCTGACGCAGCAGTTCGTTTGAATTGGACTTGCCCGAGATGATGAAGTCGATCACGCGGTCGAAATTAGCTCCAGCGCTCTCATGATGGTTCCTTTGCCTTCTCCAGCAACAAATTTATGTGCTGACGCAGCACGGTGACATTGCGATCAAATACGGCGATATCGCGCGCCGTCCGGGCCTGCATGATGGCGCCTTCCATGATGGTCAGAACGAACTCTGCCAAGGCGTGGGTGTCTGTGCCAAGCGGCAATTTATCGAAGGCAGAATTGAGGCAGCTTTCCACCGCATCAATCCAATTGGCGAAGTTTACATCCAACAACTCACGGATGCGCGGATCAGGCTCGCTGATCTCCAGCGCCAGATTGCCAATTGGACAACCGTGTTGAAAATCACTCATTAGCAATCCTGTCCGATATCCGTTCAGCAGTGCAAAAATTTTCTCAATCGGATCGGTCTCTTGCGCCCAAGCAATGCTGAGCAAATTGTCTTCAATTCCGTCGCGATAGAATTCCAAAACGGCCACGAGCAAATCCTGCTTGCCCGGGAAGAAGTGGTACAAGCTGCCCGAATGGACCTGACTGCGGCTGAGAATGTCGGAGATTGAGGTGGAGTTGTATCCCTTCACATAGAACATCTCGAGCGCAGTCATCACAATGCGTTGGCGTGTATCTGAATTCATGCGAATCACCTCTTGATTGAACGTTCAACTCAGCAGAACTTGATCAATCAATCAAGTCAAAATTTGAGCTCCGATTCCTTAAGGCCAACCCGCAGGCTTGCGCAGAGCGTCCTACCGATCAGTCAAATCGACTTTTTGCTATCGAATCCGGCCAATTTTGGGGTGCGCATTATCTTGCCATTCACCCAAGCACGCCTACATTAGGAAAGTAGAAAAGGACCCATACGCGATGAGTGACCAAAACGATCCTCGTGATAACAACCAGCAAGACCCCAATTCAGAAGGCCCCAACCCGTGGGTGAAAAGCCTGATGATCTGGGGCGGCGTATTTATGGCGCTGCTTTTGGTCGTCTCAATATTTGGCAATGACAGCCAGCAGTCCGGCACGCCGATCGCTTATTCCGATTTCCGCGATAAAGTTGCTGAAGGGTCGGTTAAACAGGTCGAAATTGGTCCTGAGCTGATCACAGGCACAATGAAGAATGGCGACGCTGCCTTCTCAACCGTGCCGGTTCCTAATGACACAGGGCTGCCCAAATTGCTGGAAGAAAATGGCGTTCAGTTTTCGGGCGTAGAGGCCGAGCGCATGAATGTGCTGTGGGTCATTTTGATCCAGGCTCTGCCATTTATCCTGATTTTGGGCATCGCATTTTTCGCATTGCGTCAGGTCCAGAAAGGCGGCGGCGGCGGCGCGATGGGCTTTGGCAAATCCAAGGCGAAAATGCTGACCGAGCGACAGGGTAAAGTCACCTTTGCAGATGTAGCCGGCATTGATGAAGCACGCGAGGAGCTGGAGGAAATCGTTGAATTCCTCAAAGACCCCAACCGCTTCTCGAAATTGGGTGGCCAAATCCCCAAGGGCGCATTGCTGGTCGGTTCGCCCGGTACAGGTAAGACATTGCTGGCCCGCGCTATTGCAGGCGAGGCGGGTGTACCTTTCTTCACCATTTCCGGCTCTGACTTTGTCGAAATGTTTGTTGGTGTTGGCGCCAGCCGCGTCCGCGACATGTTCGAACAGGCCAAGAAGAACGCGCCGTGTATCTTGTTCATTGACGAGATTGACGCCGTGGGCCGTTCGCGCGGACATGGCTTGGGCAATTCCAATGACGAGCGCGAGCAAACCCTGAACCAACTGCTGGTCGAGATGGATGGTTTTGAGGCCAATGAAGGTATCATCATCATTGCTGCCACTAACCGTCCCGATGTTCTGGATCCAGCCTTGCTGCGTCCCGGCCGGTTCGACCGTCAAGTTGTGGTGCCGATTCCTGACATCGAGGGGCGCGAGAAAATTCTCGCCGTCCACATGAAGAAAGTGCCGCTGGCACCCGATGTAAACCCGCGGACAATCGCTCGTGGTACGCCAGGATTTTCCGGTGCTGATCTGGCCAATTTGGTCAATGAAGCCGCTTTGCTGGCAGCGCGTCGGAACAAACGTCTGGTTGCGATGCAAGAATTTGAAGACGCCAAGGACAAGGTCATGATGGGGGCGGAACGCCGTTCAATGGTCATGACCGAGGACGAGAAGAAGATGACCGCCTATCACGAAGCAGGTCATGCGATCGTCTCGGTCCATGAAGATGCATCTGACCCGATCCACAAGGCAACGATCATTCCGCGCGGTCGCGCTTTGGGGATGGTGATGCGTCTGCCTGAACGGGACAGCTATTCTTATCACCGCGACAAAATGCATGCGAATCTGTCGGTCAGCATGGGTGGCCGAGTGGCTGAAGAGATCATCTTTGGCCATGACAAGGTTTCTTCCGGTGCATCGTCAGACATTCAATACGCTACCGATTTGGCCCGCAATATGGTGACCAAATGGGGTATGTCTGACAAGCTTGGCCCGCTGCAATATGAAGAGAGCCAAGAAGGTTATTTGGGAATGGGTCAAACCGCCCGGACCATGGCGGGCGCAGAAACGAACAAGCTGATTGATGCAGAGATTAAGGGCTTGGTCGAAGGCGCGCATAAACGCGCCACGCAATTGCTGAAGAAGCACGAAGATCAACTGCATCTGCTGGCTCAAGCCATGTTGGAATATGAAACGCTAACTGGTGATGAAATCAACCAATTGCTGGAGACCGGCAAGATGGACCGTCCGGATAAACCTTCGGGTCCGGTTGTGGTTCAGCCAACCAGCGGTTCGGCTGTCCCTAAGGCTGGTAAGAAGTTTGGCGGCGAAGGTGGGGCATCGCCGCAGGGCGCTTAATCGCCCCATCCCGACCTAGAACACAAAGGGCGTCTGGAGAAATCCGGGCGCCCTTATTGATTGTTCCTGTGCAATCACGAAACCTGCGTCAAAACCCGCCTAGGATTAGCAAAGCCTGCGCGAACAGCACGATGACAATTGTGATGAAGAACATCAGCAAGGCCAGCCTCCATATCGTGCTCAATCGACCCAGCTCATAGGTGCCGCGCAAATGTTTATAGATGTGGAGCGGCGGAATAATCAGGCTACCGAGAGCCAATAGCGCTTCACTGAATCCGATTTGGCCCAGGATTGAAACTGCAATGAATAGCAGCGACATAAAGCCCAGCGAATATGTCACAAAAATTGCGTGATCATAGGCGTGGAAACGCCGTTTCCAGGCAAACATCAGCCATACAAAGGGGACAGACAACGGGATCAGTAGCCAACTGAATTTGTAGGCGTTGTTTTGCATTTTATAGAGCATCAGGCTGGGATTGGCGCGCCATTTTTCGACTATGTTGTCGATCATGGAAATCCCCGTGCGCCGGATGCTCAATTCAGTATCGTCGCCTTCGGACTGAGACAGGTTCTGGCTGGCTTGCTGCGCCACATTCTGCAAACTATCAACGCCGCGTTGAGCGATGGCGATTTCAGCAGATAAGTCGTTATATTCCGGCGATCCTACGGGCATTTCGGCCAATCGTTCGCGGGCGTTTGCAATCTCGGCTTCGGCTGCAGCTTGAATGTTTGTCACGCCATCACTGCCATCGGCTAGCAACCATTCGGATATGCCCGTTGCGCGCGTATCCAGCTGTTCAAGTTCGGACAAATGCTGCTTTATGCTGAGCTCCAAAGCGTCACGCTCAGCATCCGACAAACCATCGCTGGTCAATTGCTCGTTTAGCTCGACGATCTTCGCGTCGAGGCGCTCGGATTCTGCGTCAACCAATTGCTCCACTTGGTTGGCGGTACTCCCTTGAATGTCGGTTGGCGTTGTAATGCCCAGCGCTTGAAACAGGGCAAACATCAGGAAAACGCTGAACAAGAACATCGCCATAGGAGAGACAAATTTGGCCCGCTCTCCATCGATATAGCGGCGGGTCAATTTGCCGGGCTTGAAAGCCAGCAAAGGCAATGTGCGCCACAGTTTGCCATCCAGATGCAGGACACCGTGCATCAGATCGTGGCCAATCGCTGCAATAGAGCGATGAGTGTGGGTCGACTGACCACATTGTTGACAGAAATGTCCGGCTGGGGTCGCTCCGCAATTGAGGCATACCCCATCCAAGGAGGCATCACCATCGGCACCTTTTTCACCATGGTTGGGCTCGACCGCGCGGCTCACCAACGCACCTTCAACAGCGCTGCCCAAACCTTCGGTAATGTCGCTCATGCCTGCCCCCAGCAAATGTCCTGCTTTTAACTATAGGCCAGAGGACGCAGGGATCAAATTGGCGATTGCCTAGCGTTCGGCCAATTTGCGTTCGATTGCGGTCCAAAGCCGGGTGAAGGCCTGTGCTGAGACAGAGCGCGGATCAAAGGCCCCGACTGGGCTTTGCCGCACGGCGCATTGCTCCAACGCACTGGAGAGCGGAACGGCGGGCCATGTGGGATTATCCGCCCGGGTAGTGCGATGCAAAGTGCGGCGCATATCTATCATCGACAGAACCGGTAGGATGGGCGGGTGTATCTTGCCCGACCCCTTCACAATATCGACCACTTGATCAAACGCCCGGGTCGATAGCGGCGAGGGCGGCAGCGGCACGATGACTAGGTCTGCGGCCCGCATAACTTGCTCGCTCATTTCATTCATCACCGGAGGGCAATCGAAAATGATCCGATCATAATCCTTGCTCAGCCCCTTGGTCAGTTTGGCCAGGCGTTTGGCGCTGCCCATTTTTGCCAATTCGCGGTCCAGCACCCGCAGGCTTTCATCGGCAGGCAGCAAGTGGAGATTGTCATATCCGCTTTTGCGGATCAGCTTGCCTGGATCACGCTCGCGCTTGAAAATACTGCTGGCGTGCTTTTTCTTCTTGGGACCAACATCGAGCAAGAACCCCGAGCCATTGGCCGGGTCGAGATCCCACAAAAGCGTTTTGCGGCGAGAGATCGTGGCCGCGCACCAGGCAAGGTTTACTGCGAAGGTTGTCTTACCCACCCCGCCTTTAACGCTGTAAACTGCAATCGACGCCATTGTCCGCTCGAAATTGTCCTTTGGATTGAAGAATTGCTCGTCGCACAGCGTCGGGACGGAGTCGATCTCGGATTAACCGGTGTCACATAACGCAACAAAAAAGCCGCCCATCAGGGCGGCTTTTTTGCGAAATAGCGGCACAAATGCACGCTCTTGAATGCAATTAGCCTTCGTAATCAGCACCGATTGATGTCGAACGGGTCGGAGCAGATGCGGTAATCCGCAACGCTTCGGCCGATTGGCTGAGCGAACCGATTTCATCGGCATCATCTTCGTCATCGGGCAGAATTTTCTGCAGGCTAGTAACTACGCTTTCGTGCAGTTCTTTCGGTTTGATCGTCTGCTCAGCGATTTCGCGCAGGGCAATAACCGGGTTCTTATCCCGATCGCGGTCAAGGGTTAGCTCGGACCCGCCAGAAATCTCGCGCGCACGTTGTGCAGCAAGCAGGACCAGATCAAAGCGGTTAGGAACCTTGTCGACGCAATCTTCAACAGTAACGCGCGCCATAGGGCACTCCAGTAAAAGTAAGTGTTTCGGAAAGCGCGCTAGTTAGGGATTTCACCGCGATGAGTCAAGAAATTGCACAATCGGGCTCGGCTCGACTATGAGGCATGGATCATGGACACGATCGACAGCATAGATTCCTTCGCCGTATCGGGCAGCGCTGTGGGTGAGGGCCAGCGCTTATATCAAGAGCCAGCGCCATTTGTGGTCGATACAGCCGAGCATCGGTTTTCCTTCCATCCGGCGGGCAAAGATCGCTTTGCGACGCTGTTGGAGTTGATCGATAGCGCCCAAGATACGCTCAAACTGTTTTATTACATGTTCCAAGACGACTTTGCCGGGCAGCAAGTCAGAAAAGCATTGATCGGTGCTGCCGAGCGGGGCGTTGACGTCTATCTGATCGTCGATGCGTTCGGAACCGATGCGGGCAAAAGCTTTTTCAAACCGATAGTCAAAGCAGGCGGCCGCTTTGAAATGTTTGAACCCAGGTTCGGCGCGCGCTATTTTATCCGCAACCACCAGAAGATGGCCATCGCTGATGACGAGCGCGTGATGGCTGGCGGATTCAATATTTCCGACAATTATTTCAAACCGCCGGAGGAAAATGGCTGGAACGATCTGGGCGTCTTGATCGAAGGTCCGATTGTTCAACGATTTTGCGATTGGTTCGATAGGCTGGATCAATGGGTTAGTAATCCGGGCTCGCAATACCGGCTTATCCGGGCGATGTTGCGCGAATGGGATCACGGCGATGGGCCAGTGCAATTGCTAATGGGTGGCCCCACTCACATTACCAGTGATTGGGCTCGGGAAGTTAAAAAGGACCTAGCGCATGGTGAACGGCTGGACCTTGTCATGGCCTATTTTTCGCCGCCACGCAGCATCAGACGGCTGATTCGCCGGATTGCTGAGCGAGGAAAAGCGCGATTGGTTATGGCAGGACTATCGGACAACAACGCAACTATCGGCGCGTCGAGAGCTTTGTATCGTGGCTTGTTAGACTCCAATGCCCAGATCGTGGAATTCCAACCAAGCAAACTGCATTGCAAGCTGATCGTGGTCGATGATGTGACCTATTTCGGCAGCGCAAATTTTGATCTGCGTTCGCTCAGGCTCAATCTGGAAATTATGGTCCGAGTTGAAGATGCCGACTTGGCCGAGAAAATGCGCGGCTTGATCGATCATATGGAAGAAGCCAGCGAGCCCATTACCGATGAATGGTATGCAAAGCGCGCAAGCTGGTTCAATCGGTTCCGCTGGCGGCTGGGCTGGTTCATGGTTTCAGTTGCCGATTATACGGTTACCCGCAGGCTCAATATCGGCCTGTAAGGCAGTTCGATCAATTGTACCCGTAGTCGGAATAATCCTTCATATTGGGCGAGGTGAACTTGGTAATCTCGGCTTGGAAATGCAGCGGGACATTGCCGGTTGAACCGTGCCGCTGCTTGGCCACAATCAAGGTCGCACCATTCTTCAACTGATCGAACTTTTCTTCCCAAATACGATATTTTTCGACCACTTCAGGAGGGCTGCTGCCATCCATCTTTGGTCTGTCTGGCTGTAACGCCAAGTGATAATAATCATCACGGAAAATAAACCAGACCATATCAGCATCTTGCTCGATTGAGCCGGATTCGCGCAAATCGGACAGCATAGGCCGTTTGTCTTCGCGCTGTTCAACCGCACGGCTTAGCTGGGAAAGGGCGATAACGGGCAGGCTCAATTCCTTGGCCAATGTTTTCAGGCCACGGCTGATTTCGGAAATTTCATTGACGCGATTGTCATTGGCGCGGCCTGATCCCTGAAGCAATTGCAAATAATCGACCACGATCATGCCAATGTCATGGCGCCGCTTCAGTCGCCGCGCACGGGTACGCAAGCCTGCAATTGTTAGCGCCGGCGTATCGTCAATATAGAGCGGTAATTCGGCTAGACGTTGGCTGGCGAAGGAGAGTTTTTGAAATTCGCTTCGGTCCAATTTACCCGAACGTAGGCTTTCCGAAGAAATCTCTGCCTGTTCGGCCAAGATACGCGTGGCCAATTGGTCGGCGCTCATCTCCAAGCTAAAGAAAGCGACCGGTGCGCCATAATTAAATTCGCCGCCATCCCTTTGCCAATTGAGGTGTTCTTCGGCGCAATTGAACGCGATATTTGTGGCGAGCGAGGTCTTGCCCATACCGGGACGTCCGGCCAGAATCACCAAATCTGAATTGTGCAGACCGGCGGTTTTCTGATCAATCGAAGCAAGACCGGTGGTCTTACCGGACAAGCCGCCGCCCGAATTCATCGCGGCTTCGGCCATTTTGATCGCTGCCAATGCGGCATCTTTGAACCCAACCGCTTCGCTGCCAGTGGTGGCGCCTTCGGCAACACGGAACAAATCAGCCTCTGCCAACGCAATTTTGTCCATCGGAGCAACCGCTTCTGATGTATCGAGCGCGCCTTCGACTAGGCCTCTGCCGACGCTGACAAGTTCGCGCAGCAGTGCCAGATCGTAAATCTGCTCGGCCAGCTCGCCGGTTGCGAGCAGCCCTTGGCCATCGGCTGTCAATTGAGCGAGATAAGTCGTCCCGCCCAATTGGCGCAGCGCTTCGTCGCTTTCGAAATAGGGTTTAAGCGTAACCGGGCTGGCGGTGGCGTTGCGATCGACCAAGGTCAAAATGCGGTCAAAGATACGCTGATGTAGCGGCTCAAAAAAATGTTCTGCCCGCAGCGGTGTGCGCAACTCTTCCAGCACCCGATTATCGATCAGCACCGCACCCAGGAAAGCCGCCTCCGCCTCAAGGTTAGAGGGTAGGGCACGCGCGGGCGTTGCCGAATCATCGGGGCGGACGAGCAGATCACTTTCGGACATGGCCACCTTTTGCGCCCGCTAGGGCTAGTTGCGCAAGGGCAATTGGCCAGAGAAAATGACAATTAGGTCGCACTGCCTTGTGGATAGCGGGGATGGATGCTCGAAAAGCTTGAACCTGCTACCCAAACTCTGCGAGAGCGTTGCCACGATGAACAATTCGCCTTCCTCTTCGGGTTCTCAATACCGCATTGCCAACATTGCCTTGGATGAGGATACGATTCTGTGGCGCAATGCCGATGTCGAACAGGAACGTCGGGTCGCGATCTTTGATTTGATCGAAGAAAACACGTTCAAGCCTGTGCGCAGCGTCGAACGCGGGGCACATGGGCCGTATAATCTCAAACTGTCGGTGCTGGATGGCCGGTTGAGCCTGCTGATCAGTGACCAGAATGACGAAGTGTTGGAAACCCAGCTGATCGGTCTGGCGCGTTTTCGCCGTCCGATCCGTGAATATTTCGCGATCTGCGACAGCTATTATCAGGCCATCCGCAAGGCCACGCCTAGCGAGATTGAAACCATCGATATGGCACGGCGCGGTATCCACGATCATGCAGCAGAACTGTTGCTGGAACGGTTGGAGGGCAAGGTGGAAACCGATTTTGCCACCGCGCGGCGTTTGTTCACGCTGATCTGCGTGCTGCATATCAAGGGTTAGAGGCAGACGTATTTGTAATGGCTCGGAAGCGTAAATCTGGCGCGCGTAAATGGCGGCTGTATCTGATGGCTTTGGTTGTTTTGACCGGCTTGGCGGCAACGCTGTGGTATTGGTGGGACATCCAGCACTGGACGCCGGACGAGGGCACTTATCCTGATCAGGGCGTGGCCATATCGCAAGAAAATGGCTCGGTTGGCTTTGCCACGGTGCGGGCATTGGGCGGAAAATTCGCTTATCTTGAGGCGAGCGCAGGAGCGACCGGCAAGGACGCCCGTTTTGCCCAGAACTTTGCCGCAGCGCGCGATGCCGGTCTGCAGGTGGGGGCGCTTCATCGGTTTGATCCATGCCAGAGCGCGGACCGGCAATCGGCCAACTTTGTTACCATGGTCCCGCGTGACAACACGCTGATCCCAACCGCAATTGTGCTGGACATGCTGAATGATAGCTGTCCTGAAACTGTGAGCGATGCGGCCATGGAAAGCGAGCTGCTGACGCTGATTAATCAGATCGAAATGCATGTTGGCAAGCCGGTCATCATTAAGCTGTCCAAGCAGTTTGAGGAACGGTTCGGTTTTTCCAACACAATCGAGCGCGACCTATGGCTCAGCCGCGATCGTTTTGTGCCGCGTTACACCGACCGGCCATGGCTGCTATGGAGTGCGAACCGTGCGCTCAATAGCGAGGCATCGCAGGAGCCGGTTGAATGGGTGGTGGTGCAACCGTAATAAATTGGCCGCTGGGGCGAAGCGAGGAGTGGACATGATAAACTCAGAATTGATCGAAGCGGCCAAACTTGCCGCACAAAACAGCTATTCGCCCTATTCCAACTATCCCGTAGGGGCCGCCTTACTGTTCTCTGATGGATCAGTGGTGACCGGCACCAATATAGAGAACGCCAGTTATGGTTTGGGCTTATGTGCAGAAACGGTGGCAGTTTCGAAAGCCATGGCGGACGGTTTGCGCGGCGGATTGACCGCGGTTGCAGTGACCGGGCCAAATGATCGCGGCGATGGCGCTCCGATCACGCCATGCGGGCGCTGCCGCCAAGTGTTGAACGAATTGGCCGCGCTGGGTGGGACCGATCCGGTCATTTATTGCGTAGGCAATGATGATGTGAACGAAGTGCGCCTGTCACAGCTGCTTCCTCATGCCTTTGGACCAGCGCATCTTGATTAATTGAACCGCGCTTTATGCATCGTCCAGCCATTCCAGCAAAGATGCCAAACAATCGCGCGCCAGCAGTTTGCACCGTTCTGGCGACCAGCCCTGCTCAGGCTCGGGTGATGCGGCGAGGTCTTTATAAGGCATCTCTAGTGTCATGGCGGTGCATCCAAATCGCTCTGCCATCTGGTTGGTGCTGATCGACAGATTGGCGCGGCCAGCCGGTGTCTTGGGATAGCCCAACTTGGTTTGGAAATCCGGGGTGCGGCGATCAAGAATGCGCTGATAGCGATAAAAGGTCTCGCCCAATTCGTCTGTCCATGAAGGGATGCCTTCAAACCCGGCCAGAAAGACCGCAGGGATTGCTTCATCTCCATGCACATCCATCGCGAAATCAATCCCGGTTTGGTCCATCTTGTTACAGATGGCGAGCACTTCAGGTGAGTTTTCAGGGTCGGTTCGTTCCATTCGCGATTGAGATTGGTGCCCACTGCATTGGTGCGCAAATGGCCTCGGCGCGACCCGTCAGGATTGCAATTGGGCACAATGTGAAAGGTGCAAGCTGCGCGCAAGGCGCGGGCAACTGGGTCGGTGTCATCAGTAAGGCATTCCAGCGCCCCCTCCATCCACCATTCGGCTTGGGTTTCGCCGGGGTGCTGACGGGCATACAACCATACCTGCTTGTCGCCTGTACCCATGGTCAAATAGTCCAGAGGTTGGCCGTCCAGCGTGGTCCCAATGCGTTCAAGCGAGACACCTTCGCAGGACGCAGATTCGGCCACCAGATCGTGATGCCGATCCATCGAATAGGGCGCAAAATAGGCAAAATAAGCGATGTCGCTGGCCGGCGTATAGGTGATGGTCAGCGTGCCATTGTCTGCGTCTTTGTCAAAACTGCTGTCGGCCCGCGCCCAATATTCGCGGTCTTCTGAAAC
>JGI24025J20009_10002829_pt1 | contig 12153 bp, 9 predicted proteins | sample Cruoilmetagenom3_FD_20009 | JGI IMG/M metagenome (IMG submission 20009)
ACTTTCATAAGAATGTAACCAGCTGTCCTCTTAACTAGAGAAGTATAGCCTTCCTGTCTAGCAATCTGAAGAGCTTTGCTAGTTAGGCTCATAAAATTCCCTCAATAATTTCCTTTATTTCAGTCAGCATCTTTTGAGCATCCGATGGTTGAAGATTTTTTTGTTGTTGAGATGCGTGCTCTTTAACATAATTTAGCTAAAATTTCCGCTAAGTTTTTCGCATTTTTCTCCATAGAGTACCTTTCTTCAACAGTTTTTCTCGCATTTAACCCCATATTTTTTCTTAATGCGTCGTCCTCGATAAGTTTCTTAAGCTTCTTAGTCCATTCTTGAACATCCTTGCATAAGAAGCCGTTAAAGCCATCTTGGATTATGTAGCAGAGTTCGCCAACCTTACTAGCTACCGGTGGTATTCCAGCAGCCATGTAGTTGATAATCTTGAATCCACATTTGTATTTTTCCCATTTTCCATTGAACAAGGGGGCTAACCCTATGTCTATATTTTGTAGCTGGCGAAATTCATCTTTTATGCTCCATGGTATAAGTTTCACCTTTACACTTTTTTTTTCAAATTTTTCAAAAAGAGAGTTAAATAGCCTGTATTCTGCGTAGCTACGTGCAGAGATAATTCTAAGTTCAAAGTCGCAACTTTGCGCTAGTTTCGCCAGAGGTTTAAGCAACAATTTCAGGTAGACAGTAGTTGATGGAGAGCCTACAAAACCAAGTCTAACAATATTCTCACGGGTGGTATGATATATAGGATATCTCTTTAGATCGGCAGTTGTCGGTATCATAAAGGTATTTTTATTATACTTTTTAACATAATTAAGCAGTTCATATCCGCCAACTATGACTAGGTCGCTAAATCTAATAATGTTAGTTGTGGCGAAGCGTTCGTTAAGAAATAAAGCATCATCTATATCGTAGACGACTTTTTTCCGAAATATAAATTTGGAAAGGAGAGAGAAGATAAGCGAAAGTTGTGGTAGTGAACACACACCTCTCTGTATGTAGACTAAAGTCTCCTTGTCAGACATCATTATAACTTCGATCTTACCTAGAAAGTCTCCAATTACATGTAAACCTCTCTTAATCACATCGCCCTTAATGCTTTCGTATAAGTAAGCTTTGGCGTCAAAGTCTTTTTCTGATAGGTATTTAGCCATGCAGTAGCCTCTAATCCTTGAGGCTGGATTCATAATCCCGCCTGAAGTGAATATGAGGAGTTTTCTTACCATGAGTCTACGCCCTTAACGGAGGTCGCTAAGAAGAGGATGAGTAAAGCAATCGCAACGCCTAGTAAACTGTACCCTACAAGTTGCAGGGGGCTAAATTGAAAAATACTTGTCACATCTTTTAATATGATATTACATTGATCGTCTATCACTAGGATATTAGAACTTCTCGCAATAATTAACCCATAGGGAGACAGACTATAATCTTTGTAAATGAAGCTTTTGAATTTAAGGTCTATTATGTTGGTGCCAGGACAAACTTCGTAGCGTTGAATTCTTGAAATGGCATCGTTACTAAGGATTACTGTGATGTTACAATGCTTTTGGGAGGACATGTTTAGGCTTAGAACAATGTCTGGAATTGGGGATTCTCGGTTCGCAATGCTCCAAGAAAGATCGTTCACTATGATATCTCTATCTGAGTTGGTGTTCAATAGTCTTGGAGAGAAAAGTTCATATATGAATGCGTCACCGCTTGGCAAAGATACTTTTTCACGCATTTTCAAGAACGGTGGCTTAAATAAGTCATAATAATTCGAGGTAACTTCTTCGCTCCTGAGTAGAAGGTCGTATATGTTGATAATTCCAATAACGCCTTTATAATAAACTTCGCCTCCGTAAGCCCAGTGATAGCGCCCGATCCATATTGGAACTTCCTCGTCTAGCGGTTTAAACTCTGGGCCTTCAACGATCTCTCTTTCACCATTAACGTAGAAAACGCTGTGTGTTCCGTTATAGGAAACCACTATGTGAGTCCAAACATCTTCGTTAACTGATAACTTTTTTGTGTAGGCATTATTTCCGAAGCCGTTACTGAACCACACTTTGTCGTTCCTGATAAATAAAAGATAACCGCCGAGCTTCGTTGATAAGTCCACTATGATGGCATCCTTTTCCGGAACCCTTTCATAGATCACCCAAGTTTCAATAGTGTATGGAGGGGTGAAGTTAAGCGTAGAAGAATATGGTATTTCAATAAAGCTTTTGGAGCCGCTGAAATATGGGACTATATCATTTGAATACTCGATCAAAGATATATTATTAAACTTGGATTCTACTTCAATATTGTCAATTTTTACGTTGCGATTTCCATTTAAGAAGTTGGCGTGAAAAATGGATCCAGTAACGTTGCCTTTTGTTGGTCTTACTGTAGCATTGCTTGGTACTATGAGTTCTCTTCCTGCCATTGCTCTAGGGTAACTGCCTACGAATGACTCAGATAATCCTGTAACATGTGTATTTGTGAAAATTATGAGCTTTGTTCCATTAGGCATGCTTCTGATTAAGCTGTCGAACTCCTCATTTGGAGGCATTGATGATACGAAACCGTTATGGAAAAGATCGTTTGAGGCATAGGTTCCTATCGCGTAATTATTTGAAAAAACAATTCCTTTATCTTTGTCGTTGGTTACGGTGCCGAGGCCGTAGTCCCTAAAGCTTGGTGAATTAGCATACGCAAATGAACTAAAGTAGATATTGCTGAGGACGACAGGGAGGAGTAAAGCGATCAGTATTATGTTATCTGCTCTTAGCTTAAGGGATTTCTTTTTGTTTCTTAGGGACTTAAAGACCAGTATAACTTCGCTCTTCTTTGAAGAGAATAAGGCAAGAGTTAATATGGCATAGGCTGCTGTCTGGAACATTAGAATGTTAAATGTCTTATTAAGACTTAAACCCCATGAAATCACAACTCCACCGTACTGATTCGTAAGAACATTATTTGACCATATTAGGAATAACATGCCAACTAATGGCAGTAACATCATATGGGATTTGCTACCAATCCAATCAAGGTAGAGGATCGTACATGTAACTGTTAAGGGGGGAATTACGGAAGCATAATATCGTGGAATGTCGCCCCAGTTACCAGTTGATACGGCAAAGAGATATTGTATCAGCATTGCAAGTAGCGTCACCACTATCATATTTTTGAACTTAACATCACCTGAAGTTCGCTTCATGAGAAACGGCAAGAATATAGCAACGGATGCTACGAAGATCGATAAGTTCTCCGGTGAGAACACTGTATAGAAGCGCCATAAGTAGTCAAGCGCTGTATAGTCGAACACGGTCCTTGGACTATAAGGCACGGAAACGAACATCAATATTAAGGATTCGACCGGGCTCACTGGAAGGAAGTTGCTCAGGAACTCTAAAGCGCGAGTCTTAAGACCGTATAGAGCTAAATTGCGAGGTATGTCTAAAATAAGCTCGTACATTAACATGGGCAAGATTATAAAAATCGTTATTGCCTTGCCTGGCTTAGACCTATACAATTTAAACCTGAAAATGTTAATCGTCAAGACTAGAAAATATGGAATGATGAAAATAAGGTTAAACTTTATCAGGACTACAACGAATTGTAGCAGTATAGATATGAGGAGATTTTTGAAGTCGAGTTCAATCTTCCCTGATATATCTTTAAACGAGTTGATGAAAAAGATTAAAGAGGCAACATTGTAAAACGCGACTGCTAAATCATTTAAAGCGAATCCTGAGAGCATCAAAAGAACTGGATTCAAAAGCATTAGCATTGGAATAGCTACTTTTAAAGGGTGATTTTTGTATCTCTTCGGAATCAAGAGTAAGCTTGATGTGCATATGCCTAAGAGGAAAATTAGGCTAACACAATTCGAGTAGGCTGGTGAGATGCCTGCAGAGACGATGAATGATGCAACAATACTTATCCACTGGATTCTCGAACTGAAAAGCATAGTTAAGCTTTCCTTCCAGAAGGATGAGGAAATTGGGAATGCTTGCCCATAATTCAGTAGTAAACGTGCATTTGTAATGTAGTAGTTTTCGTCTGGAGTCGGGTAGTGGGGAAGGCCTATAATCACATGTAAAATGAGCAGACAAGCGATAAAAGTCACGGAAAGCGATATTAAGTCAGCTTCATCATAAATAATCCCTACTTTCCTTCTTCTGAAAATGTAAAATAGCAAAGAAGTTGATGTGAGGAGTATGATTATCGTTACGAACGAGAGGCGATTTAGAGGTGGAAAAGTGACGGATAGAAGTAAGGTTATCGCTCCAACAAGCATAGGCGATGCCACTAACGATAGGAATAATAATTTAACAAAATCTATGGAATCTTTGATGAACAATAAAGTTAGTGAGATGGTAGGAATAATAAATATAGATAGGAATGAAAGAAGTGCCTTAGTATAAATTATAGGAGGACAGCATATAAGAAGTAAAGCTAAAACAATTTCCAAAGATAAAACGAATAAAACCTTGCCAGTATCTAAAATCAACTGATGATCGTTCCTTTTCAAAGCTCTTCACATTCTTTGTTTATGCATAACATTTTAACTGCACATTAATGTTCCATGTAGATTAAATCTTGCGTCTCTAATTGGAACAAGAAAAACTTGATTCGGATTGCGTGTGCATAGGGTACGTTATGTTGAATTTTTATCCGAGCGTAGTAGGTGCCAGCATTATAAGTAACATGGTTAAGGAGTGTAGTCACGTTTAGTAATTGCTTTTCCTTTAGTTTCAAAGCTTGTTTTCTTGAAGTTTCCAGTTAGAGAGTGATAGATTGTTAGGATTAAGGCGGCTTCAAAGAAGTAAAGCATAGGCTTTAAAGGCGATTCAAGCAACCACAAAGTCATAGACGAAGCAATCATCTTCTTCAAAAAGCTCTCTCGAAATTCCTTTATAGAAAAATAACGCCGATTCCAAGCCCTCCTTGCTCCCAGCTCTTAACAATTTCCATGTAACTAACGCAGTTACGTTTAATCTCATTCCAAAACTTCGGCACACCACCAACACTTTCAGGAGGGCCAAGGACAATATCGTGGTAAGCCATAATACCCCTCCTCACTAATGGAGCATACATCTCAAAATCCTTCTTAATACCTTTACACGAATGGTCTCCGTCTATAAATAGGAAGTCTACAAGATGGCCATCTAATACCTCTTTAACTTTTGATAGCGTTGTTTGGTCATGAGAGTTGCCTCTAATCAAATGGATTTTCTGGTTGCCACTCGTGAATGCTTTGTATAGCGGGATCTTCCACTCAGGGTAGCCTGTAGGCAAATCCACGCTGATTATGGTAGCATTAGGAGTTGCGACTTTCGAGAAAAGGTACAACGTCCCACCCATAGCAGTTCCTATCTCAAGCACAACTCTAGGGCGAAGCTCAGCAACTAGAGCCATCAATTGGATTATTTCCTCCCTGATCTGTGAAGGCTTTATGGCTAATAGTTTGAGAAAACGCCAAGAGAAGGCTAACTTTACATGGTCTTCGATGGTGGCGCCATTATCTTGGTCCACTTTCAACCTAAAAGAAGCAAGCTTAATTATTGGAGAGCTTATTGGTTTCACGTTCATTAATTGCTTCATAAACTTTATAGGCGGCTTCAATTTCACACTTCACTTTGTAGCATTATCACGTATCTGTTTTTAGGAACTTATCGATTGTTTTAAAGTTATTTTCAAGAGTAAAACTTTTCGATTTTACGCTAGCGTTTTTTCTACAGTAATCGATTAACTCTTCATTACTTAACTTACTTTCTAGCTCATCGTAATCTGTATATGTAAAACCTATTTGATGTTTGTTTATTATCTCTTCGCACCCTTTCAGGTACCCCATTGGCATAACTATCGGAATTCCTGCAGTAAGGGCAAATGAGAATCTGTTTGGGATACTATTATAAAATCTATCTAGAGCCGATGCTTTTCGAAAATTATATGTAACCAAACACGCATCAAACTGCGTCATAAAGGTGGCAAACGTTCCATTAAGTAATTCGTTATAATCGAATTTTTTGAATACGTGAATGAAGCTCTTAAACTTCAGCTTGTGTAATCTCTGCTTAAGCCCTTTTGTATAGCATACATGGACATGTATTTTCCTTCGGATAATCTCTTCGATTTGTGGGAAAATGTCATATACGTCCGAGCCTATGAAAATCAGGTGCGGGCGGCCATCACGCTCTGACAGACGTGGTAGCCTCTTTCTATAAAAGAATTTCTTACTATAGCATTCCGTGAAGACTATGTTTTTCCCTTCATGTATGCCGAACACATTCTTCATGTAATTTAGCATTCTTTGTGTAGCAATTACCCGTCCCTTTAGACTATTCATAATGCTTCTATTGAAGATGTTCTCAATTTTTACAGCAAAACTGTATATGTTTACAGGGTATGTGAGAAATTCGTAGACGATAGGTACATGGAATTTTTGTACTAATTTTAGCTCCGGAAGACTATGAGACCCCCAACTCCCATAGATCAAATCTATTCCTTCTTGTTTAATGACTTTCCCGACTCTGTCCGTAAGTTTGGTGTTTGTCTTCGCTAAACTATAGAAAGAAGCTTTTCTGAAGCACTCTAATCGTCCTAAAAACAGAAAACGGATTTTGCTATTCTCATACAAATTATATACTGGAATGTCGGTTCCTTCGATTTCTTGAGGGAATGCCCAGTGAGATGTGTTTATGACCGTAACTTTATAACAATGTCTACTGAGAAAAGGGAGAAAAGCCCGTGCATGAATGTCTAGTTCACCCAAAAATAATAATCTCACTGCCATGAATTCACACAGTTTCAAGACAAAATATACATTACCTTAGAAAATCTCCTTGAAGATCTTGATGTATTTTTTGACTGTTTTTCTTATGTCATGTTCTCTTTCAACGTATTTTCTTGCGTTTTTTCCCATGATTTTTCTAAGCTTTTCATCTTTTAACAGGGTGATTACGTCTGAAACTAATTGCTTGAACGTGCCTGAACAGAACCCTAACTTTTCATTTCGAATAATTCCGTCCGGATCAACATTAAGACTGACAACAGGAGTATAGCGCATCCATGCTTGGATGAACGTGTTTGGAAATCCTTCTATATGTGAAGTGTTGACGAAGATTGAGGCTTTTTTAAAGTACTCATTAACATGATGATAAGGAACAAAGCCGTGAAATCTAAGGTTTGGTAACTCCTGAGCAGCCGCTACAATTTCATTATAAAGTTGTGGTTCTCCTTTGGTCTTTCCTCCAACCATTTCGAAGCAGGCATGTGGAATGAATTTAGCCAACTCTACAAATAAATGAGGACGCTTGACGCTTGAGATAGATGCCACCCACAAAACAACTGGAGGATTCTGTTTTTCACAATCGACTCTAGGGATCATCAAACCATTTTTAATTACGACACTTTCTACTCCGAATCTTTCTTTCAACATTCTCCTTTGAAAATTGCTTTGCGCCACCACAACATCAGCTCTTTTAATCTCAAGCACATCCACAATTTTTCTGCTCAGACTATAACTTCCAAAAAGAGGTTTACTAAGAACTACAGCATCCGAAGGAATACGGTAAACAAATTTCTTCCTATTCAAACAACAGAACAGCGGAAGCACTCCGGTTGCTCCTGCTTCGTGAAAGTATATATCAGTGTTTGCTTTTTTCAAAGCGGACCATATGAACTTATACTTTAGCAAGGCATTCATTTCCCCAGCCTTCTCCCGCTCGTAGGTTTTTATTACTTTAATCCCACCCACATTTTCAGTTTGATTAAGACCGTGACGATAGGTGACGAAACAGACATCGTATCCTTTAGTTGCCAACTCTCTACCAAGATGGACTTGTTCGACCTCTGCTCCTCCAGCATACCCTAAATTCTTTCCCGTCAGCACAGGATAAGAGTTCAAGGAAAGAAAACAGATCTTCATTTAAATCCTTGATAGTCTTTTATAAATCAAATAATAAGAAATCATTTGTGTTTTTTCACTAAAGTTTTTATGATAATATTTTAAACTATTTTTTGCGAATCTAGTTCTAAGTTTTTCATCGTCCAATAGCTTTAGAACTGATTGGGCTAACGCGTCAGAATCTCTAGGAGGAACCAATAGGCCATTCACTCCATTAATAACGGTTTCTCTGTTGCCCCCAATATTGGTGGCGATTATTGGTAACCCCGAGGCCATAGCTTCAAGTAATACCATCGAATGGCCCTCACTCACGGATGGAAGTAGGAAAATATCTGCAGAATCGTAGTAAAGATAAAGCAAATTCTTAGGTATTTTTCCTGTAAAGGTTACATAATCCTCTACCTTAAGCTTGGTAACCAAAGATGTCAATCTTCCTTTTTGAGGCCCATCTCCTGTCATAATTAGTTGGATGTTCGCTTTTTCCCTCTTTTTTAGCATAAGGTATGTAGCATTTATTAGGTATTCACATCCTTTACGAGGTATGAGAGCTCCTACATATAGAAGAATTTTCTTACGTTGAAGTAAATTTAATTTCTGTCTAGCTATTTCTTTCGGTCTAGGTTTAAAAACTGCTTCATCAGCAGCATTGTATATTACTCTTACATCTCCACGATTTATTCCATATTTAAGGATTAATTGCTTTGTCGCATTAGACACCGCTACAATTTCATCACATAAGTATAATATTATTCTTCTCAATACAGAGAGTATTTTGCTTCTCAGAGGCATGACCTCCACCCTATGAACCGTCGCAACTATTGGAATTCTTAGCAGCTTACCTAAAACTATTCCAAACGAACTAAAAAAATTGGGCGCATGGATATGTATTATGTGAGGCCTTACTCTCAAAAATATTTGAAACATAAATGGAAGTGCGAAATAAACTGAAGTTCTAAAGACGGTAACTCCATCGAAGTTTTCAAAGTTTTCATCGAATCTTGTTTTTTTAACGGCAATAACGATTACATTAAAACCAGCTTTTTTTAAACGCTTGGCGAATTCGTGAACAAAAATCCCAGATACAGTTCTATGCTTACTTGGATACCAAGAAGATATTAAACATATTCTCAAATTAAGATGAGAAAATTCCAACAAAAACACCGCCTTATGTTTTTACATTTTTTTGATTAATGCGGTATATAAAGCATGAGAACCTACATTTAGTCCTTCAATAAATCCAAACTTCGTTATAAATAACTTAATTGATGAAGAGAAATAGCCAGTTTGGCTTTTTAAAAAATTTATTTTTTTAGACGTATATTGTTGCCATTTCTTCGAATAAAGTACAAATATTTTATCGTTTGTTATTTTTGATAATCCAAGCAATTGCTCAATGTGCAATTGATGATATTTCACAGATGAAGGCATCTCATGGTAAAGATCATACAACGACCAATATCCTATATCATATCTTTCTAAATTTCGAACAAGTGTGCCTAAGGTTTCCTCCAACAAACTTTGTAGTCGTTTATCATTAGTAGCGTTATAGGCATCATAAAGACCAAATATGCTGTAGATAAAACCATTCAATATGTGTAGTGGCGGATTTGCGGGTACTTCTTCTAACCAAGTGCCATAATCATCTTTTATGAGAATCACTCCCTCTTCAATAGGTATTAGAAAGAACTCAGAAGCTTTTCTCACCAAATCAAAGTATTCTCTTTTTTCAGAGATTAAACTACCTCTTATTAAAGCTGAAACTGCTAATCCTTGTGTCATCGCTGACGGCCAGGGTTTTTTCAAATTTTGTAATGGCCAATCGAATTCCGTAAACCAAGCCACAAAATCCTTCCTTATTTTAGCCTTCCCAACTAACCATTCAACCATCTTAAGAAATCGTTCTTTATAAAAATCATTGTTGCTTCTTAAAAACAGTTGGAGGTTCCCAAGAGCATACAATGAAATTGTAGTAGAATTATACTGTTTCCCCATGCTGCCACCGTATTTAACTAAAGGGATTCCCTCCTTGTCAAATGAGCCGTAGATTCCTGAATCGATAGAATAGACGAAAGGTGTCAAATCAATGTAGTAATCCATCTTAAATCCAAAAGAAGTTCTCAATTTCTCTCGCTAATCCATGAAACCTCAATTTCCGTTGATAGAAACTTGTACATCCCTGACCACATCTTTAACTTGATAAAAACACCGTTTCTCATTTTTCCTAAATCTCAACAGCTTAGCGTTTATAGCCTAAAACTTTTTTCCCTAATACTGTCCCCGCTAAGAAACCGATTCCTGTAACATTGTGCAAAATCCAGAACATAATGGGCAAAAACAATGATCTACCCCTTTTTCTGACTAGTTGCAACGAAACCAAAACAGTAATTATCCAGTACGCAACAAAAGGGGCAAACAAAGCAATCAACAACTCAAAACTTTGCACAAATAATCCAGCAAACAAAAACAATTGATAAAGAACAAATGCCAAAGGGACAAGCCATATGATGTTGAAATAACCCTTTCTGATACAAAGCCCCTTAACGACACCATTATCAAAAGATTGTTTTAAAAATCTTGAAAACGAACTTCTCGCATAATAATATGCTTTGATTTCAGGACTGCAAAATAACTTGTATCCCTTCATAACCAACCTCAAATTTAACTCAAAATCCTGCCCCTTAACCATATCTTCATCAAAACAACCGACCTTTTCAACAATCCCCTTATGATAAAAACCAAAAACCACAGTATTAACAAAATGAGGATTCTTTGAATGCCAAAAGCTACTTCCTCCAGAAAATGGTGAAGAGTAAAGTGGAGAAACCAGCCTAGCAAAAGCATTTTCATAAACTACTTCCAGACTTCCTCCAACAGCCGCCAACTTCGGCTCTTTTTCCTTAACCCTAAAAAACACATCAACACTCCTCTCTATAAAATCCCCCTCAACAAAAGAGTGCCCCCCAATAACTATAAAATAATCTCCCTTAGCCTCCTTAATCCCTTGATTAAGAGCAAAAACATGCTTAACCTTCCGATTTTCCAGCACTCTTAAACTTATTTTTCCTACAAAACCCCTAACAACGTTTAACGTTCTATCCTCAGACACACCATCAATTACTAACACTTCAAACCTACCTTTAGGATACGTTTGACTAACCAATGACTCCAAACACTTTCCAATATACTTCTCCTCATTTCGCGTCGGAATAATAACTGAAACAAAAGGCCAGCTATCCAAGCTATTTTTCCTTCAAACTTTTCTAGCACATACTACAGTAATCCAACATAACTCATTCAACATAGGCATATTTTTAAGAAGAACAGAGTCAAAGAGAAAGGTGCCTTTGATAATTTTCTTAAATACGGGAAAATATTTGGATAAAATCGGTACTATTAAAGAAGAAAAATAAAGAAATTGGCTCTCAATAATATTGAAGTATTTTGATATTAATCCTATAAGATTGCTTGGTATAAATGGATGCTCACTCAAAGTATGAATGTTGGTCGGAAAAAATTTCCTTCCAATCATAGCTATAGGGTTTAAGAGACTAGGCTCAGCTATTACTAGAACTGCGTTTTCATTCGCAACTCTATAAACTTCCTCTATGCTATGCTGAGGGCGGGGAAGATGATGAAATATAGCTTTACCAAATATTACGTCAAAGGAACCTTCTCGAAAAGGTAAAAAGTCAGCGTCGCACACTAGAAAAGAAAATTTTTCACCTTGAAAAAGTCCTTGGCATTCTTTTATTCGTTTAGTAGAGAGATCTATTCCTAAAATGAAACGGGATTTGTCCTTTAGGAATCCTACGTCGCTGCCTAATCCAACACCAAGTATGAGGCATCTCTCCTTCCCCCGCAAATACTTTATAATGTATTTTTTGATTGTGTTTTCCATACCTAAATTAAGAAGAAAAGACATTCCATGCATATCCCATTGTTCTCCCCAATGCGGTCTATTGGATCGTTCCTTTTCGTCAAATATTCTCATTTCAACTTTCTTGTCTTCAAACAACACTCTCATCTTTTGCATTAGGCTTGTTCATTTTTTCTATCAGTCTTGAAATTGTGTATAGTGTTATTGCTGTTGATAAAGCAAAAAACCCTATCAGTATGAACGTTATGGAAGCCAAAGCAACATTCGTCACTATATGATACCCAGCAGCGTAAACCGCAACATCCAAACTCCCAAAAATCCAATTGGCAAACGAAACTGCCTCATCATGTTAAGCGGAAAATACTGAGCCAAAACAAGAACTCTC
>JGI24025J20009_10002830_pt1 | contig 12145 bp, 10 predicted proteins | sample Cruoilmetagenom3_FD_20009 | JGI IMG/M metagenome (IMG submission 20009)
TTCACTCAGATCTGTGTGAACGGGATGGTCTCCGCATATAAAGAAGAGACCTCTTCTACCAGATCTGGTAAATTTTTCGCCGATTCGTCTGAGAAACCCATTCATGATCTTGGTGGAGTACTCGTAGTCATTTATGACGTCGATCGTTCTTAGGTGTGCGACCAAAAGGTCTGTCTTCAAAAAAGTCTTTAAAACTCCTTCAACCGTCTCTTCATCAAACGATATGATCTCCTCTCGATTATCCACAGGAACCACGAAACTCAATTTGTCTTTGAATGAGAGGGCACCTCTTCTCTCCATGACGATTCCGGTCTTATATCCCTTCTCCGTCGCGACCTCGAGGATCGACTTAAGGTGGGTTTCGTACGCGTCATCCGTTGAAAACATCCTATGCTTTTCTGGTTTTTTCCCGGTGAATATCGAGGCAATACACGGCGTAGTATATCTAGCGACGGATTTGAGCTTGAAGACCATCTCCTCATCTTCTCTCTTCTGCTCTCTTCTTCTCGCCATATCCTTCGAGAGAGACAGAGAGAGATATTCAAAATTATGTAGATAATCTGTATATATATTAAAACCGAGGCTGTCCACGATGAGAAGTACAATTTCGTCGAAATCTCCGCTAAATTCTTCGACTATCTCCTCGATCGGGTCTCCATCCGCCGTATATTCGATATTCAATAACTGTGCAATCGTTGGAGCAATATCCAATTGAGATCTCTGCATCTGCATATTTGTACATCCTGTTGACTGCCATCCAATATAAATCAATAGGTTATATCTGCTTTGTGGTTTGTGATCAGGATATCCCAACCAAAAACAAAAATTTAATAATCACCACCACCCCTTCTCGTTCTTTAATGATCGGTATTTCGACGCTTCCATTCTACGAGATGAGTCTTAAAGACGCATTAAACATTATAGAAGAGAAGGCGAAGATGGCAGAGATATATACGGAGTGCCACAACGTCTTCGATTTTGAGGCATTCGATTCTTTTAATCTGGTTTATGCTTTACACTGCCCCACAACCGATATAAATCTGGCAAGCACGATCGATAAGATGAGAGAGGCAGGAATCGAGGTTATTCGAGATTACGTCTCGAGGGCATCGGATATAGGTGCAAAGAGGGTGGTGATACATCCCGGTTATTACTCGGATCACACGAGAAAGATCTCCGAAGAGATGCATAAAAAATCTTTATCCGAGATATCAAAATTTAAAGATGAATACGGCATTGAAATCTCGATAGAGAATATGTTTTGGCCATTTTCCTTTCTGAGAAAGGCAGAAGAATACGAGGGATTCTTGGAAGCTCTTCCCCTGACGTTCGACGTGGGTCATGCACATCTGAACGGAGAGGTAAAAAATTTTTTAGCCCTCAAAGATCGGATCGTTCACGTGCACCTGCACGACAATAATGGAGAGAGTGATGAACATCTTGGTCTTGGGAAGGGAGATATAGATTTTTCGATGGTTTTACCGGAGATAAAGAGATCTGATATGATCCTCGAGATAAAGGAGAAGAAAGATATAGATGCGAGTTTAAAGATGGTTCGAAGGTATCTCTGAATCCTCCTCTTCTCTTCTCGTAGTGCCAAATAAATTTGCTCATGGCACGCGCCGCCCGTTTTTCTTATCTCATCCGGAAGCGAAGGTGCGAACAATCCTTCTCTCTCACAATTGTCCGTGGCCAAGACACCGAAGCCTCCACCGGTACCAATAATCCTCACCCCTCCCTCGCGAGCAATATCTGTAATCTCCCTCTTCAAACACCCGATAACTTTACAATCTCTATTTTGCGTGCTCAAAAATCGAAGATTTTTGGCATATTGCAAATCTTCATTTGCAACTACCTTGTCGGGCGAGATAGACTACCACGTGATCTTGTAGAACCGAGAACGCAATATAACAGAAAACTTTAAATACTATTACTACTAACATTATGACAAGGAGGTGCTAAAAGATGGTAATACGTAGACGGTTTGACCCTCATGAAGAGATAAGAAGGCTGTGGAATTGGATGGATAGGATGTTAGAAGAGGCGCCGTACGTTGGTAGGGGGCTTCCTGAAACAACCGGGAGAAATATTGGAACGGTGGCACCATACGTGGATGTGGCCGAGAAAGAGGGCAAGCTCGTTATCAAGGCGGACATACCCGGTGTAAAGAAGGAAGATATCTCGGTTAACGTCAAGGGTGATATGCTCGAAATCGGTGCCGAGAGGAAGGAAGATACGGAAGAGAAGGGCGAAGGATATATCAGAAGAGAGAGAACTTACGGCAGATACTACAGGGCAATACCGCTTCCATCGGAGGTAGATAAAGAGTTGGTGAACGCGACGTTCGAGGACGGCGTGCTTTCTATTGAGCTACCAAAGGTCGAGGGAAAAGAGGTCAAAAAGATAGAGATTAAGTGACCATATCAATTTGATTCTCATTTCTTTTCCTAAATTTTTTACGTTTTTTTTTAAATCTTTTAAAAGTGAGGGTAAAAATGCTTACAAATCAAAAAGCAGGAGATTTTTGAATGGCTAAAAGTGTTGGTATAGATCTTGGTACGACAAATTCGGCTGTTGCTGTAATGGAAGGAGGAAAGCCCACAATAATCATTAATGCAGAGGGCGGAAGGACAACGCCATCCGTTGTTGGATTCAAAAAGACGGGTGAAAGGCTTGTTGGTCCTCTTGCCAAAAGACAGGCCGTTTTAAACCCAGAAAATACCGTCTATTCGATAAAGAGGTTTATGGGCAGGAAGTATTCCGAGGTATCCGATGAGGTGAAATTGGTTACATATAAGGTCTTCCCGGGTCCGGATGACAATGTGCGAATAAGGCTGAGGGATAGAGAATACGCGCCGGAGGAGATATCCTCGATGGTCTTAAGGAAGCTTGTGGACGATGCCGCCAAATATCTGGGGGAAAAGATAAGAGATGTTGTTATAACGGTCCCTGCATATTTCAACGATGCACAGAGGCAGGCGACTAAGGATGCAGGAAAGATTGCTGGATTGAACGTCCTTCGAATAATAAACGAACCAACAGCGGCTTCTCTTGCTTATGGACTTGATAAGAAGGGAAATGAAACGGTCTTAGTCTTCGATTTCGGTGGTGGCACCTTCGATGTCTCTATATTAGAAGTTGGGGAAGGCGTCTTTGAGGTAAGATCCACGAACGGGGACACCCATCTTGGAGGAGACGACATCGATAAGAGGATCGTTGACTGGCTCGCGGACGAATTCAAGAGTAAATATGGGATAGACCTGAGAAATGATCCACAATCACTACAGCGTCTTATAGACGCTGCGGAGAAGGCGAAGATAGAGCTTTCGAGCGCCCTTGAGACTAATATTAATCTTCCGTTCATAACCGCAGATGCCCAAGGACCCAAACATCTTGAAGAAACACTGACGAGGGCTAAGTTTGAAAATCTTATTTCAGATTTGTTGGATCGATGTGTTGGACCATTAAAACAGGCTTTATCTGACGCAAAACTCACTGAAAAGGATATCGATGAAATTATCCTTGTTGGCGGTTCTACAAGAATACCAGCAGTACAGGATCTGGTACGCAGATTAATGGGTGGAAAAGAGCCAAATCAGGGCATAAACCCAGATGAAGTTGTGGCTGTTGGAGCAGCAATACAGGCAGGTATTCTTGCTGGAGAGGTTGAAGATGTGGTGCTTTTAGATATCACCCCATTATCCCTCGGCATCGAGACGCTCGGTGGAGTTACGACGAAGCTTGTCGAGAGAAACACGACGATTCCAGTACGCAGAAGCGAGATATTCTCGACTGCAGAGGATAGCCAGACCGCAGTGGACGTCAACGTCCTTCAGGGAGAGCGAGAGATGGCACGCGACAACCGTTCACTTGGAAAATTCCGTCTTGATGGGATTCCACCTGCATCGAGAGGTACACCCCAGATTGAGGTGACCTTCGATATAGATGCAAATGGGATATTGAAGGTAAGTGCAAAGGACAAGGCAACCGGTAAAGAGCAGAAGATAACGATATCAGGATCCTCAAACTTATCCAAGGAAGAGCTCGATCGGATGATGGATGAAGCAAAGACACATTCAGCAGAGGATAAAAAAAGGAGAGAAGAGGCTGAAGTAAGAAATAATGCCGACAGTCTTGCATATCAGGTTGAAAAACAACTTTCGCAGTTTGGATCGTCGATACCGGTGCATGAAAAGGCAAGAATAGATCAACTCGTCACAGATCTGCGTCAAGCTTTAAAAGAGAATGCTGATATTGGAAGGATAAGAACGTTATCTTCTGATCTTCAGCAGGCTTCCTATTCTCTATCCGAAGCGGCTTACAGAAGGGAACAGACTGCCGGAGGATCTGAAACGCCTTTGGAAGGCGGAGACGACGATGTTGTCGATGCAGAATTTGAGGAGAAATAGGTGGAGGAGAAAGATAAGATAGAAGAGCTTACGAAGGAGTTATCCAAGAAGGAGGAGCTGTATCTCCGTACGCTGGCAGACTTCGATAACTATCGAAAACGGGTCGAGAGGGATAAGGAGTGCGTGAATGCAGAGCGGGAACGTGCAATCCTTCTTGAGCTTTTGGAGGCTATAGATAACTTTGAGAGGGCGTTATCTTCAGAGTCTTCAGAGTCTTCAGATGGAGAAAATATAGAAGATGGGGTTCAATTGATCTATAATCAGCTTTTAAGGATTTTAGAGCGACATGGGGTAACTCCATATGAAAGCGTAGGAGAAAAATTCAATCCAGAACTTCATGAGGCTATTTTAGCCATATCAACCAATAAATACCCATCTGGAACGATCACTGCCGAAATGCAGAAGGGATATAAGATTGGAGACGAAGTTTTGAGAGTAGCAAAGGTTCAAGTATCTCGGGACGATTAGATAGGGGTAGCATGTCAGTCAAATTTAAAGATTATTATGAGACGCTGGGGGTAGATCGGAACGCAACAGATAAGGAGATCAAATCATCTTTCAAGAAGCTGGCTAAAAAATACCACCCGGACCTTCACACCGACGAAGATAAAAAGGCGGCAGAAGAGAAGTTCAAAGAGATAAATGAGGCTTATGAAGTTCTAAGTGACAAAGAGAAAAGAGAGAAATATGATCGTTTGGGTGCTAATTGGAAGGCAGGAATGGACTTTACACCCCCACCCGGATATGGAGGCGTACATTTTGAATACGTGAATATGGATGATTTTGAGAAGTTTGGTGGATTCAGTGACTTTTTTGAGACGATCTTTGGGGGGAGAAAGACAGGATTCAAAAGGACANGAACCACGAGAAGCTGGGCGAGAAAGGGTCAAGATATAGAGGCTTTTATTGATCTCACGCTCGAGGAGGCATATCACGGGGGAATGTGGAGTATATCGATAGGAAGAAATCATATAAGGCAACTCGATGTGACGATACCCTCCGGCGTGCGCGATGGCACGAAGATGCGTTTGAGTGCTCAGGGGGATCATGGGATAAACGGCGGACCTCCGGGTGATCTGTATCTTAAGGTAAGAATTCTACCACACCGCATCTTTGAGGTTTCCGGAGATGATCTGATTGTTGAAGTCCCTGTCATGCCATGGGAAGCAATCATGGGTGCCGATATAGATGTCCCAACATTGGATCGTACGGTGAAGATGAAGATACCACCAGAAAGCCAGTCCGGGAAAAAATTTCGCCTCAAGGGAAAGGGATTACCGAAAAAAAGTGGAGGAAAAGGCGATCAGTACGTTAAATTGAAGGTCGTCGTTCCAGAGAGAGTAGACGAAGAGGAGAAACGCTTGTTCGAGGAGCTCTCTAAAGTATGCAAGGAAGATCCGAGGAGGAATCTATTCCGGGGGAGTTAAATGTTCATCAGAAAGAGGTCGTCTTATCCAATTTTAAAGGTTGAATGGGAAGGAGAGCGTCTTATCTCGATGCAAGAACTCTCTTTCAGATGTAAATTACACCCGGAGGTTATAGAACATTACGTAGAACTGGATCTGATCTCACCCATAAAATATGGGGAAAAGGGTTATTTGTTTAGAGAGAGTGCGGTTGATAAAGTAAGAATCATACAAAGATTAAGAAGGGATTTAGGGGTTAATCTGATCTCCGCAGGAATAATACTCGACCTTTTAGATGAGATAGATGAGTTGAAGAAAGAGGTGTCCCGTCTTAGGAAGATGAGGTGATTAGTATGAATATAGAACATTTCACACAAAAGGCACAGGAGGCGTTGCAGAGCGCACAGTCGATTGCTGCAAGGTATAATCATCAACAGATGGATGTTGAGCATCTATTACTCGCTCTTTTAGAACAGAGAGATGGACTGATTCCAAGGATCATAGAGCGGATGGACGTAAGTTTAGAAGATATAAGAGGAGAAGTGGAGAAGGCCCTCTCCTCTTTACCAAGAGTTTCCGGAGCTGGAGGACAGATATACATCACTCAAAGGGTAAGTAGCCTCTTAGAGTCGGCTGAAAAGGAGGCTAAAAGAGTCAAAGATGAGTATGTGAGCGTTGAGCATCTCTTGGTTGTGATGGCTGATGATGCTGGTGCATGTGGAAGAATCCTTGAGAGACATGGAGTGACAAAAGACAGAATAATGCATGCCCTGTTCGATATAAGGGGAAATCAACGGGTCACTTCCCAAAATCCTGAGGAGACTTATGAATCTTTGGAGAAATATGGAAGGGATATCACGAAGTTGGCGGGGGAGGGAGAGCTCGATCCGGTGATAGGAAGAGATGAGGAGATAAGACGGGTCATCCAGATCCTCTCGAGGAGGAGGAAGAATAATCCTGCACTCATAGGAGAAGCAGGGGTAGGAAAAACGGCTATCGTAGAGGGGTTAGCTCAGAGGATCATAAATGGGGATGTTCCAGAAGGGTTGAAGAATAAGAGGATCGTTGCACTCGATATGGGCGCGTTGATCGCGGGAGCAAAATATAGGGGAGAGTTTGAAGACCGTTTGAAAGCCGTCTTAAAAGAGATAAAGAGTTCAGGAGATGTCATCCTGTTCATCGATGAGATGCACACCGTAGTAGGAGCGGGCGCGGCAGAGGGAGCAATAGATGCAAGTAATCTCTTCAAACCGATGCTTGCAAGGGGTGAACTACATTGTATCGGCGCGACAACGTTGGATGAGTACAGGAAGTACATAGAGAAGGACGCCGCACTCGAGCGTAGGTTCCAACCCGTTTTGGTCGATGAACCATCCGTAGAGGATACGATCTCCATATTGAGGGGATTGAAAGGGAGATATGAGGTGCATCACGGTGTGAGAATAAAAGATGCAGCATTGGTGAGTGCCGCCGTTCTAAGTCACAGATACATATCCGATCGATTTCTCCCTGATAAGGCGATCGATCTTGTTGATGAGGCGGCCGCTAAGATCAGAACCGAGATAGACAGCATGCCGACCGAACTCGACGAGGTGAAGAGGAAGGCGATGCAACTCGAGATCGAGCGGGAGGCACTAAAGAAAGAGAAGGATGCCGCATCGAAGGAGCGGTTAAAAAAGATCGAGGAAGAGCTTGAAGAGCTAAATGGGGAATTAAATTCGCTCGAAAAAAGGTGGAAAGAGGAAAAAAAGGATATTTCAAGGTTAAGGTCATTGAAGAAGGATATAGAAGATACTAAAAAGGATATAGAACGCGCTGAAAGGGATTATAACCTAGACAGAGCGGCAGAATTGAAATATGGAAAATTATTTGATTTAGAGAAGGAGTTAAAGAAAGAAGAAGATAAATTAATGAATAAAGACGAGATGCTCCTCAAAGAGGAAGTAGATGAGGAAGACATTGCAGAAGTGGTGAGTAGATGGTCGAGAATTCCCCTTAGCAAGCTGTTGGAGGGAGAGAAGGAGAAATTGCTGGGCTTGGAAGAAAAATTACATGAGAGGGTAATAGGTCAGGACGAGGGTGTGAAAGCTGTGGCAGACGCCGTGATCAGGTCTCGTGCGGGAATAAAAGATCCAAATCGGCCGATAGGCTCTTTCATATTCTTGGGACCAACGGGCGTTGGAAAGACGGAGCTGGCTCGTGCGCTCGCGGAGGCGCTCTTCGATGATGAAGAGAACATGATTCGGATAGATATGTCTGAGTACATGGAAAAGCACACGGTGGCGAGATTGATCGGTGCCCCCCCTGGATACATTGGTTATGAGGAAGGAGGACAGCTTACGGAAGCAGTAAGGAGAAAACCATACTCCGTTATCTTATTGGACGAGATAGAGAAGGCTCATCACGACGTATTCAACATCCTCCTCCAAATTCTGGATGATGGAAGATTGACCGATTCACACGGAAGGACGGTGGATTTCAAGAACACCGTGATCATCATGACCTCAAATGTGGGAAGCGAGTACATATCGGGCAATCGAGAGTATGATGAGATGAGAAAGGAGACGTTGGAATCCCTTCGCGAACATTTCAGACCAGAATTCTTAAACAGGGTCGATGAGATCGTGGTATTCCATGAATTGACGAAAGAAGATTTGAAGAAGATCGTCGATATTCAGATGGGATATTTGAAGGAGAGATTAGAAGATAGAAAGATAAAACTCGAACTCACCGAGCGTACGAAGGAATATCTCGCGGATAAAGGCTATGATCCTGTATATGGTGCCAGACCTCTAAAGAGGGTGATACAGAACGAGTTTGAGACGAAGATCGCAGGGATGATCATCTCTGGCGAGATAAAAGACGGTTTCACTGTTTCAGTAGATTATAAGAATGAAGAGATTGTAATCGAAGTGAATGACGGAGGGGTTATTATAAACAGTTGAAATACGACTTTAAGGGTTTCTAATCTCAAAAAGTCTTTTAGCCATCTCTCTTAAGTCCAACCCTCTCTCGTTCCTTACTGTCAATCTATCTGCAAATTGAAGATTTGATAAAAATCTTTGATTGAGGACCTCGACCTTATCAACCCACTCCTTCGGTATTCCTTTTAATCCTCCCTCTGCCCCCAGGATACTCCCTGCAATAGCCGCCATCGTGTCTGTATCTCCACCCAGGGATACGAGATCAATCAACGTCTCTTTAAAATTCTTTCTCTCCTTTAAAGACGCCATCACGAGTGGTACAGTATCGATCGTCTCGATGGAATAGCAAAACTCCTTTGCGATCTCCCCTAAATTTCTCTCGTCTTCTAAAACTTCACCCAATCGCTTCCTCAATCTATATCCACTTCTCACGTGAACACCGTATCTCTCTCCGATCTCGGCGGCATTCAACGCGTTCTCAATTATCCTCTCCCTTGAATATCCGTCCAATGCAGTTGAGACAGCTTCTGCCACTGCACAAGCACCGGATATTGCTACATCCGTTCCATGTGTGATAGAAGAAGAAAGATAGACGCTTTCACAAATCTCTTTTATGTTATCGCTCTCAATGATCCAGCCGATCGGTGGCGCCCTCATCGCCGCACCGTTCGTCGTCCCCTCTTTTGAGATGTATTCTATATTCTTTTCGATGTGAGAGATGGCAGAAGACGTCGTGGGACCCATTCTTACTATAAAAGATCTGTTTTTGAGTATTGACCCCGCGATATCTTTTCTATCCACCCTTTTTTTCTCGATCAAAGAAGATGCAACGATCAAAGAGAGTATCGAGTCGTCTGTAAGTTTTATCTCCCTTAGATTAACCCGATCTCTTACTATACTCTCCCTATTCAACCCTTCGAACGGTTCTCCGAGCGCATCGCCTATCAAAAGGCCATATATAGATGCTAATATCCTCTCTTCGTTCAATCTAACAGGATTCCCTCCATAACATCCTTCTCGAGCTCTTCAATTGTGGGTATTCCAGAGATTTCTGCTGCCCTCTCGGTCAAAGAAGCCAAATCTTTCCTATTAATCTCATCTAATTTGAACTTTCTCGCACCTGCCATAAGCTGTTTGAGCCCCGTTCCCATCTTGTCCACGAGGTATGTGTAAAATCCGATCGCGCCGTATGGTATCTTACCGTAATCTTCCCCATATCTTCTCTTAAGCGTGTCCATACATATAAAGAACTGTTCGGGTTCGTTCCCATAATTATCCACAAAAGTCCTTTGAAGTTCTCCCTTCTTTGCCTTTTCTGCGAAGTGTTTAGCCTTCATGACAGCCGTGATGGGTGCCCTCGCCATAGCAACCGTCTTCACGTAGGGTTCATCACCGAAGTTGCCCATAGCGATCGATTTGAATACCTGTGTCTCGTCCGTGAATCCCCCTGCGATCGCGACGTCAGGGATATGTCTCCCGTGATCTTTCAAAATTCTCAGGCATCTCAACACCTGCGCCTGAAGCCAAACCGTCGGCGTCGAACACTCTTGCATCATTGGAATTGGGCTCATTCCAGTTCCACCCCCAGCACCGTCGAACGTTATTGCATCTATATTCGCATCTGATGCATATCTAAGCGTAGATGCAACGACCGCGGGCCTATATGCACCCGTCTTCATAAAGACTTTTTTAGCCCCTTTCTCTCTCAACCGCTCTATATTTTCTACAAATCCCTCTCTATTTGGCATTCCGACTCTGCTGTGCCTTTCAAATCTTTTGAATACCCCATTTTTAAATTTTTTTTGAATGTTTTTATCTTCTGGATCGGGCAATACGATGTATCCCCTTTTTTTGAGCATTATCGCCTTATCTAAATCATCTATCATCACCTCTCCACCTATCGCCTTTGCTCCCTGCCCCCATTTCCGCTCTATCACGTTCACCCCAAGTTTGGATATCGCGTATTCGTCAACTCCGAACCTCTCGTCCTCCACGTTCGTCTGAACAACGATCTCTCCATGCTTTCCGTCCCAAAGCTCACGGTACGTATCTATTCTGTATTTTAGATCCTCTGAATAGGTTACCTTTCCGTTCTCAAACTTAGATTTGGCATCCATCCCGCAGACGTTCTCCCCGATGGTGATTATCGTCCCGCTAATTGCACCTCCGATCGCCAGACCGTCCCAGTTTCTCTTTGCCACCGCAGTTGATCCGAGTCCAGCCACAATGGCAGGAATATTTAGTGGAACACCTCCGAATTTCGTGGTTATATCCGCGTTTGGGAATATAGCCTTGTCTTCGTCTGCTTCTATCCCTTCAGCTCCGAAGACGGTCGTCATTATCTGAAAGTCGCTCCAATCGATGGTATAGTCTTTGTTGGATGCGGCCGTGCTCTCCCCAAAATATTCTGGGGATGGATAGAGTATTTCTCTTCCTCTTATAGCGGACTTTCCGACCTCACACAGTATATCACAATCTTCTATACATATCGCGCACATTCCGCTCAGCGGAGATACGTCTCGAACCCTAGTCCTCGTCAACTTAATTATTGGACAAGTTTATAAACCGGTGAATCCAACTATGTTCTATGGAGAGAATAAAACTCACGGTGAAAGAGGTAAAATACCTCAGCGATTTTGTGAGAAAAGGACGGAAAAGCGCGAGGGAATTGACACGTGCCCGTGTTTTGCTTTTGGTTAACTAAGGAAGAACAGAAATGGAGATAAAAGATACGTTGGAAATCAGCAGGGCAACTGTCTCCAACATTAAGAAAAGATACCGTGAAGAGGGACTTCAAAGTGCTCTGACAGAGAAACCAAGATCGGGACAGCCAAAAAAATACACGGAACGGCACGAAGCAGAAATTATAGCGCAGGCATGCACCAAATCGCCCGATGGCAGAAAGAGGTGGTCGCTGACATTACTCACCGAAGAGATGAGGAGGAAAGAAGGGTTTGCGACAATAAATCGTGAGAGCATCCGGCTTATTTTAAAAAAAGCAAAACAAAGCCTTGGCTGAAAAGGATGTGGTGCATCCAGACGATTGATGCAATATTCAGAGCATGCATGTACGATCTCCTTGACCTGTATGAAGAACCGTACGACCCGAAAAGACCTCTCATCAATCTTGACGAGAAACCAAAGCAACTTCTTGGGGATAAGAGAGCGCCCATACCCATGAAGCCTGGAAGCCCTGAAAAATACGATTATGAATACGTCAGGAACGGTACGGCAAACATATTCATGGCGGTCGAGTTCAAGGCAGGAAAACGGGTGACACAGGTCACAGAAAGAAGGACGATGAAAGACTTCGCGCGGTTCGTGAAGATGCTCGTTTACGAATATCCAGATGTTGAAGTCATCCGGCTGGTCACCGATAACCTCAACACGCACAAAGAAAAGGCAT
>JGI24025J20009_10002831_pt1 | contig 12145 bp, 11 predicted proteins | sample Cruoilmetagenom3_FD_20009 | JGI IMG/M metagenome (IMG submission 20009)
GGCACGACCTCAGTCCGGCGTCGTTCTATAAATTCACGTCCAGATATGGCAGCATGGATGTCTCCGACACTCATCGCCTTAAGACACTGGAGGATGAAAACACCAAGTTGAAGCGACTGCTGGCAGATACGATGCTGGACAACGTGGTTCTGAAGGACTTGTTGGGAAAGAACTGACGACGCCGAATGAGCGGCGAGATGCAGCACTCAGGGCGATGCGGGATGACGCCCGCCGCAAATTAGGGCTTTGGTGGTATGACGACAACAATGTCAGCCCGCACTCATCTTTGGGAAACCAAACCCCCGCACAAGCGCCCTCTCGTGGTTTGTATGCAAACCACTGCCGACAGCGGTCGAGCGCTTGAGCTCAATGAGGGCTCCGCGCCCGACGCGCTTGCCCAAACCGAAACCGCAGATTATGAAAAACAAGCCCGCAGACTATCGTTATGAACGAGGGACGATGATGGGGCAGGTCAGCGGATGCGTTCGCGGATGCTCGCCATGGTTAGTATGATTCTGAATCATACTGTATGACAAAACAGGCCGAAATAGGCAAGAAAGAGACGAAATTTGGCATTATCTGACGTGACCAAAATGAAAGAAAATATAATAAAAACAGATGTTAATAGGTCTGCTCGCCTATCTGTGGCCCCGATGATGGATTGGACCGATCGCCATTGCCGGTATTTTCACCGATTGCTCAGCCGACAGTCGCTTCTTTATACCGAAATGGTGACCGCGCCCGCGCTGGTGCGGGGCGGGGCATTGCACCTTCTGGATCACAGTCCGCAAGAACATCCTGTGGCCCTGCAACTGGGCGGGTCGGGCCCGCAAGAGCTGGCGCAGGCGGCGCGGTTGGGGGCCGAGGCGGGCTATGACGAGATTAACCTGAATGCCGGCTGCCCGTCTGACCGGGTGCAATCCGGGGCGTTTGGCGCGGTGCTGATGAAGCAGCCCGCGCTGGTGGCCGATTGCGTGGCGGCGATGGTCGCGGCGGTGGATGTCGAGGTGACGGTGAAATGCCGGATCGGGGTGGATGATCAGGACCCCGAACAGGTGCTGCCCGATTTTCTGGCGCGGATCAGTGCGGCGGGCTGCAACCGGGTGACGATTCATGCGCGCAAGGCGTGGTTGCAGGGTCTTAGCCCCAAGGAAAACCGTGATATTCCGCCGTTGGATCAAGATCTNGTGCTGCGGATGAAGGNGCTGTTTCCGGGGATGCATATCTCGATCAACGGTGGCATCACCTCGTTGGAACAGGCGCAGGGGTTTCTGGATGCCGGGCTGGACGGGGTGATGATCGGGCGGGCGGCCTATCATCAGCCTGCCGATATTCTGGCCGCGGCTGATCCGCTGATCTTTGGCACTGGTACTGCCCGTGATCCTGTGCAGGTGGTGTATGACATGCTGCCCTATATTGACGCGTATCTGGGCGCGGGGGGCAAGCTGGCCCAGATCAGCCGTCATATGCTGGGCCTGTTTTCCGGGCGCCCAGGTGCGCGTGCCTGGCGGCGGGTGCTGTCCGAGGGCGCGCATAAGGACGGCGCCGGGCCGGATCTGGTGCTAGCGGCGCTGGCGCAGATCGCGCCACTGGAAAGCGCCGGGCAGGCGGTGTAAGCCCCGATGCAAATGCAAGGGAGACATGCGCATGCCGGACACAATGCTGCTGGTGCAGATGCTGTTGCTATTGATCGTGATCGGCGGTTTTGCCGGGGTGCTGGCCGGGCTGTTGGGGGTTGGTGGCGGCATCGTGCTGGTCCCGGCGTTTTTCTATGCGTTTCAGACGCTTGGCTATGGTGGCCCGCAGCTGATGCAGATGTGTCTGGCGACGTCTTTGGCGACGATCATCGTCACCTCGGTGCGATCAGTTCACAGCCACAACAAGAAGGGCGCGGTGGATTGGGAAATCTTGCGCGGTTGGGCACCGGGCATCGCCATTGGTGCGGTGTTTGGCGTGCTGGTGGCCTCATCCCTGCGGTCGGGCACGCTGCAGGCGCTGTTTGGCGTGCTGGGCGTGGTGATCGGCCTTTATCTGGGGCTGGGTCGCGCCGAATGGCGGCTGGGCGAGGCGATGCCGCGCGGTCTGCGCCGCGCCGTCCTGTCGCCAATGATTGGGTTTCTGTCGGTGCTGATGGGTATTGGCGGCGGCAGTTTCGGGGTGCCGCTGATGAGCCTGTTCAACACGCCCATTCACCGCGCCGTGGCCACGGCCGCCGGGTTTGGGGTGATCATTGCGGTGCCGTCGGTGCTGGGCTTTCTGTTTCTGGAAATTGACCCGGCGCAGCGTCCGCCGCTGAACATCGGCGCGGTCAATCTGGTGGCTTTTGGCGTAGTGATTGCGATGACGCTGATGACTGCGCCACTGGGGGTCAAGCTGGCGCATGCGATGGATCCAAAGCCACTGCGGCGGGTGTTCGCNGTNTTCCTGACGCTGGTGGCGCTGAACATGTTACGCAAGGCCCTGGGGTGGTAACCTGATCGGATGATCTGTTGATCCTGCGGTGAGTCTGTGGTGCATCAGGGCGCATGTTCATCCACAAGAACATATTGCGGTTGGATGTTCTTGCCCGATTGCCAGCGATGTCAGGCCATGGTCGCGGCCTTAGCCAACAAATGCCTTTTCCACCACATATTCCTGAGGGTCCGAATTGGCGCCTTCGCGCAGGCCGAATTCTTCGAGAATGTCCTTGAGGTCTTTGTTGAACCCCAAGGATCCGCACACCATGGCGCGATCAGTTTCGCGGTGAATGGGCTCGATCCCCAGGTCGCGAAACACAGTGCCATCCTGCAGCAAAGTGGTGATCCGGCCCATCTTGGGGCTTTGTTCGCGGGTGGTGGTGGGGTAATAGCGGATTTTCCCGGCGACCATTTCACCGATCAGCGGATCACTTTCCAGGTTTTCGATCAACTGACGGCCATATTCCAGCTCGGCCACGTCGCGGCAGGTATGGGTGATGACCACCTCGTCGTAATCCTCATAGGTTTGCGGCTCGCGCAGCAGCGAGGCAAACGGGGCAAAGCCGGTGCCGGTGGCAAAAAACCAGATGCGCTTGCCCGGCAGCAGGGCGTCATGCACCAGCGTGCCCACGGGTTTGGGGCGCAGGATGATCTGATCACCGGGCTGGATGTGCTGTAGCTTGCTGGTCAGCGGGCCATCCTGAACCTTGATCGAATAGAACTCTAACTCGTCATCCCAAGACGGGCTGGCGATGGAATAGGCGCGCAGCAGGGGTTTGCCGTTGTCGCCCAGCAGGCCGATCATCACAAATTCGCCGGACCGGAACCGCAGCGATTGTGGGCGACTGACGCGAAAGGAAAACAGCCGGTCAGTCCAGTGTTTGACATACGTCACGGTCTGGGCATCAGGCAGGGTGGGCACTTTTACGGCGGAGGCATCGGTCACTGGTGTCATCTCTGTCATTGGTTGCTCTGCCGATCTGGTAAACCGGCACCTCTGATTAATCTTTGATTCAGGTCAGGAAAAGCAGATTCAGCCGCGTAGGCGCGACTGATAGTCGTGGCGTTGCCAATCGGCACGTGCCAGCCACTGGGATTCGGGCTGGCGGGTGGCCAGGGCATCGTCGATTTCCACCTCGTCAAACCCGGCGCGCCGGGCCATGGCATATTGGTCGGCCAGCACATGGCCGCACGCGCGCAACCGGCCCGTAAACCCCATCAGGCGTAGCTGGCGCGCGATGGTAAATCCGCGCCCATCGGCAAAGCTGGGGAAGTCTATGCGGATACCCCGTAGGGTGTGCAATTTGCGCATCATACCGGTGGGGTCGATGTCTGGGGACAGGTCCACTGTGTCCTGCGGGCTCCAGCTGTCCGGTCCAAACCCGGTATCGGTGACAATAATGCTCATGCTGTTTCCTTCCGTCGTACCATTTTGCCATTCACAAAATGAATGCCGCATTCATCCTTGGTTTGATCCCGCCAGCGCCCGGCGCGCGGGTCTTCGCCTGCCGCCACTGACGAGGTGCAGGGCTGACAGCCGATTGACGGATACCCCTGCGCCACCAGTGGGTGGCGCGGCAGGCGATTTTCTTCCATATAGGCGCGCACATCGTCGGGGGCCCAATGCGCCAGTGGATTAACCTTCAGCCGGTTGGTCCCGGCCTCGGGTTCAAAGAACTCCAACGCCGCACGGGTGCCGGACTGAAACCGCTTGCGCCCGGTGATCCAGCCGTCATACCCCTGCAATGCCTGTTGCAGGGGCGCGGTTTTTCGCAAAGCGCAGCAAGCATCAGGGTTGGTTTGGTGCAGAGTGTTGCCTGGGTCTTGGGTGGGAATGTCAGCGGCGCGAATGATGTCCACGTTGCTTAGGCCCAGCCGTTCGGTCAGTTCGACCTGATACACCAGGGTTTCGGTGAACAGCATTTGCGTGTCGATAAAGATCACCGGGGTGGATTTGTCGATCACCGCCGCAATGTGCAACAGCACCACCGATTCCGCCCCGAAACTGGATACCAGCGCCAGATGCCCCGCCTCGCGCAGCGCACCCTGCATTACGGCGGTGGCGCTGTGATGGCGAAAGCGAGCGTTCAGAGTGGCCGCTTTTTCTGCAAGCGTGGTTTGCACGGCAATGGCGGAGCCTCCGGCGGGAGTATTTGTACCAAGAAAAAGCATGGGGTTATGCTGCCTTTTCACGTTGCAGGTCCGGGTAGAGCGCGGATTTGAACGGGGCCGCGCCCAGGCGGCGATAGGCTTGCAGAAACGTTTCATCAGGTGTGTCGCGCAGGTCGAGATAGCCCAACACCAGCCGTTCGATGGCCGGGATGATCTCGACCGCCGAAAAGCCGGGGCCTGCGCGTTCGCCGATGGCCGCATCTGCCGTGCCATCGCCGCCTAGGGTGATCTGGTAGTTTTCCACACCCGCGCGATCAAGGCCCAGGATGCCGATATGGCCCACGTGATGATGACCACAGGCGTTGATGCAGCCCGAAATCTTGATTTTCAGCGGGCCGATCTCATGTTCCAGCTTCAGCTCGTCAAAGCGCGTGGCGATTTGTTGCGCGATCGGGATTGACCGGGCAGTGGCCAGCGCGCAGTAATCCATGCCGGGGCAGGCGATGATATCGCTGATCAGGCCGATATTGGCGGTGGCCAACCCGTCCTGTTTCAGCGCGCCATGCAATGCGGGCAGGTCGGATCTATGCACATGCGGCAGGATCACGTTCTGCTCATGCGAGATGCGCAATTCGTCATAGCCATAGCGTTCGGCCAAATCCGCCATCAGCCGCATCTGCGCGGCCGAGGCATCACCGGGGGTTTCCCCATGCGCCTTAAGACTGATGGTGACGATGGCGTGGCCTGCATCCTTATGCGCAGTCAGGTTGGTATCCGCCCAAGCGCGAAACACCGGATCTGCCTTGTAAGCCGCGTCAAACCGATCCTGCGAGAACGCCCGTAAGGGCGGCGGAGCAAACGCGGTTTCGATCTCTGCCAGCAGGGTCTGGTCAACGCCGGAAAAGCCGGGGCGCAGCAGGGCGAATTGTTGCTCCACCCTGGCGCGAATCGCGTCCAGCCCGTTTTCATGCACAGTGATCTTGATCCGTGCCTTGTATTTGTTATCGCGTCGCCCCAGCAGGTTATAGACGCTTAGCACCGCCTCAAGATACGGCAGCAGGTCTGCGCGCGGCAGAAAATCGCGGATCACCTTGCCGATCATCGGGGTGCGGCCAAGACCGCCGCCAATGATCACCTCGAACCCCGGTGCACCGTCCTGTTCCACAAGGCGCAGGCCGATATCATGCGCGCGGATCACGGCGCGGTCGTTTTTGCTGCCAATCACCGCGATCTTGAACTTGCGACCCAGAAACTGGAATTCCGGGTGGTCGGTAGACCATTGCCGGATCAGCTCGGCCACCGGGCGCGGATCACCGATTTCATCCGCCGCCGCACCGGCAAACGGGTCAGAGGTGACGTTGCGGATAGTGTTGCCGCTGGTTTGGATCGCATGCAGGCCAACCGATGCCAACGCGTCCAGCATATCGGGCACATCGCGCAAAGCGAGCCAGTTGTACTGGATGTTCTGACGCGTGGTGAAATGGCCATAGCCCTTGTCCCAGCGTTCTGAAATATCCGCCAGCGCGCGCATCTGGGCGCCGTTCAGCGAGCCATAAGGGATCGCCACCCGCAGCATATAGGCGTGAAGTTGCAGATAAAGGCCGTTCATCAGGCGCAGCGGTTTGAATTCGTCCTCGGTCAATGATCCATCAATGCGCCGTTCCACCTGATCGCGGAACTGGGCGTTGCGGGCGGCCAGAAAGGCGGTGTCGAATTCGGAATACTTATACATTTTGCGCATCCTGTTGCTTGCCATGGGCATAGTTTGACGGTCCTGTTGCCCGGAAATCCTCGCGGAAATGGGTGGGCGCCGGACCGTTCAGGCCGGGGGAAACGTCGGCCAGATAGGCACCGACAAGACGCGAGGTTTGGCGCTCTGCGTGCAGAAGGCGCAGCTGGGCATGCGCCTCGTCGGTGATGACTTCAGCGGCGGACATGTCGCGTGACCACTGGTCATCCGCTGTCAGGTAAATCACGTCACCGGCCAGCAGGTCCGAGGCGGTGACAACTTTGGGGGCGTAGGCAAGGGGCATCAGGCACGTTCCTTGTGCAATGTGGGCAGGGCAAGCGCGGTCGCGCGCGGGGCAAGGCCCAGGAAGGTCAGCGCCGGGCCAGTCAGATCTGCGGCTTGCAGATCGGCGGGCAGGGCGGACAGGGTGGTCGACAGGATACGCTGATCGGGGCGCGAGGCGTTTTCGATAATGGAAAGCGGCATGGCAAGATCAGCGCCATGCATCAGCAGACGACCTTGCACAAAGCGGGCGGATTTCTTGCCCATATAGATCGCGGCGACCTCGCCAGGGCGGGCCAGCGCCGCCCAGTCGTGATCGGCAAAGCCTGCCATGTCATGACCGGTGAGGAAACGGATCGACGAATTGCGCCCGCGTTTGGTCAGGCTTTGACCAATGGCGGCGACAGCGGCCGAGGCCGCGGTGATGCCGGGGACAATGTGCCAGCCGATCTGCGCGGCGTCGCAGGCGTTGATCTCTTCGTCGAGACGCCCGAACACTGTGGCGTCGCCGGATTTCAGGCGGGCCACCTGCGCGCCGGTTGCGGCCTGCTGGATGATCAGCGCGTTGATGTCGCTTTGGCTGGTCGAGGGGCCAAAGCCTTGTTTGCCGACGTCCAGCAGTTGCGCCGATTGCGCGGCCAGGCCCAGGATCTCGGGGCTGATCAGCCGGTCGTGGATCACCACGTCTGCGGTGTCCAGTGCGCGCAGGGCGGCGCGGGTCAGAAGATCAGGGTCGCCGGGGCCAGCGCCGACAAAGGCGACGTGGCCGGTGTTTGGCGTGGGGTGGATCGCATTGCAGTGTGGCATTTGTCAGCCCTCGGTTTTGTTTGACCTGACCACTAATATAGGAAATATTCCCGGTAATTATCCAGATGGACGGCAATATAAGAACGTTTGTTCCAATGGTTGGCGAAATTTTGGACGGGTCGTTTTGAGGAGAGGGGCAAACCGGGATGGCTGTACGGATAGATGAGGTGGATCGGAAAATTCTGGCAGAGCTGCAACGCGATGCCAGCCAGTCACTGGACGAAATTGCCACCGCTGTGGGCAGTTCCAAGACGCCAGTCTGGAATCGCATCCGCAAAATGCGCGAGGGCGGGATGATCGGCCAGCAGACGGTGGTTCTGGATGCCGAGGCGCTGGGGTTCGAGGCGTGTTTCTTTGTGCTGATCCGTACGTCAGAGCATGAGGCCAACTGGCAGGCGCGGTTTCTGAAGGCGCTGCGGGATCGCCCCGAAGTGCAGGAGGCGCATCGGTTGGCGGGGGATATTGACTACATTTTGAAGGTTCGGGTCAAGAATGCGCGGGCGTATGATGCGTTTTATCAGGCGCTGATATCCGAGGTGCGGGTGCATAATGTGACGGCGCTTTTGTCGATGGAAGAGATCAAATCAACCACGATGTTGCCTTTGGGCTAAACGCGGGGCGTAATCCAAAGGAGCGCTACCGCGCGCAGATTCCAGGCTGGGGATGGGTGACGCTTTGCTGGATGGGGGTGGCTGGACGACTGGCATCTAACGCCCGGATCGGTTGGGGATAGATGTTGGGGGATCATTGCCCCTTTTGCTGTGCCCCGTTGTGCCAAGCGCTCTGGTCAATGCAAGTCGCTGTTTGCTAAGTTGGCGGCGATGACACAACCGCGTTACCCTCTTCGATTGCAGCGCCGCACCATTGTGCTGGCGTTTGTGCTGGCGGTGGCGGCCCTGTCGGGCATCGTTTGGCACTATGGCTATCGTCAGGCCCTGGACCAGCTGGCGCAGCGCGCCCAGGGCGATCTGGAGCTGGCCAGCGACCGGCTGAGCACCCAGTTGCAGGTCTATCAAGAGCTTGCTGTGCTGATGGCCGGGCATCCCGGGCTGCAGGGGATGGACGGGCTGGCGGCGCGGGCCAAGGCCAAGGTGTTGTTGCTGGAAGTGGTGGATAAAACCTCGGCTTTGGATGTGATCTATGCGGATGCAAGCGCTGCGGTGTTGGTGGCGGCGCAAGGGTTGGTCGGGCAGGACCTAAGCCAGACCGCCTATTTCCGGCGGGCGATGCAGGGCGCGCTGGGGCGCGATCACGGGGTTTTGCAACCGTTGAACCGGCGGGCGTATTATTACGCGGCGCCCACCTTTGCCCCGGATGGCCAGGTGCGCGGCGCGGTGATTGTGGTGGCGGATGTCGAGGACGTGGAATGGGACTGGCGCGGCAGTACACCGGCAGTATTTTTCACCGATGCGGCGGGCGAGGTGTTTGTCTCGAACCGCTCAGAGCTGCTGTTCTGGACACGCCCGCCGGATGCTCCGGGGTTGGTGGCGGCGGATGGCACACAACCGCCGTTCAGCGCCAGGATAATTGGGGATCACGAGATTTGGAACATGAACTGGGGCCCTTACCTGCCGCGTCGGGCGCTTCATCTGGGACGCGACCTGCCTGTGATCGGGCTAAGCGGCGAGGTGCTGGTGGATGTAGCCCCGGCGCGGCGGCTGGCAGGGTTGCAGACTTTTGCGATGGCGGCGATCTGTCTGGCCTTTGGGGCTTTGCTGTTTCTGGCGACCGAACGACGGCGGGCGTTGGCCCAGGCCAATGCGGTACTGGAAATCCGGGTTGGTCAACGCACCCGCGCGCTGTCGGCCACCAATACCCAATTGCGGCGCGAAGTTTCTGAGCGGCAAGAGGCCGAAGCGGCTTTGAAACAGGCGCAGGCCGATCTGATTCAGGCGGGTAAGCTAAGCGCGCTGGGTCAGATGAGCGCCGGGATCAGCCACGAGCTGAACCAGCCGCTAATGGCGATCCGGTCTTTTGCGGAAAACGGTGCGCAATATTTGCAACGCGGCCGCACAGATGTGGCGGCAAATAACCTGACCCGGATATCAGAACTGGCGCGGCGCATGGGGCGGATCATCAAGAACCTGCGCGCCTTTGCGCGGCAGGAAAGCGAAGAGGCCGGGCGGGTTGATGTGGTTGAGGTGCTGGACGCGGTGATCGAGCTGACCGGCGCGCGGGTGCATCAGGAAGGGGTGTCATTACGCTATGACCGGCCCGGCCATGCCATTTGGGTGCGCGGTGGCGAGGTTCGGCTGGGGCAGGTGTTTGTCAATCTGATCACGAATGCGGTGGATGCGATGGCGGGCAGCGCGGAAAAGACCTTGATTCTGGACATAAGCGAAGGACAGGCGCTGACTGTGACGGTGCATGATACCGGGCCGGGGATTGATATGCCGGACAAAGTGTTTGAGCCGTTTTATTCCACCAAAGAGGTGGGGGCGTCCGAAGGGCTGGGGCTGGGGTTATCGATTTCCTATGGGATCGTGCAAAGCTTTGGCGGGGATATCCGTGGTGGCAATGCACCAGCAGGTGGCGCGGTGTTTACAGTGCAATTGGAACGCTGGCGCGAGGAGCAGGCCGCATGAGTACCCCGGTTCTTTTGGTTGATGACGATGCCGCCGTGCGCGAGGCGCTGGTGCAAACGCTGGATCTGGCGGGGATGCGGGCGATTCCAGCGGCGTCTTTTGTGGCGGCCAAGGATCACATCACCTGGGATTTTCCCGGCGTCATCCTGTCAGACATCCGGATGCCGGGGCGCGATGGGTTTCACCTGCTGACCTATGCGCGCGAGGTGGACGCAGATCTGCCGGTGATTTTGCTGACCGGCGAAGGCGACATTCCGATGGCGGTGGCGGCGATGGAACAGGGCGCGTTTGATTTTCTGGAAAAACCCTGCGCGCCAGGGGATCTGGTGGTGATCCTGGCACGCGCGCTAGAGGTCCGCCATGCCGTGCTTAGCGCGCGGGCCGAGGCCGCGCGGGCCGAAATGGGCGATCCGGCGGCACGGCTGATCTTTGGCCGGTCAGGCCTGGCCGAAGGGCTTCGCGCGCGGGTGCGGCGGGTGGCACAGGCCGACACGGATGTTTTGGTCTCTGGCCCGCCGGGCAGCGGTATTTCCAAAGTGGCCGAGGTGATCCATCTGTGCTCGTTCCGCGCCCGTGGCCCATTCGAAAAGCGCGCTGCCGAAGGGTTGGACCGGGCCGCATTGGGACAGGCGATGGTGGCGGCCAAGGGGGGCGCGCTGTTTCTGGACGAGATCGCGCAGATGCCNGCTGACACCCAGATTGCCCTGATCGGCATGCTTGAGGCCGGACCGGATTTGCGGNTNATGGCGGGCAGTACGGCAGAGTTGACGGAAACCAAAATCAACACTGATCTGTTTTACCGGCTTCAGGTTAGCACCGTGCGCATCCCGTCGCTGGCAGAACGGCCCGAGGATATTCCGGTGTTGTTCCGTCATTATGTGGCGCAGGCCAGTGAACAGGCCGGGCTGCATGCACCTGATATTACGCCTCAGGTGATTGCCGGGCTGATGGTTCAGGACTGGCCGGGCAATGCACGCGCCCTGATGTCTGCGGCGATGCGCTTTGCGCTGGATATGACCGAGGACCTGGCACCAGTGGACGGGCTGGGGCTGGTTGAACAACTGGCGCAGGTGGAACGGTCCTTGCTAGAGGAAGCGTTGCGCCGGTCCGGCGGGCAGGCCAGCGCGGCGGCGCGCGCGCTGAAACTGCCGCGCAAAACATTTTACGACAAGCTGGCCCGGTACGGGCTGAGTCCCGAATCGTTTCGCCGTTAGCACTGTGTGAGAATCCGCACGGGCAGGTTGATATCTGTGCGGATTTTCGCACAGATCAAACAGGTCATTTGAGTGCACAGTTTAAGTAAATCAACTAATTGATTGATAATAATAAATAAAAACACAAGCAACTCGTGCGGATAACAAAAGGTTGAGCGATTCTGTCTGAGTCGGTTCACTTCGCGAAGCACGCTGAAATTTGGCGTGAAAGGGGCATTGCCCCAACAGATCTGAAATTTCGGGAGGAATACCGATGAAACTGTTTACCGCTGCCGCTACGGCAATGGCCCTGAGCGTGACCGCAACGGCTGGCTTTGCCGCTTGTGATGACGGCGAAATCGTCGTCAAGTTTGCCCATGTGACCAACACCGACAAACACCCCAAGGGGATCGCCGCGTCGCTGCTGGAGAGCCGCGTCAATGACGAGATGAACGGCACCATGTGCATGGAAGTTTATCCCAACTCGACACTTTATAACGACAATAAAGTGCTTGAGGCGATGTTGCAGGGTGACGTGCAACTGGCGGCCCCTTCCTTGTCGAAGTTCGAAAAGTTCACCAAACAGTTCCGCCTGTTCGATCTGCCCTTCATGTTCAAGAATATCGAAGCGGTTGATGCGTTCCAGGGGTCAGCCGATGGTCAGGCGATGCTGGACAGCATGCAGCGCCGTGGCTTGCAGGGGCTGGCGTTCTGGCACAATGGCATGAAGCAGATGTCGGCCAACAAGCCGCTGATCGCACCGACGGATGCCAATGGGTTGAAGTTCCGGGTGCAATCCAGCGACGTGCTGGTGGCCCAGATGGAAGCCATCGGTGGCAGCCCGCAAAAAATGGCGTTCTCCGAAGTTTACGGCGCGCTGCAGCAGGGGGTTGTGGACGGTCAGGAAAACACCTGGTCCAACATCTATGGCAAGAAGTTCTTTGAGGTTCAGGACGGTGTGACCGAAACCAACCACGGCAT
>JGI24025J20009_10002833_pt1 | contig 12143 bp, 9 predicted proteins | sample Cruoilmetagenom3_FD_20009 | JGI IMG/M metagenome (IMG submission 20009)
AATTGATCCACTGGATCAATTGTTAAACGCTTGAACTGCGGCGGATGGTTTTGACCAGCTTGGTAGCCGAAGCTTTGCTGGTTCCGGATTTCTTGTTCATCATTCGCCCGATCACTCGGACCAATGGCGTTCACGGGCTCATTCCTTAACGGTTACGATGAACCAGAAATCCTCCGTTAGCTAAACCTCAAATCTGTCCCACGAGTGCTGACGTCAGACAACCCTAGATGCTGATAGCGTATTTTGTATCAAAATTTACTATACAAAACGGCATTATTATATTAAATGATCTGAATTTTTTTAGATATTGTTAGGCTTTTACGTGCAGTTAGTCAAAATATGGGCGATTGTCCTGCTTCTCTACATATCAGGCATCATCCTTTACTCAAGCTTGTTCATTTTATCCTCAAATCATCTCGCTTTGTTCCAATACATGAAAATACTTATGGCGGCCTTGCACTGCCTGGTTCTTATCATTCCGGCCGTTCTGGCACAGTCACAGCGCTGGCTTTTCTTCATCCTCGGATATGCCATCCTGGTTGCCTATTTTGTCTACGTTTTTTTCCTGATCGGTTATTTTTCGTATTTTGGCTTTGTGCCCGAAATTTACGCCCTGGGTATGGAGAGCGCAGGGGACCTTATAGAGGTCGGAAACCATTATTTTGCTCAGATTTTTGGCATCCAGGAAGTCGCGCTTATCGCGTGCGCGATTGTGTTTTTCATGCTTCTGCCGCGGCAGCGTATCCCTGCGAAAGCCCTGCTCACTCTGGTTCTGCCACTGGGGCTTTTTGGCGCCAGTGTTACCAACTTCGGGACGCCTATAAACTCGAGGAATTTTGGCAATGCCTCCCTGATCCGTCGGTTTGGGCTTCCTACGTTTTATTACCTCTCGCTACAGGAAAGGCTCAGCTTCGCGTCGAACTATCTGGCAGAGGAGACATCGTTCCCCGGCAATGTATCGCGGATCGTTTACCCTGAGGGATCGGGCTCTGATCACCCAGTGATAAATCCGCTGGAGGCCGTTCAGAAGGTGATTTTAGTGCAGATCGAGTCATTTGACCCTGAAGCCATCGACGCGACCCTCAATACCGAGGCTGTCATGCCGTTTGTGTCGAGCATCCGCAAGACGCACTGTCTCAACTTCACGGATTTTCACACAACCAAAAGTGTGGGGGGGTCCTCGGACGCGGAATTTTCGGTTGCAACGGGGCGGCTGCCGTCAACACGAAGTCAGTCCATACGCCATGCCGATTTTGCGAAAATGGAGACCGTATACGGCATTTTGGCTGCCAACGGGATAGACTCTTATTTCGCCCACAACAACAACATCGGGTTCTATGGTCGCAACCTTGCCTATGCGCAACTCCCTGATGTCACGACTTTTTTCCTTGGGCCGGACGAAACGGTGCCGGAACGTACCTTTGCAGTGGACCGCCTTGCGACCGCTTTGGACACGTCAGATCGCCTCTTCTATTATTTCTTCAATTTTCAGTCCCATGGCCCGTTCCACGGCTATAGCGCGCTGGCAGAAGAGAGGTTTGGAGTATCCGTGTCTGCCGGCGCTGACAACATGTCGAACTACATGGCCACCATGTACGATGTGGATCAGACCATTGCTGCTATGTTTGCTCTGCAACAGACATATTTCGATCAGGGCGACAGCCTATTTATCCTAACGGCCGATCATACCAGTAACTTACATGCGGATGGCACCGTGCTGACCAATAGCCGCATTCCGCTGTTGTTGTGCCACAAGAGCTTTGGCGGGAGACAGGTAGAAAATGTTGGCTCAGCGATCAATCTCTTTCCGACCATTCTGGATGCCTTTGATGTGCCCGGCCAAGACAGAGCGATCGCAGACAGTCTACTGACTGACGCGCCACGGGTTGTTATGTTTCCAACACAAAATCTCCTGTACCGCGATCCAGATGGGACACTTTCGTTGAGGCCTTGCACAGAGGCTTGCCGTACGTTCTTTGACTACACGGATCAGTTCATCCGTATCTCGAACTAAGCCGCAATAAGGCCTGCGGCAAATAGCAGGCTAACCCCCCAGACCGTAATCGGAATAAGGGCGGTGGTTAGGACAGCCAGTGACCCTAGGTCCTTGGCAATACGGGAAAGTTCATGCCGCTCCGCTCCGATCCGGTCCACTACCGCTTCGATGGCAGAATTTACTATTTCCACGATGATCAACAGCAGAATTGATCCGATCAGAAGCCCTGTATGTGCCAGTGACTGCCCCAGCCACAGTGCAATAGGCACCGAAAGAACCAACATCACAAGCTCTTGGCGAAAGGCTTCCTCGCGTCGCCAAATATCCTTGAACCCTGCTATCGAGTTATGAAAAGCAGCTATCAGTCGCGTGATACCTTTATGTGCGTCTTTTCCCACTGGCTAAGTACTCAATTCTCGTCATCTGTATGAATGTAATCTATTGAACATACATGGATTTGCATCGTCTGCACGTAGACTACGGTTCTCATCACATGGCTGATCCATCTTGGCAAGGCTGCAAACTGGTCGAAAAACTAGGACCACCTCTGTATCCAGCGGTTCTCGCCTGCGTCCAGACACAAAAACTTCGGCACCTGACCGGGCAAGCGCTACGGCGGCGCCTGCGCCGATTCCAGTGCCTCCCCCCGGCAATCCAGACCTTTTGATTGGATGATTTTGCATATCTGTGTCCTGCTCCCATAGGCCTTTTTTGCCCCGCAATCTTACAGGGGCCCACCGTTGCCAAAAGTCTACCGAACAGACCTCTGCCACCCGGTCTCCTCACGACCGCAAGCGACCCCATACCGGGTCAGAACGGGTCTGCGACGGTCAGGGGCGGCCCCGCGGCCTCGATCGCCGCACCTGCGGCGAGCAGGATATCCTCGCGGTAGCGACCGCTGACCAGTTGAACGCCAACGGGTATTGTCCCCACCTGCCCTGTCGCCACGGTCAAGGCGGGCAGGCCCAGTGTGGGCAGGGCCCGCTGCGTCAGCTGCGCTTGAAACACCGCCTCAAACGCCGCTTCGGACTGAACGTCCTGTTGCTGAGCAAAGGGCAATTCGCCGGAAACCGGGCAGATCAGGACCGGATAGGTCGCCAGAAACTGCTGCCATTCGCGGACCAGTCCAATCCGGGCCTGTAGCGCGGTCATCAGGTCATCAATCCCGACCGATCCCGCATCTTTCATCATCTGACGGAAAATGAACTGCGAATCTGCCTCGCCTTCCTGGTCGACCTTTTCAACCCCGGCATGCTGCATTTCAGCCATCCAGAGCTGGGCATTGATCCGCGCGGCCTCTTGCATCGACGGGCAAGCCACCTCGTCCACCTGCCAGCCATCTGCCTCAAGCTTGCGGGCTGCATCCAGCAGCGCCGCGCGGACCTCATCGGCAACCGCCATCCCGTCCGGGGCCAATGTCAGCGCGGCGCGTTTTTCAAACCCGCCCTGATCAAATGCCCCCGGCGTATACCAGGGGTCTTGCCAGTCCGGTGCGCTGAGAGCGTCCAGCGATAATCTGATATCGGTAATTGTTCGGGCAATCGGCCCGGAAACCGCCATCAGCTGGCCACCAATAAACCGGTCCGCCCCGGTCGCGTTATAGGCAGGCACCCGGCCCAGACTGGGGCGCAACCCATGCAAGCCGCAAGCATAGGCGGGATAGCGCACCGATCCGGCAATATCGGTGCCGTGACCGATGGCGCAAAGCCCCGCCGCAACCGCCGAGGCCGCTCCGCCCGAAGACCCGCCCGGGGTAATTGAGGCATCGCGCGGGTTTAGCGTCTGGCCGTGCAGATCATTATTGGTGAACCAGCGCAGGGAAAACGCCGGCGTGTTGGTGCGCCCCACGATAACTCCGCCGGCTTTTCTGATATTGGATACAACCGGACTGTCGTGCTGCGCGATCAGATCTTGTTGCAGTTTTAATCCGTTGGTTGTTGCGTGCCCTTTCTGGTCGACATTCACCTTGATCGTCACTGGGACACCGCAAAGCGGCCCGGGGTCTTCGCCACGGGCGATCTGGTCGTCGACAGACCGGGCCTCGGCCAGTGCTTCGCCGGGAAATTCCTGTACAATTGCGTTGATCACCGGGTTCACCTGAGTAAGCCGCGCCAGATGCGCCTGCGTGACCTCGGTTGCCGAAACGTGTTTGGAGCGGACCGCATCAGCAATTTGTGACGCTGATAATTTCCACAATTCCGACATGACCTGACCCCAACCCGTTTCCTATCCGGCAAGGTGATCGTTTTTTACGGGGCGGATCAATGTTTTTTTATCAAAACGCCCGATCCACGGCAAAGAATTTCTCCCGTCAGTCATCGACGCTGACGCGCCTCTTCCTGTTGGGCCGGGCGCAAATCTGCGATTTGCGAGGCGCGTCGCTGTGAGGGACCGCCCCGACGGCCTGCGGGGGCATCAGGCCGAACAGCTTGCCCCGCCCAGGACGCAGAACTTGGCGCAATGGGGGTGGTTCAGATACACATCGCCCTCGGCCTCGGCCAGGGTTTCGCCCAGTTCGAATTCTGGTGAATAGGGCAGCAGGGTACAGGCCAGAACCGCCGGGCGCGCCGCGCCTTTTCGTTTAACCACCATGCGAGACGAGGCGCACATCACATCCCTGGGGGATTTGCCCAGGATGTCCCAGCAAGCGGTGGTGATTTCCGGCACGTCCACGCGTTCGTCCATTTCCGGGAATAAAACAGTCTGGCCGGGGTCATGGGCGTCGATGGCAAAGCCGTGGCTTGCAAAAATCCGGGCGAATCCTGTGCGCGACTCGGCCTCGGTCTCTTGCCAGATCGTGCGTCCGGCCACTGTCATGCGCAGACCATTATCGCGCAGCCACATCATGCCTTTCACCGTCTTGGCAAAACTGCCCGTCCCCCGCTCGGCATCGTGATGCGCCGGGTCATGGTGATCGACCGACACCCGCAATGTCAGTTTGTCGCCAAATTCTGCCTGCAAGGCCACCAGCCCGTCGCGCATCTTTTGCCGCATCATCGGGCGCATGGCATTGGTCAGGATCAGCACCTGATAGCCGCGCGCCAGGGCGGTGCGGGCCATCGGGATCATATCCGGGTTCATAAACGGCTCGCCGCCGGTAAAGCCGATTTCCTGCACCGGCCAGCCGCGTTCCGAAACTTGATCCAGATAGGTTTCAACCTCATCCCCGGTCAGGTAGACTAGCGCATCATTGGTTGGGCTGCTGTCGATATAGCAATTGGTGCAGGTGATATTGCATAATGTTCCGGTGTTGAACCACAGGGTTTCCGGATGGCTTAGCGGGACAGAGGCGCGCGGCTGATCGTCTGCCGTGACAAAACTGTCTTGAAACTTGCCGATACTGGCGGCGAGTGGGGCAACATCTTTCATTTAACGATCCCGATGGTGACGTGTGAGGTTGATCTATCCTGAGTGTTAGGAAAAGTTAAAGATAGGTTAGGATGGCTGACAGAGTTGTGATGCGGCTTTACCATGAGGGTATNGTTGCGCCACCGGTTCCTGTCGGCATTTCGGCAGGCCTTTTTTGTGGGCCTTTTTTGTGGACATTTTGTGGGCACCGGTTCGACAATGCTGACCACGCAACAAGGACAGAACATGGTATCTCGTGTCATTCCGGTGGACCCGTTTGATCTGGTGATCTTTGGAGGTACGGGCGATCTGGCCCGGCGCAAGATTTTGCCCGCGCTGTTCCGGCGGTTTTGCTCGGGGCAAGTGCCCAGTGGTGCCCAGATTATTGGTGCGGCCCGGGCCGGTTTCAGTACAGACGGCTATCGCGATTTTGTGGCGCAGGCGATTCGTGAATTTTCCGGTGGGCGCGCCTGCGAAGATGGCACCTTAGAGGGGTTCCTGAGCTGTCTGGATTATGTGGCGATTGATGCCTCTGGCGATCAGGGCTGGGGCGATCTGGCCGCGCGGATCACCAACGATCGCGTCAGGGCGTTTTATTTTTCGGTCGGGCCACGGTTGTTTGGCGATCTGGCGGAACGGATTCATTCCTATGGGATGGCCAGCGCACAGTCGCGTATTGTTGTGGAAAAGCCGTTTGGCCATGATCTGGACAGCGCCATCGCGCTGAACAAAACCCTTGCCGCGCATTTTGATGAAGGTCAGATTTACCGGATTGATCATTATCTGGGTAAAGAGACCGTGCAAAACCTGATGGCCGTGCGGTTTGGCAACATGCTGTTTGAACCGCTGTGGAACAGTCAATATGTCGATCACATCCAGATCACCGTCGCCGAAACCGTGGGCGTCGGCGGGCGCGGCGACTATTATGATCGCGCAGGGGCCATGCGTGACATGATGCAGAACCATATGATGCAGCTTTTGTGCCTGATCGCCATGGAACCCCCGGCGAAATTTGACCCCGATTCGGTGCGCGACGAAAAACTGAAAGTGATCCGTGCGCTGGATTCGGTGGAACCGCATCATATCGCGCGCGGCCAGTACCTGGCGCAGGATGGCGATGAATTTGCCCATCCGTCCTATCGCGAGGCCGTGGGCGATGACCGCAGCCGCACCGAAAGCTATATCGCGCTGAAAACCCATGTCAGCAACTGGCGCTGGGCCGGCACGCCGTTTTATCTGCGCACTGGCAAACGGCTAAAGGCCCGGTCCTCGGTGATCAACGTGATGTTCAAGGACGCGCCGCACTCGATCTTTGGCGAAGAGGCCGGGCGCCACGCCAACCTGCTGTCGATCCGCCTGCAACCAAACGAGGGCATCACGCTGAAGGTGACCATCAAGGAACCCGGCCAAGGCGGTATGCGGCTGATGGATGTGCCCCTGGACATGAGCTTTGCCGAGGCCCTTGGCCCGGACGGCGAAGACCCGCCCGACGCCTATGAGCGGTTGATCATGGACGTGATCCGCGGCAATCAGACACTGTTTATGCGCGGGGACGAAGTTGAGGCGGCGTGGGCCTGGACCGACCCGATTATTGCCGGATGGCAGGCGCGCGGCGAAGTGCCCAAACCTTATGACAGCGGCAGCGCTGGCCCCGGCGATGCCGACCAGCTGATGGCGCGTGACAAACGTGAATGGCGGGGGATAAACCCATGATTATCATCGACTATCCAGACAGTGAAATGCTGGCCATTGATTTGGCTAATATCTTGACCGGGGAATTGAAATCCCATCTTCAACACAACGACACCGTCTCTTTTGCAGTGCCCGGCGGGTCCACACCAGGACCCATCTTTGACGCGCTTTGCGCCGCCGAACTGGATTGGGACCGGGTGCATATCTTTCCCACGGACGAACGCTGGGTGGCGCAGGATCACATGCGCTCTAACGCCCGCCTGATCACCGAACGCCTTCTGACCGCCCGTGCTGCCAGCGCAACATTCCTGCCGCTGTATGCGCCCACCGACACCCCCGAAGATATCCTGCCAGAAATCGAGGCCCTGTTGGCGCCGGAACTGCCAATTTCCGTACTGTTGCTTGGCATGGGGGCCGACATGCATACCGCTTCGTTGTTTCCCGGCGCGGTGGGCCTGGCGGAGGCGTTAAGCCCGCAGGCACCTATTCTGTCGGTATTGCGATCTGACGCTGTGCCAGAACCCCGCGTCAGCCTAAGCGCGTGGGTACTGGACAGCGCGATTTCCAAACACCTGGTGATTACCGGCGCCGAAAAACGCGCCGCCCTTGATCGCGCCATGTCCCTGCCCCCCGAAGAGGCGCCGGTGCAGGCAATTCTGGCCGGAACAACCGTGCATTGGGCAGAGTGATGTTTACAGCCCTGAAAGCACTGCACGCATCGGTGCAGACCCGCCGGATTTCCGATCTGTTTACCGCCGATTCTGATCGGGCCGACGATTTCAGCGCCGAAACTGGCGATATGCGGCTGGATTATTCCAAAACCAACATTGATACGGGCATCCGCGCCGCCCTGATTGCCTTGTGTGACACAAACGGGGTTGCCAGTCGGCGCGAGGCGATGTTCACCGGTGCAAGGATCAACGAAACCGAAGACCGTGCGGTGCTGCATACAGCGTTGCGCAACCTGGATGGCGGGCCGGTTCTGGTCGACGGGGCCGATGTGATGCCCGAGGTCCTGAACACGTTGGACCGGATGCGGCGGTTTTGCGCAAGCGTGCGCGATGGTGGTTTGACGGGCAGCGGCGGGGCCTTCACCGACGTGGTCAATATCGGCATCGGTGGATCCGACCTTGGTCCGGCCATGGCGGTGCAGGCGTTGACGCCGTATCACGATGGGCCGCGCTGTCATTTTGTCTCGAACGTGGATGGTGCCGATATCGCCGACGCCCTGCGCTGTCTCAATCCCAAAACCACACTGATCATCGTCGCGTCCAAGACCTTTACCACCATCGAAACCATGACCAACGCCCGCACTGCCCGCGCCTGGCTGACCAGCGGTGGCGGCGATGCAGCACGGCAATTTGTCGCCCTGTCCACGGCAACAGACAAAACCGCCGCCTTTGGCATCCCTTCCCAACAGGTGTTCGGATTCGAGGATTGGGTCGGCGGNCGCTATTCCGTCTGGGGGCCGATCGGCTTGTCGCTGATGATNGCCATCGGGCCCCAGGCGTTTAACGCCTTTCTGCGNGGCGCGCAGGCAATGGACGTGCATTTTCGNGCTGCACCGTGGGGGCAAAACCTGCCTGCCCTGCTGGCGCTGACCGGNATCTGGCACCACCAGATCTGCGGCTATCCCACCCGCGCCGTGCTGCCCTATGATCAGCACCTGGCGCGGCTTCCGGCCTATCTGCAACAGCTGGAAATGGAATCAAACGGCAAATCCGTGGCGATGGACGGCCAGCGGCTGGGCTATGCTTCCGGCCCGGTTGTGTGGGGCCAGCCCGGCACCAATGGCCAGCACGCGTTCTACCAGCTGATCCACCAGGGCACCGGTGTGGTCCCTTGCGAATTCCTGATCGCCGCCCAGGGCCACGACCCCGATCTGGCGCATCACCACCGACTGCTGGTCGCCAATTGCCTGGCGCAATCTTTGGCGCTGATGCAGGGCCGGTCGCTGGACAAGGCCCGCGCAACCATGGCGGCAAACGGCCTGACCGGGGCCGAACTGGACAAACAGGCCCGCCACCGTGAATTCCCGGGCAACCGCCCGTCGCTGACGCTGGCCTATCCGCAGCTGACGCCGTTTGTACTGGGCCAGATCATCGCGCTTTATGAACACCGGGTGTTTGTCGAAGGGGTCATCCTGGGCATCAACTCGTTCGATCAATGGGGGGTCGAACTGGGCAAGGAGCTGGCCACCTCACTGGGCCCGATTGTCGATGGCACGCAATCCACGACCGGCAAGGACGGATCAACCGCCGCCCTGGTCGATTTCGTGCACCGCCACGGCGGCAAAGCATAAGGCGTAACACCGCCTGCTGCGAAGAAAGCCCGCAAGGGCTTGATGAGCGGCAGGCAGGCGGCGTGCTGAAAAACCTACAGCCCGTACAACCCGCCAAACTTGGCCTCAAGATAGTCCAGCAACGGCCCCTCTGACGGCGCCGCCCCACTGGCCTGCACAATGGTATCGCGCGGCAACCGCAGCCCGCCATATTGCTGCAGGTTTTCGCGCAACCACCCCGTTGCCCCCGATGTATCACCCACCGCCAGTTGGTCCTCCAACCCCGGCACTGCCGCCCGGAGCGCCTGATACAGGCACCCCGCATAAACATTGCCCAGCGCATAGGTCGGGAAATAGCCAAACAGCCCTACCGACCAATGCACATCCTGCAAGCAGCCATTCGACGGCTTGTCTACCGCATAACCGAAATCGGTGAAAAACCGATCATTCCAAGCAGCTTCCAGATCGCCCACCAACAAATCCCCGGCCATCAGGGCGCGCTCCAGATCGAACCGCAGCATGATGTGCAGGTTATACTGAACCTCATCCGCCTCGGTGCGGATAAACCCGTTCTGCGCCCGGTTCACCGCGCCATAAAACGCATCCGCATCCGCCACGCCAAAATCGCCAAATACCTCGCGCATCTGACCATAAAGCCAACCGGTAAAGGCCCGGCCGCGCCCCAGCTGGTTCTCGTAAATCCGGCTTTGGCTTTCATGCACCCCCATCGACACGCCGCGCCCCAGCGGCGTCAGCGCGTAGGCCGCATCAATCCCCTGCTCATAGGCACCATGCCCCACCTCGTGGATGGTGGAATAGAAACAGTTGAACGGATCAACCTCACTGGTGCGGGTGGTGATACGCACATCCGCCCCGCTGCCGGAACTAAACGGATGCACCGCCTTATCCACCCTGCCCCGGCTCATGTCATAGCCAAAGCTGCGCGCCAGCTTGCGCGCCAGCTTCATCTGCGCGCCCTCGGCAAAAATGCCCTCGACGCCGCCGGGCATCGGTTTGTCCAGCACCGCAGCGCGCAACGTCACCAGACGCGGGCGCATCGCATCAAAGATCGTTGCGATCTCGGCACTGGTTGTGCCGTGTTCGTAATCTTCCAACATCGCGTCATACAGCGGCCCACCCGCCGCCAGCGCCGCGCCCTCTTCACGCTTCAGCGCCACAACCTCTTGCAACACCGGCACAAACGCCGCCACATCCTCGTCGGCCCGCGCCTGCGCCCACTTGCCCTGCGCCTGCGAAGTCACCTGCGCCAGCGTCTTGGCCAGATCGGCAGGCACTTTGTTGGCCCGCTCATACCCGCGCCGGATTTCGCGCAACTGTGCCGCCCCGGTCGCATCCGGAGCCTCGGCCCGCACTAACCACTCGCCGACCTGCGGCGCTGACCGGCGCGCGTGCAACACGGCCTCTATCGCCGCCATTTCCTCGCCTCGTTGCGCCGCTGCCCCGCGTGGCATCATGGTTTCCTGATCCCAGCCCAACCGGCCAGCAATCTGCCCCAACGCTTCGGTATCGCGCTGGAACGCCATCAGATCATCATAGGCAGTCATGCGGTCTTTCCTCTCAGGGATGTAGCAATAGGATAGGCACTGTGGAACCGCGCCCGCAGGATCAGCACCCATAAAGCAACGGCCATCAATTGATGCACAATCGCCACCTGCCAGGGGGCAGCATACAGCACCGTGATAATACCCAGCGCAACCTGCAGAATAAGGGTGGCAAACATCGCACTAAAGGCAAACCGCGTGGTCGCATGGGCCGATTTGCGCCCCCGCAACCAGACAATAATGCCATAGACAAGCAACAGATACCCGACACAGCGGTGAATGAATTGCACCAGCCCCGGGCTTTCAAAGAAATTGCGCCACAGCGGCTCCAATACCGTCGCATCAGGTGGCAGAAACTGCCCCCCCATCAACGGCCAGTCAGTAAAGCCCCGCCCGGCATCAATCCCGGCTACCAGCGCGCCAATCAGAATTTGCAGAAACGCAAAATGTAGCAACCCGGTGGACATCCCGAATAACCGTGCATCTTTCGCCCGCCGTGCCTGCATCAAATCCCGTTCTTTGCGGCCCAGCAGGAAAATGTCCCACGCAATGAACCCCAGAATGACAAAGGCCAGCCCCAGATGCACCGCCAGCCGGTAACTGGCCACCGAAATCATGCCCTCACCCTGCGTCACTCCGGACGCCACCATCCACCAGCCAATCGCGCCCTGTGCACCGCCCAGAACCCCCAGCCACAACAACCGGCCCGTCCAACCCACCGGAATCCGCCGCGCCGCCAGAAAACCAAAAAAGCCTATCGCCCAGACCAGCCCGATCAGCCGNCCCAATTGACGATGNCCCCATTCCCACCAATAAATCTCTTTGAAATCCGCCAGCGCCATCCACTGATTCTGAATACGCCACTGATCAATCTGCTGATAGCGCTCAAACTCGACGAGCCAGGCCGCCTCGCTCATCGGCGGCAACGCCCCGGTCAGGGGCCGCCACTCAGTAATCGACAGGCCCGCGTCGCGCAAACGGGTCAGCCCGCCCACCACAATCATCGCCACCACCAGCGTGAACAACATCATCAGCCAAACACGAATCATCGCCACCACCAGCGTGAACAACATCATCAGCCAAACACGAATCCCGCGCCGTGCCCCGCCGCGCCCGCGATCAATCAAACCCGGCTGTAGCGCCGCGTCCTGGCTATTACCCGAAACCTCTTCAAAAATACTGCGCTTGCCGCTCATGCCACCCTCATTCTTTTGCCGGACCCTAGCCCCTAGCCACGCTCTTTCCAACGCACCATCTGCCGCAT